>Ga0209780_1002103_pt1 | contig 13885 bp, 9 predicted proteins | sample WorMetexBAHAMAS2_FD_187384 | JGI IMG/M metagenome (GOLD analysis project Ga0209780, IMG submission 187384) | Marine gutless worms symbiont microbial communities from Max Planck institute for Marine Microbiology, Germany - Inanidrilus exumae... | ecosystem: Host-associated > Annelida > Digestive... | reverse complement strand
AGATTTGACAAAGTTAGAGACAGTTTAAAGGTGGCACGTTTTTTTTGAGACACAGTGTATAATATTTTTGCACGCTGAGTAACAGCAGAGTTAGCATGAAAATATTACAAATGTCAAGAATGACTGTAAGATGTACATTCTGTCAATATGTGTTTTATAGAATTTGTTACTCTTTGTAATAGCTGTTACAAATGTGTTCATACGCAAAGTAGTGATGTGAAAGGAAGTTTGTATAAGAGACATCCACCGTTTGTCAACATGTACACTGGCTACAAAAAAAACAATCTGACAATGCCATGTGGATAAATTTACCGTCCATATCCGTTCGGAAACGTTACAATGTAATCCTCGTCATAATCGAGCAAAGATATGACAGCTTGGCCAATCATGTGAACGCCTATTGACAAGCCAAGGAACTTTGACTTTGTCCAGATGTATCCATCGAGGGAAATCCGCTTTTGTTGACATTCAGCATAAAATGCAGATACTGCACACAGACAGAACTAGGAAGTCGTAATTTAAAATACGATTCAAATAAGTGAGTTTAACAACACAACCCAAACAATGGCTCCCTTATTACTTTCAGTTTTTCTTTAACTAACCTTCTTTACCAGAGTTAAGTCAGTTAGGCTGGGTCCCCCCACAAAAGAACCACTGGAGACAGACAGTGGAAACAGATTCTTTCAGGCCAGTTGCCTTCCTGTAGTTCAACCAAGAGTGTCAAAGTGCTGGACAGAACTCAAACCACCAAATCTAACTACAGCAAATGAGTCGGTCGGTTGGTTGAGAGATTAACATCCCCTTTCGGCACAAAAATAGGCTAGATCAGGGACAAGGTCTTGGGTGGAGATTTAGTTCCGCCAGGTTAAGGATGACCAATGATACAGTAACCTCCCGACCTCGTTGCCTTTTTGTTCAGTGACGACCCAAAATGCAAAAGGATAGAGGAGGCTCATTTAATATATTATGCTAACGCCTACAACACGGTGGAAACTAACCAACTACTAAAAGACGTATTTATCAGTTCAATGTGATATCTTGTGTAAGTGCCTAAGGACTCTTGTTGTATAATAATGCAATAAAGTTAATATTCATAGACACAGCAGAAAACCGACTACTAACTCGGTGGATGGTGTGAAACTTGTTCGGCAATACATGCCAAATTATTCTTGGTTGTCCACGGAACAGGTCCATCAAGTGCAGGCTCCTTAAACAGAACAAACAAGAAACTTAAAAGTCATACTTTATCGACGTAACCAGCTTCATGAGATGTGAGTTATAAAACGCACCCCATTATCAACAGTTACAGTGTGGCCGATACCTTCTCCAAGCCATCGTCCTGCAGTTCATAGTAACACCGAAATATTTCTCCTAATACGGGATTGTATGGTTTCTTTGCGATGCTGCTTCGACGGCCGGCATGAAATGCAGACAGATACCACCGCACGACATGCACAAACCGATCGTAAGATGCTGGTTCATCGACAATACTTCACAAACACACACAAACAGCATCTGTGTCACACTTGTATAAAATTTAAGACAATATGTAACAAAAATACATGCACACTGAAATACAACACTGTATATTTTAAACGGTCACTTTTTGCCAAAAATGGCACACCAATCGCCGAAAAATTTCTCGTTACATAGACACATAGCTCACAAACGAAACATCACACTAAACAGAACAAAATTTTAACCATACTGCGTAGTAAATACTACTATTACGGTGAACTTAATCACGGCTCTTTATTGAAAAAATAACAACAGTATTATTATTATTATTTAAAATGTACTTATTTAAGTGATACGGTCACGCAGAACGCTGCAGGGGCACTTTACACAGTCAATAAGGTACCGGCGTATAACATAGGAGACAGTGAATTGGCGACTAGTGGTCCAGAAAACTCGAGTGAAAAAGAAATGTTATTCTAACAATAAATCACGGTGAACTGACAGGAACTGTGTTAGAAATGATTATGGCAGACGAAAATTTTGATATGGAATGGCTGCTCACTGACATATGCAATGCAACATGATAGTAGCCAAAAGGTGCAATTATTGCTATCTAAAGAAATAGACTAGCAAAACACAGGTTTACCTTATAGACGGACACTAAAATCGTGACTGTAAGTGTGTGTTAGTGCGGCTTATTATTTGAAAGAATGTCTACACACAATAACACGTAAAAACAATTACACATACGGTTTACAAAATTTATAAGTACTTACCTGACAAAGAGATCTGGATGAGCAAAAAAGTCGGCATACATTTCAAGCAACGACCGCTTTTCAAGGATGAACGTTGGCAGAACGACTTTTGTTAGATCCATGCCGATACGGACCTGAGACAGGAGATGAGAAATAAGGCTTCCGTGTGATTCCATTGACTCCACTGTCAACCACGTCATTACACTTTCACTTGCATGTCAGATGACAGAAAACATTCTATTTTTATATCCAAATAAAGGCCATACCAAATATTCTATTTGTATTCTGTCTGGACTGAGTATGAGGCAAACAGTGTATTTGTGTTCCGCTGAATAATACTGCAAACGTAGAGTGAAAACAAATAATTAAAGTTTGGCTAAAGGAACGGTGGTTTACTATGACAGCATGTAAACAGGACTGTCAGTTCTATGAGCAGCAACCTCAGCAGCAGCCATTGACACACCAAGAACACACACGGTCGAATATCCACTATCTTGATATATACGTAGCTTGGCAGTTCGCCCACAGAAAAGCACACCTGCCATACACTTCTCAATGCCTGTGATGCAGACTTGCCATCTGTGGCTAAGCACTGGACCATAATGTAATATGACAAACCCCTGCCTGCTTACATCCTTCTAGAGACATAGCATCCGGTTTCAACAACTGCTTAATCTCAGACTGTAATCTGGCTGCAACATGTCAATACGGAACATCAGATCCGTTCTCCTAGTGGTGTGACAACAATGCCAAATTTCAACTACTCAGCGCAACTGCCTGACATTATTTAGCTGTACATGCAACCAGCGTACCATGTATACATCATTTTAGCTCAGCTAATAATGGTTAATCTGACAAATGATCACGTTTGAAAACTGGAACAATTAGTTTTTCTTAAAGAGCACATAACGCGAAAATTGTTGTTTCTGATAACGATAATGATGAAACTGAACAAAAATATGTGCGGTTCATTATGACGGCAACACAACATCACAGCAACTACTCATATTCAATTTGTATTCAGACGAATTACAGATCCAATTATTAGGTCGCATCACATTCACACAGTGCAAAAGATGCAGTCTATTGCTACAGATGTCACACGTAGCATGGTCTGGGTGTCTGTCCGTGTCTTTGGCACACGGGCAAGTTGTGCAAAAAACAGCTGAACCGATCGAGGTTTCATTTGGGGGGGGGGGTGACTGAAGATAGAGGCCAAGATTGGATAAATCCACTCGCACTCACAAAAAGTGACAGGATGGCAATGTGGCCTTTTACCAAAGTACTTTGGACCCTTGTTCTTTTTTGGTTGAATAGTAATGCTCCGACATTCGGTACAGCCCAAGTCCAAATGTCACCGATGTAGCAGTATTTTGTGCAAACAATATGTAGACTCAATCGCCACCCACAGATCCGTTTTAATGGCTAATTTTCAGATGAAACCAAGTGAACAAGTTCCGTTTTTCCATCATTTGTTTCAAAACAAAACCACTGGGAATAAGTGGCACGGATTTTTATGGGTCAGATGTCCTTCCGGTCTCCCAACCAATATTGTCAAAGCACAGAAGGAAACTCAAAATCACTGACTCCTACCAGCAAAAATCACCAACTGGCCTCGTCTTTTATCCATTCACCACCAGTCTCCTGAAAGACGGGGCACTGCTCCCTTTATGCAGGTTCTCGGACACCAATACCCTGCTAATCAATGAAAGTCAAAGGTACACCCATAGCACTAAGGACTGTAGGTCCGGTGCTGATCTTCGGTTCGGAGGCAGACAGCCCACAGATGACACTAGTCATAAACCCAACAGTAGGCTGTCATTACTTTCTGCCAGGCCCGTGGTTACCTTCCCAGATTAAAAACATCACCACCCTCGTCTGGTAACAGTTTATACTGCCTGGTGAACTGAGGCACATGACTTGCTTACGGTCACTGAGTGACAGCAGAATTGCTGCGGCTTGAACCTGCGAGCTCTAGATCGTTAGTTGAATGTGCCACCACGCCACCATGCCATGTGATCAATATGGTGAAAAATAAGTACTACCGGACAAAGACTGGTACTCACATTCATCCTCATCATCGCCGTCATACAGCTCTGCAACATATAACAGTACCAACAGTGCTCAGTGATTACAATACACTAGCCAATGTGTATCTGCTTTACAGCATCATCAACACTGTTGATAAATGACTGAGAAGTGAGCATGGTCAAGGTCAACCCCAAGTCCAAAACGGAATGTATAGGGTGATGAGATACACAACATCCAAGAGTCATCAACGTGCTCAATCAAAAATCACACCTAGTGTATTTGTGTCAGCAATATCATGTAAATCACATGAAATACTGTCCTAGGTGGCTAGACCAGATAAGCATAAACAACACTCTCAAGCAGACTGACAAACAGACAAACAGACAAACAACAGATAGGCAGACAAAGAGACACGCTGTTTGCAATAATTTGCGGCCCTACTGGGATGAAGTAAATATTTCACACAGACAGTATCACTGTGATCAAATATCCACCAACATATGTTACTAACATATATGCAATATATATTTTAAACATTTACCGTCAAAGTAGCCGTCTTTTGGTGAGATTACACGGGATTCTGACACGAATGAATGTAATTCCCTACAGCACAAGCAGCACAGTGATTACGATGCTGTATGTAGTATCAAGCCAACAATAAGCTAAATAATGATGTTTATCGTGAGTTCAGGATGAGGCACACCACGTTGGATCAGAAAACATTTGTTATTCAACATTGTTGGTTTCACAATAACTTGTTTAATCTGTAAATATGTTGAAAGGCTCACCTCGTCCATTCCTCGGCGTCATAGAAGTTGTCATTGTTGTTGCTGCTGGAGTCTGATAAGTCGTCGTTGGACTGGCTGTTTGAACGCTGACTTGATCTGTACGCATCAATGCGTGCTGTCTTGTACACTGACGATGACCGGGAAGACGCCGGTGGGCTGGACGGCACATCTGAACAGTTTACACACCATATACCACACAAAACAATACATTCATGACATACGCTGTGACTACAAATTACCATACTCATGCTGAGTGATGGAGCATTCTCTATGATAATATTTATAGACACACTTCTCATATTGATTGAAACTGAACTGTGGTTTTATGGCCCACTTGAGAAAAATAGGTCATTTGATAGACATTCTTCAAAGCCAATTCTTAGCATAATACTGAAAAAACTAAACCTAACTCAACAAATAAACCAATAAACCAAGAAGATACAAACTAGTAATCTGAAGCATAGCTGAGTTGCTGCAAAAATGGCAGGACAGCCAGCTGTACATCCCAAATTGTAAATTTATGGCTCCACCCATTGACCTATCAGGGGAAAATTTTGCAAGCAAGACTGCACCTATTTTGTGATCTTCCCTGCAAAACTCCATCCCGTGCAATGCAAAACTGCAAATTTGACCAAATTTGAACTTATGAGCTTCCGTTCCCACACCTTCACCAATGAGGGTCAAATTTAGCATGTGACAGTGAATCTGCAGCATGCTCTTCCATGACAAATTTCAGCTTAATCAGATATTTTTTTCGTATACTCTGCTGTCCCTGTGGGGGCGAAAACAACTGAAAACTGTAAATTTGACAAAATTTTGAACTTTAGGGGCTGCTGCACCAAGCCCCCTTCACCGATCATGGCCAAATATGGCATGTGATAGTGTACCCATGGTGTACTCTTTCAAGCCAAATTTTACCTTCATTAGTTCATTGTCACCCTTCAGGGGCAAAAAGTCCCAAATTTGACAGTATTTTCAACTTCAAAATTCTGTGGTGGTGTCATCTAGCAGTGCAAAAACAAAGTTAAACACAGGTGCTCAAATTACTTAATGGTGATACAGTTTGCATAAACTCTACCGCTGTAAAGTGTGATGGACAGAAAACAAAAAAAAATCAAAAATCAAACTTTTTAGCACTGGTGGCACGTGAAGTCCTAGCCCTACCATACCGCCATACTGAAGAAGGAGGTACATACTATTTTTACACCCGCTACCTGCTTTGTTTTTGTGGTCTCACACACTACCCTTGCACCAAAGTTGTCAAATATGGTAGATTCCTTGAAAAAATCACCCCTCTTAGCTAAAGCAGCAACCTGCTAGATATCACTTTCAAAACGGCTGGGTTTGTACATGTGTGCAATTATCACTACCAAAGCAAACCTCGAAATTCATCGGAAGGTGACGCCAGATCTGGTAACGACGTACTCATGGATCTGTTTGCCTGGAAATTAGCAATGTATGGACGTCTGATGCGGGACTCAGCTCCCGGAGCCATGTTGACAAGGCATTCAGCTGAATGATGCACAGAACCATTCGATGAACCCTTTGCTACACAGTCACATACATAACAGTTCTTCTAGCATTCAACAGCAATAGCAGCAGCAGCAGCAACCTGTCTATCATGTGTTTCTGTATGTATATTATGCTCCACGACAAAACAGCTAAACTTCTTCTCCACAGTGATGCATTGAAGAGCTGTGAATGTGAAAATCAACTTCAAGTTAATTTCTCCTCAAAGTCACACCAAACACTTCAGCAGCATTTTCCTCCTGTGATCTCGAACATAGACCTGTAACCTTGACCTTCAAACCTGACCCAGGTAGTGTAAAAATGAGCACAGGACACATGGCTTCACAACACCTAGCCTCATACTGTACAGTGGTTTCAGACGTCCACTGTTGCCACCATTAAACAACCAACCAGGCACACGTAACATAAAAGAGTGGGAAGGTGGACATTCAGACAGCAACGACAATTATATCAGTAGTAATAACAATAATAATAACCCAGTAATAAGGTGATACTAGTACATTTAACAAGAAGTGAACAAAAGTCTCTCGGAAGCACTTGAATCCTGCATCAGCTACTAGTGTTGAATGGCCGTCTTGACATGTAACTGGTCATTTTAGAGGAAAGCCTTTAGAGGCAAGTCTTTCCAGACAATCAATTATACCGGCAGGTTGCACACTAATAGCAAATTAACCCAAGGTAAGAAATGAAAAGAACTCATAAAAGCCTGTACCTCAACCAACGTTGGACTGTAAGAACTGCTCTGATAGGCAAGTGCATGCGTGTGTGGGTATATTCTGCACCACAGTGGTATACAGTACAGCACAGAACAGTTCGTGATAATCTCACTTCATCATCCAGGCAGTCATCACTGCTCAACTCACCTAAAACTGCAAGATGCCCTACAGCAGCATCCGAGTGATTGTTGACAGTCGCAACAGCCGAGTATGGCGGTGGTGCAATGTTCTCAGCGGCTGATATGTTGTGCTACAAAGAACATCATCACACGGCTGCTCACAGTCACCATCGTCCATCGTGTGTCTGCGCAACGATAAAACACCCACCTACATTTCAACGGGCATTTTTCAGGTGATCCTGGGTTAGCCCTAAGTTTCTTCTTCCACTTCTTCCTCTAGAGAACCTTTGTGGTAAGTGGCACGGGCTGCGTATCCTTTCTGTCACCGAATCAACAGCGGCAAAGCATTGAAGGCAACACAGAGTTAGTCAGTTAGTTAGAGTTTAACATCCCTTTTCAGCACAAATATGGCTATATCAGATACAAAAGGTCAGGGGTGGAGAGCTATCCCTACCCAGTGAAGGAAGGCCAGCGATATATTAACCTCAAACCTGGCTGCCTTTCTGTTCAGCAGCCACCCAAAAAAAAGGGATCGAAAGGCTCATTTAAATTATTATGCTAGCGCCTACAACAGGAGGAGACAACTATCACATCACAAGAAAAAACTAAATCAAATAGTAGAAAAACAAGCATGCATCCTTAACTAAAAATTCATATAACATAAAATCAACACAAAAAACTACAAGCCAGGTTTAGTCGCCTCCAATGAAATCTGGACTGGAAACGGAGTGGACTATTTTGGTAGAATGGGAAGGGATGGAAAAGCAAGAAAATAAATGAAGCAAGTAAGAATGAAAAAAAGTAAAAGATACTAAAAGATAGAGTAGAAGGTGGGGAAGTAAAGGGATAAGGAGAGGGGGATTGTCCCGTGCCCACATGGGGCAAGGCAACACAGAGCACTTATCATAATCTGCCCTCATCCTTGCTTCAACCACCACTGACTCCTGATGAAAGACGTGTTACTCCCTGTACGCGGGCTCTCCGATGCTAGCACCGATCACGCCAACAAATGCACAAATAATAGCATTTAACTGGTTGACTGAGTTTAGGTTAACGTCCTGAAGGTTGGTGCTGAAAAACTTAACCAATATAACAAAGCTTTACGTTCATAAGTTAACCTAAAGACACTATAACACAAAATAAACATAAGAAAAACTATACCTAGGTTTGGTTTGGTCACTTTGTATTAAAACACCATTTTTTCATTACATCAAAGTCACCCACAAGTATGTTCATCAGAAATACCATTGACATTAATATACTACCAAGGTATGTGTACGACATTGTGCATGTTTTTCAGAAAACTAGAAGCTCAGCTACCGCAGAGGGGCCGCACTATGTGCTATGTTAGTAAATTCGTGCTATGTTTCACAAGGTGTATGAGAGTTAGAAAGATTTTAAACAGCAAAAGCGACCTTCAAAGTCATTCAAGAGCACTGACAGCAGTGCCATTCGATAGGCCACATACAATTTCCTATTAGACTTCCATTGCAACCATGTCTCCATCTTGCACCGTTTCCGAGACATTATCACTTATTTCCCAAAATTTAGAGAGATCACGTGACCCTGAATACATACATTTTGGGGGTAATCTATCATTCATGCACTAGTACACCTCTGTATCAATCAGCACGACATTTGAAGTGCGTATTTTCACCGATTCCAAAGATATGATTAACGGTCAAAATTTAAAAGAAAACGGGTCACGTGGCCCTGACTTCGCCCATTAGGGGTAGTGTGTCATCCCAAGGCTAACATCTGATATATTCTACCTGCATACAAAATTCGGCGACTCTCGCTTCAACCGTTCCGCACAAAATTATTTGTTGACAATACTGGCAATTCTGCACCATAAGTATGTGCAACTGGTCACAAATTATCATCAGTAACAACATCAATCAAACAAGTAATGGAGCTAAGCAGATAAATCTGCTGGAAGCATCCTAATAGTTTCAGACAAGCAATGCAGCATGCAAGTAAAACTAAAACCTATATAAATGCCAAATGTGTGTTTTGTTGACGAGTAACAAACTAAACTTCTGAAATAAAAGCAAAAGATAAATACATTTACTTAACGTCATGAGTGAGGCATTTTGTAATTCTGGTAGTTTCAAAGACAAAGAGCTCTTAAGTTTTAAAGACAAAAAGTGAAAAGTCTCCCTTCTTGTGGCTCACCTGCTTATTAGTTAGTTTAAAAAACAAGCTATCAAAATTACGAGTAACATGACAAAATGACTCCCAATACTGCACTGAAGTTTCTTCTCCCAGAAGTTGCTTTAACATCTCTAAAAGTAACTACAAATTCACAAACGTTTTGATTATCTGCTGAACTTAATCAAGTGTTTTCCGCACGAATGCACTGTATCAACCACACAGCCCAACACAAACTATGAGTGCATGCAAACATCTTCTGTCATCATTTACTATTTGAACAAGCAAAGTTCATGGCTAAATACATTCCTCTGATTTTCGCTAAAGAAACTGCCAGAACTGCAACAGATTCTCTAGTTCAGACACAGCAGAAAAAAGAAGTTTGCTATAAATTCAAAGTTGATAAAATGACAATAACAAACGTCATTAACTGTCGGTGATTCACAAAGTTAAAAGCAGTTGTGACAGCCATGCAATACCAAATATGCATTAATACCATGTTCATACTCAGATTTTCAAACCAAGTACTGAACTGATGGTATAAAACAGGTACCTGCATACACTTTCGAGTATGTGTAAAGAAATTTGTAATTTTTTAGAATATAATGGGCATGTGGCCTTGCACCAAGTTGCTAATGTGAATGCCGTAATTTAAAAATCATGTGACAACATAAATAAGCATTTTATTTTCGACTGGACCTCCATGCTTATAGGAAATCATTTAATACAAAGTAAATGTATGCAATCTGCAACTATTTTGCAATCTACATCTGCACAGTTTTGGTTCTGGCTTGTTCCCAACAAGTGGTGATTCAGGTACACAGGTATCCATCTAGGTAGTGGACATTGTTAACTAAACTAACAGACTAACAGCGACAGTTACAACATCTTGACACGCCGCGTGTATGCCAATAAGTACCGCAGCGATCGGCCAAACTATCTCCAGAGCCGCTAGCGCAGGAGCCTCATATTTTTCCTTCTGTAGGTGCTGCACACAGCCGTATCACATAAACAAATACCAGATGATCAACTATTTGTGCTGCCCAGTTGAATTTCACGTCAGCTGGGACAACAGTGTGGTGTGAAGGTGCAACAGATAGGGTACTGGTCCAGCAATCTAAATACACAGTCCGATCCTGGCAGGTCAGCAGTTAAACAGCAATCCTAGGCAAGTCATCCATACAAAGTTTACCAAGCAGTACAAACTGGTACCAGCTAAGGATGACGATGCTCTGAAGCTGAAAAGGTAACCGTCAGCCTTGAAGAAACTGATGGCAGCCTGGTGATTGGTTTATAAATAACGTCTCACGTGGGCTGTCTGCCTAGCAAACCGGAGATCAGCACTAGCCAATAGGTCCTTCAGTGACTATAGAAGTTTTTAGCTTTTTCACCTGTGATAAAAAAAACTTAAGAAACTGAAATGTAACTGTGCATCTAATTATAATGCATGCAAATACAATGAAAAAAACCTAGTCTTTACAGTCTTAATTGTCTTAATAATTATGGCTGTGATTCCCATGACTTATCTATTTATCCTAACCAATTCTTCGACGTGAACTTTGAACCATGATTCTTATTTGAACTTGGCTCGGTCTAAATCATTAACTACATGCACTTTAACTGTGGCATAATGACACTTGTGTGTGATCCATAGACATTTTCATACTAGCATGTCCATTTTACTACAAACACACACTGAAGTAGCATGCAGATGATTATAACAAGGTGTTAAGTCCTAAGCTATAGTTGTTCAGCGACATCAGCATACCTTGGAAATTTGCAACAGTACAATAGTCTGCTTCACAGCTTCAATCAGCATCTGCAAAACAGAATCAGAGATCTGGGTTTCTCACTGAATCCACATCAGTGTGTACAATATCATCAATACTGCAACTTGCGTTTTAACAACCATCTCACATGCTAACCCGGGTTAAACCAATTAAGCTCAGTTCTCTTCCTCCAGATTTTTATGGGTCGGTTGCCCTTCCTGTCCGTGTCAAAACACTAATCTCAACCAGGGAAAATTGACCACTGTCCTCATGCATTCTTAATCCACTAAAGCACGGACTCCCGACTTAATTTGGATAAAGCACCTGACTATAATGGTGTGCTTGCAGTCACTGCAATTAGCAATTACGTAATGAACTTTTCATCCACTGCTATCTTCAATTCTCGAACTTCACTTCTCAACATGGAAAAAAGTCGCAGTCTTAAGCTTTGCAGGCCTCACTCAAATCCTTATTCTAGAACAGAGGCATTTTAGAATTACTGCAAAGAAAAAAAAGAAAAAAAGTAAAACAATGGTTATATACCTCACAACTGGTTTTCATGTTGATGTATTTCGTCATCAACAAATCATCAGTGCAGCCAGCAGTCAGTCGATCCAAATCCTACAAAGATTTCCCGGACAGATTACATTTTACGTCAGCTTCTATCAAGGCAATACAAGACTTAAGTTTTACATACATAAACTGTTATTACATATGAACTGTACAAACCAACCGCAGACGAAGCTGAACCATTTGTGCATACCTTGGCCTGGTCAATTAGCAACTTCAAATATGCATCGGCTTCAGACAAGCGTGCCTCAAAACTGGACATGTTGGTCATACGGCGACTGTTCCAATGCTGCTCAACAAAGAACATGCAAGGAGACACATATCAGTTCAATGGTCATTTTTCCAGGTAAACCCGGATTAGCCTATTACCTCTTAATTTTCTTCCTCAACTTCTTTCGAACCTTTGGATGCTCTCAGAATGAATAAAAAACATCTAATATCCTCGTTAACACCATCTCACCATGTCTATATCAAACATCCCCTCTGTATATGATACATTTTCACTGGCCAGGACAAGCTCCCTACCAATTCCTCATACAAGATGTGCATACAGAACACATACATATAGTCACTAACTAGACAGTTTGAGCATAGTGTTGACATCTAGTACAGCTTTCAATAAACATATCATAAACGACTTATCTTTGCGCTCTGTACTAATCGTCTATCATCACATACTGAGCCTACAAATACACGATGACAATTAAAAGTGTAAACAGCCAGCGTTTTAGAATCTACAAACCTGATTAAGATCTTGTCGGGAAATGGCATTCTCCAACGCATATATCCATTTTTCCTTCTCATCAGCATCTTTAGCTACACAAACATACACGTCCATTATGCACTTTTCTCAGCATTTGTTTATGCAGCCTACTTCTCTGAAGTAGCTCAGGCTAGTCTAGAACCTCAAAGGCCTACCACTGAAAAAAGCTGTATAATTGTCAAGATGGGATTTTTTTACAGGCTGGATGCAGACATGGTTGGGTAAAGCCACTTCCATATTTGGACAACTGAACCACATCTGAAAACACAAAGGAATTCTCAACAAAAACAAGTATGAGACTTTACGATGCATTCATTATTTACACAGTACTGTATAGTGCTGATACATAGTTAATAACTGTAGCAAACATGAAATGTTTACAGGCAGATCACAAATATCAAACAAAAATAATGGGCATTTCATGGAAAGAAAAAGTTACAATCAGGAAGTTAAACGACAAACAGGACAAAAAACGTTGGTAAACATCATAAAGATACAAAGCTCAATGAATTTACATCGGATAAAGGTCAATATGCAGCCAAAATGGGCAACAGAATGATTTCTGGAAATAGAAAGAGAACTGGATGTCCAAGAAAACGAAAGAAAGACACAATGGCCAATGACTTTGGAGCAACTGATCTATCACGGTATGATGCAGCACAATTGGAACTCGACAGGAAGCAGATGAAAAGCTGTATTGCCTGACGTACACAAACCAATATATGACTGTTGCTGTCACCCGACCAACAGCATCAATGCACTAGAGACATCCAATATGCATTACATAGACTACAACATGCAGGGGCGCAGGAGCCATGGCGCAAAAGCCGCCGTGGCTCACACAAAATTTCGCCCAATGGCGCCAAGATAGGACTTGGCTCACACAAGTTTTCAGAATCATTGATTGAAATAACAGCAGTGTTTTCAAGTGAAAATCGATCGATCGATCGAAACACTACAGTAAACGATTTCATGGCGACTACTCCACATATTTTTAATCGCCTATTATTATACTGACTCTGTGGACTGATTGGTGTAGAGATTCATTTTGACGAATCCTCAATATGCCCAGCTCTAGTACACCGGAAGTGGGTGACGTCATTGTTGACGTAGAACTTTTATTATGCGTTTGTTTTGTTATATTGTTGCGTAATTTTAACATGGAAAAATTTCTTATTAAACGTCCACGATTTCAGAACAAGACAGAAGCAACGGTATACATAATACAATACTGC
>Ga0209780_1002102_pt1 | contig 13885 bp, 9 predicted proteins | sample WorMetexBAHAMAS2_FD_187384 | JGI IMG/M metagenome (GOLD analysis project Ga0209780, IMG submission 187384) | Marine gutless worms symbiont microbial communities from Max Planck institute for Marine Microbiology, Germany - Inanidrilus exumae... | ecosystem: Host-associated > Annelida > Digestive... | reverse complement strand
CCCCACCCTCCCTCGGCGCCTCGATCCTCAGACCATACCGGCACTTTTTCCTTTCCACTTCAAGCCCTGATACGAATACTAATATTTATTACCAACTTCCGCTTAACGTGTCGTTCAAACGTTACGATACGATAGATTAACGTGCGCTCAAAAAAGCTGACGAGATGGCCAGCCTAATCTGGCGCACGGCACAGAATCGAAACGTTTAAAAAATTCGGCGACTATGACATCTCTAATACATCCCGTGATACATCGGCACAGCTCATTTTCGCGCTCAAGTCGCAAGTGGCCGACTGGCGCCCGGAAGAGATTGATGCGCATGCGCCGTGGTCGCTAACATCGTTTCCGGTTCGACGTCGTGCCAGAGGGAGCTGACAGGGACGGCGCTTCCCCTCCGCACACGCCCACCGGTAATTGGGATATTTCGCGCATCACTAGTCGATAAAGCGGCGACGACCAGTTGAGAATGTCCAATCGTCGCGTGTAATAACGTGTCGCCGGAAACGAACGCTTTCTGTCACATTTGCTGCGCGCCTGTGATCTTGCGACTTTCCACTTCCGGTCCGACGACCCGCTATATGGACTGCTTATTGGCATGGCTGGCGGCAAAGATCGACAGGTCTATCAACGTCCGCGGATATGTCACTTTGTCAACAGTTGGCGTCGACGATTGGCGATGACATGGAGTCCATGACCATGGTTCTACTTGTATATGTAGCTAGAGCGCACTTAGATGTATAGGTGTTCGTCGGCCACACACCAGACTACATCTCCGACCTGCTCACACCGGTCGCCGACATACCAACACGCTCGTCGCTGCGCGCCTCCAGCAACGGCAACCTCTTTCTTCCACGGGCGGAGCGGCGATTCGGAGACCGTGCGTTCTCTGTCGCTGCACCCCGTGCGTGGAATCGGTTGCCGACAGAACTGAAACTCATGCGGTCGTCGACAACAACATTCAAGCGTCATCTAAAGACATTTCTGTTCAACTCAGCACACTCCTCCCACTGACTATAGAATGCGCCATCGGACTAATTGTAGGAGGCGCACTACAAATGCAGCTGTTACTGTATAGATGCAGATGAACCAAGAGGCAGGGGCGGTTCTAGGAATTTTCATTTGGGTAGGCCAGTCAAAGGCCAAGCAAATTATGGGTAGGCCAACAGAAGTGGTGTACGTGGAGATCATGGTTAGTTAGTTAGTTAGTTAGTTCGAGTTTAACGTCCCCTTTCAGCACAAATATGGCTATATCAGAGACAAAAGGTCAAGGGTGGAGAACCATCTCTACCCAGTGAAGGAAGGCCAGCGATATATTAACCTCAACCCTGGCCGCCTTTTTGTTCAGCAGCCACCCCAAAGGGAAAGGGATCGAGAGGCTCATTTAAATTATTACGCCAGCGCCTACAACAGGGAAAGACAACTATCACACCGCAAGACTAAACTAAACCAAATACAACAAAATACCAGAATAAATCTTAACTAAGCAATACAGATAACACAATCAATAACACAAAAACGAACTAAACCCAGGTTCGATCGCCTCCTACGACCTCACGCCTGGAAACGGAGTGGGACTATTCTGGTAGAAAGGGATCGGATGGACAGTAGAAGAAAATAAGTAAAGTGGGTGGGGATCATGGGGATGGCCCACGCCGTTTAGGTAGGCCAGGAACGAGTTTGGGTAGGCCACGAGGCCACGGCCTATCCGGCCTAATAGCTAGAAGCGCCTCTGCACGGTGAAAGATTCTCAGCCGTGCCGTAGTCAGCCGTGTCGTAGTAATCACGCGCGGATAATACAAGTAAATCTTGTCAACATATGGTGACCAATCACATTCAATGTTCTGTCAGAAATAACAACCCATACAACCGCCAGAACATCAACTACATTCACAATCAGCTAGTCGCATAATTTATGCTAATATATGTTAATAAACGTCCAACGCACCACCGTGGTTTAGAGCAATACAAAACAGATGTAAAGCGTTCTACACATACACGACTAAATTTTTGACATTTACGTAAGGCAATGTTGTGTTCGAGTAGCGTTGTTTTAAATGAACAAAGCAGCAGATGCAGCGAGATAGCAGTCGGTCGGCAAGTGCAATCTACGCCTCCACCAACGATAAATTAAGAACCTTCTACAAAGTTTTGCAGCTCAGTGAAATACCGGGTGGGCCAAAAAAGTGATACCTCTCGTACAATGTAATATATGTACGAGAGGTATCACTTTTTTGGCCCACCCTGTATAATCCTCACACTGTATTCAGCAATTAAAGGTAGGACAATTCCGTTTTGTTGCAAAGCTCACGGGAGAATTAGTGATATTAAAATTAAAATTTCAGACGGTAAAGAATAATGAAGAGTCTTCATCATGTCTTCATTGAGGACTTGGATGATCTGCCAGGTTCAAATGCAATTTTCAAAAATTCCCTTAAATTTCGAAATGTCAAAATGAATAAATTAGCCACGTACGCGACTGACGGTCGACTCTTCACAACTGACGTTTCTGCCAACTTGAAAGTCACGTGACACAAAAACTATAGACCAAATATCAAAAATCCAGCCGATCAAATCTAGATAGTGTGCCCCAGTTTAAGAATCCGTGGTCAGTTGCCAGCTCCCATTGTAAATGGCGGAGGAGATAGCTTTTGAAAATGGCCGGATTTCCGACTTTAAAGGGCTCGTGACCTTGACCTTGACCTTGGATCGGGTCATACTGCATGCCGTCGTGCATCACTCGTCGACATCTACCTACACGCCAAATTTCATTGAAATCAAAGAAACGTTTTGTGGACGGACGTATGTACGTATGTACGTACGGACGGACTTTTTGAGACCGGATTTATTAGGTCGACTCTGTCGAAGAGGCGACCTACAAATTACGGAGTCCAAAACAGACGACAACTGGAATGTCGTTAAGTCTCACGCGGTCTTTTTTCTTCTGCAAAATATTTCATGAAAATTATGCGCAACATTTTTATCATTTCTGCCGAGAACAGACGAACCATCAAAGAGACAGAACCGCGACAGACAGCAGAATGTCGTTGACATCTGAGCGTCAACACCAGACACAAAATGGTCCGAGGTCATTACTTACTTACTGTATAACGAGTCGCAAAAACGTACCACCTTTGGCTTGCTACAACGTGGACACGCATGAACCGACGTTGATAATTTTTTTGGCAGAGATGTTACTCAAAAAAGCAATCTAAAGGTGCATCAATTCCCACCGCACCTAACTGCTGCTTTCGCATTACCTTGCGAAACATAAAACCTAGAAATTGCGTTTTTTCACTTACTGTAAATGCTGCGTGCTGCATTGCCGACCAATATACAATCACAATCGTATTATCACCTGATCACAGTTGAACGTAACAGGGTTAAAGTCTGACTCTTTCCGTATCAAGCTTCCGGTGAAAGTCAATGAACAGAAAATGCTGCGATATCTTACTACATTAACAAATGTTAGATCGCTATCACATATACGTCGTAGGCGGTGCAGTGGTACATAGTGCACGTAGAACGACGAAACTCCCAACTTCATTTTTTTCTTGAGCTATAGCCATCCAACAACCCACGGCTTAAACCACTGACTACAAGATTTATGGGGTTATACGGCAACGTAAGTGAGCTGTGACTCAATCAATATGGTTGAATAAATCGAGAAGTGACTCGTTGAACTGTAGCAAAGCAGCATTTAAGTAACAACCCGCAGTTTCCGGGCTTCCTGCTTCGCAAGGTAGTGCAGAACCACTGGTTAGGTGCGGTAGAAAAATAAAGCATGTTTTGATTGCTTACTTTATCGGTAATATTTTTGCAAAATTATCAAAATCGGGTTCATGCATGTCAAAATTACTTATGACAGGTCAAAGGTGTGTGTCGTTTTATGGGACAGAGTGAAAACAGGTTGATTGGTTGGGAGATTAACGTCCCCTTTCAGCACACAAATAGGCTATATCGGGAACAAGGTCTTGGGTGGAGATTTAGTTCCGACAGCTTAAGGATGGCCAACAATACAGTTACATCCCGACCTCGTTGCCTTTTTGTTCACTGTTCAGCGACGACCCAAAATGGAAAAGGACAGGGGAGGCTCATTTAAGTTATACGTAACGCTACTGGCCCGCCGTCGCGTATACTGCCCCTAGTGAGTTACGTTGCATATGTGAGTGCTACAGACGACGACAGACGCCAGCGACCGTTACTAGTCTGGACCCTCTACACTGTGAGTAAACGGGCCAGTAATAATCACAGCAGAAACTGTTATTATTATTATTATTATTAATTATTACCGACTAGAATGTTGGCAATTAACGTATCGATTTCCAACCTGAAGATCGCCCGTCTTGTGTAGTTTCGACCGTGGCAATTCAATGTATAAACACATTCCCCCTCCCCGTATAATCTAGCACATCGATCTCAGCCACTGTTTAACCGACACTTATCCAAGTTTGGTGAAAGTACGGTATAGGCTAATAATCATGAACACTATGAACACTACTGTTTTCGATTTTCTATTTTCCTTCACATCACGAGTGATAGCGTTTAACATGTTGCGGTTAAGACGCGAAATTGGCCGAAATTTGGGGGTTTTAGCCCCTCATTTTTGTAACGGGGAACTTTCAGGAAATCGGCACAGCAGCGCTTCCTTTGGGGCTGAAGCCACGTCATGTGGAAAAGTTTCCAGAATGTCGGTTGAGGAACGTTGAAGAAAGTGAGTTGACAGATGAAAAAGAAGAAACATGCGCTAAACCTAAGATTGCGTTCACAGAACGGGCGATCAAATAACACAAAATGTATGTTGACAAATATTACTATAACAAGCTCGTGAAAAATAATGTAACTAATAAATCAATATTTGACGATGACACTTTCTGTTACTTGGCACAAAATTTCTTTCACTGTAAGTCTGAGATTCACATACAAAACGTGTTGTCAAGCTTGCACCAACAACGATGAATAAATAGCTCGTAGTACAAAGACTAAAACTGGCACCGTATGAAATCATCGACTTCACCGACATAAAAACCACAAAATAACCACTGAACGCATGACAACGAAACAACGTTGAACTAAGCTATGTACAGCATTTATAACAATATTAGCAATAATAATACTGATAATAATAATAATAATAATAAATGGGTAACAATATCCAGACAATGACGGTAGAATAGATTGTATAATATAACCAGTGGTGTCGATAACAAATTATATGTGAGGGGCCAATTTTGGGCTATGACCCCACTTTATATGATTGGCCCCATAAATTCTCTGCAGAGGTGGGTCATTTGTAAGTTTTACGCAATATTACTAATAAAGTATCAATATCCGACAATGAAACTGTCTGTTATATTGTTGGCAACGCAATAGCTAATGCAAGAGTGAGGGGGCCCAGGCCCCCACTTTAAAGGAAGTGAGGGGGCCCGAGCCCCCTGTTCCGAAGCCCATGAATACAATACTGTGGTACGTAATAAAGCGATGAAAAAACAAACCTAGACCAACATAACTTCACCGCCAGTAACACAACGTCGTGATGATAAACCAACGACAGTAGCAGACTGTTAATATCATGACAAACAGCAAACGGTGCTGACACCTGCCGACACTAGCTGACATTGACAGCAAGCATATACACCATCACCCGCTGACCCTAACCCCACACCGGACCACTGCACGTCTTATCATCACCAGGCTCCAGTCATCGCTTTCAACATAATTCAAGTCACACCACACTTTTAAGGTCGAACTATATGGTAAATATATTAAAATTTAATAGAAATTAATTTCTTGAAGTAAAATTTAAAAAAAATAAAATAATAATAGTACATTTAGATTAAATATATAAGTCACAATTAGGCAAAGGTCTGACCTCAGAAAATAACTTCGAATTTCATCATCTCATCACAACGCAATCTGTACCCACAACATCCCTAGGATTCCCCCATTTTCTGCATATTTTCTCACCTTTCTCTCAACACATTTTTTCATCCAGTGACTGTTCATTTTTAAACAACACAGCGACAAGTAGCTCTCATGAGTGAAAATTTAAAATACAGCAACAAAAACGTGTGATATCGTGAAATAAACAGAAAAACCAACTCAGCCAATATCGATTGAACATCAAGTGACAAGCGTAAACTTAGAGATACATGAGAAAACACAATCGACATGCCAGCGGTCCAGTAAGTGAGCCATAGAGTTCATCACGGCGACCCTAGAGTTCGTTGAGGTGACCCTAGAGTTCATCGCGATGTAGCAGCGTGTAGCGGTGCTCTGAAGGTCCCAGTTTAACGAATGATGACGGCGGAGCAGAGGTTTGTTTTGACGCAGTCTAAAAAACACAGTTTAACTCACCACTGCAGCCTCTAGACAGGCACTGCCTCGTCTGTCAATCAAACAGTGATTGACAGACAGGCAATGCCTCGTCTGTCAATCAAACACACTGACTGACAGACAGGCACTGCCTCGTCTGTCAGTCAAACAAACAGTGATTGACAGACAGACATTGCCTCGGCTGTCAATCAAACATACTGACTGACAGACAGACATTGGCTCGTCTGTCAATCAAACAGAGTGCTTGACAGACAGGCAGTGACACGTCTGTCAATCATACACAGTGATTGACAGACAGGCACTGCCTCGTCTGTCAATCAAACAGAGTGCATAAGCCATGTATAAGCCAATGGCCAAAATAAAGGGAGAGAGCAGATTTCGATCACACATCTCGGAAACCACTTAACCGATTGTGATGAAACTTGAACCTTAGAACTACCCTCCGAAGACTACCCCCATGCAAAATTTGATTTCGATCCGACGACGTGGGTGGTCTGGGCGAATACCCAGTTTGTCATTGGAGCAACTGTAGTAAAAAGCTGAGGGGAATGACACAGGTTCACGTGGTAAAAAAGCCAGCGGAGGCAAGATATGTCAGGATACGATACATTGACGTGCGCAAGAGAACCAGCTTACAATCAAAACTGTCTTCCGTTGAAAAAAACGAAAAAATAAAAGTAAACAAACCAATTCAGTACATATCGTAGTAAATAAATGTTCACTGACAACTAGAGAAATGTGCAGTCATATCGACATGCAGAGCCATGACGGGCGAATGTAACTTAAAACCCTAACCCGAAAGCTAGGGTTAGGATTTGACCTTTGAGCTAACCTCAGGGTCCTGCCGAGGTCCTACCATGGACTATATGTCTACCGAGTTAGGTGCTGATGTCTCAAGCCGTTATTTCTTTAAGAGCACGGACAAACAAACAAACAATAACACGTGACTTAACGCCCTACCCCAGGCCGGCGGCTATACAGCCGGCAGATGCAGAGTAATTCAATAACATGCGGCAAATTAGACACCATCAAAACTCTGATATCAGTGACATAGACAACAAAATGAGACCGTGTGAACAACTCATTAACCCGTCACGTCGAACTCAGTAAAAACACCACATAACATCACACTAAATAAGTAACAACAATGTTCAAATATTTCACCACGAAATTTTCCAACGTTATCGAAAGCAGACTGAACATTGCGTTGCCATAATTCCGTTCAGAGAGCAGTAATGTAGGCACTCAGATCATAACTCAATTAATCCACAACAGATAACTCACATGATACCAGCAGTCCCACAGAAACTGTCATTTACTAGTTGTCCGCAAGATGATGAAAATAATAATCTCTCATCCGTGCCAACATGTGCACCACCCAGCAGACCGACTTACAAATAACTCTAACAAAAATCATTGCAGATTCCTCAAAACATCATCATAAATACGTCTAACAAGTCAAGCAGGTACAAACGTGTAGAATTCCGAACACTGAATATTTTCTTAGCACTTATAATAAAACTTACCAAGAAGCCACGAAAAAGTTAAAACAAACATGTAAGATAATAACAAAAGCATCTTAAAGTACTCTGTGAAAATAACAATTTTTGACAATACTCTGCACGTTTTCGTTAAGTATTCTTTGTTAGTGCTATACACATCATAAGACTGACGTAACATCATAAACTGCGCCCAAGCCAAACCAAAACGAACGCGTGTCTCTTGTTTAGAGTTCGTCGCGGAGTATCGTGTAGCGGTCGCGAGAGGGCGCTAGTTTGGCAAAGACTGATCGCGGAGGCAGAGAAGATCGCTTGGAGTCACGCTTGATAACGTGAGATGCTCGAACGACGGCCGTCGTCGACTCCGAGCCATGTTCTCCACTCCGGTGCATCCGCACATGCTCCGGATCGGCTGCCATTCCATCGTCCAGCAGGTTCATCCGCACACGGTCATGTTCGTCGGGATGTCCTTCCAGCAATCGGACGTCACTCGGACGACCATCCTCGCCCGGAAGCATGTTGGGATTCAGTCCGTCCGGATTGGGATCCGGGGCGTCGATATTCGGATCGCTGATGTCCGGCATGGAACGGAACAGCTTTTCCAGTTCCGAGCCGAAGTCAAACGCTTCTTCACCAATGAAGTCTCCATCATCATCATCATCCTCGTTGTCGTCTGAGCCGATCTTGACAAACTTGGTGATCTGGACGCGCACTCCGCCCGAGTCCATGACAACGCGATGTTCCACGTTGTAGTGATAAGATCCCGCTGCCGCAACCTCGCGACTTGAGCCGTCCGCACCCGACGTGTTATTGCTCTGACCAGCCACAATACACAAACACTCTCACTCTCAGGCCAACTCAGCCTTTCACCCTCTCTGAGCCGTTAAAATTATCAGCATCTGTGCTAAACAATAATAATAAATGGTGACTCTCAATGTGGATGGTAGCAGCCTACAGTCAACTTTCTTACCGATAACTTCGCCAGATATCGACCGGTTTAAAAATTCTTTCAAGGCAGACTCGGCAGTAAATTTGTAACAAAGTGTTAGTAAAAGATCCCACCACACCTAAATCACGTTGCTACACTACCTTGTGATTTATCGTAAATCACCGTACACGTTTCAGGTTGTTGCCGTTTTTCCGACATTAATATTTCACAAGGTAGTGCAGCGACGCATTTGAGGGGAGGGTGGTTATTTCATCACCACTTTACTACAAATTTACTGCTAAGTATGTCGACGAAAGAATTCTGAAAATCGGTCAGTATATTGCAAAGTTAGAGGCGAATATACAGAGGCACCTTTTTTCCGGACACGGTGTGTATAAGCCATCAAATAAACATAACGACAAATCCAAATCCAAAACAGTGAAGCACGCAACCCAAGTTACCAAAGTACTCAATGATTACACATGCAAACTGAATACTGCAAGCAGCACTAGAGAGAGAACCAATCAGAATATATCGGTATCAGCAACGTCGACATCCAACATGCAACTATTGTCAACAGACTAATGACTCTGTGAACGTATGTGTACATTAGTCACGTGACAGAGTCCTGATGGGATTAGAAACTACATTGCTACTTCACACCCAGTACACCCAGTTGGTTGCGTGGCACAGCGGTAAAACGTCGGTCTATGCCCGGCGAACTTTTCCTGTCCTACGCTCGACCTGCAGCTGATGGGTGACCACTTATGTGAATAAACCGTCCGCTACAAGGTCAGCCAACTAGGCCAACTCAGCCTTTCATCCTTTCGACGTCAATAAATGAGTAGTGACCTGTAATCGGACGTGTGCTACCTCGCTCGGGTGGCGCCATCTGGTGAATGCTTATGGAGTAAAGGCAGGGTGGTTCTGTCCATTCGTGGATAAACGTGTGGGCTGCAGGTAAAACTGTGTGATCCCTCTAACACGTGCCATTCCTGAGAGCATTAGAGGTGGTTTACGATGATACGCTATACAAATCGACGTTTACTTTACTTACTTACTTTACAGGTGCAAAGTATTGTGATCCGCGTGCCTGTCTGCCTATTTCTGTCTGCTCGCATATCTTGAAAACCACACGTCGAAATTTCACCAAATATTCCGTGGCCGTGACTCAATCCACCTCTGACAACACTGTAATATGTTATGTACATCAGTTTTTGTGGACGACGTCACGTTTTCACATAATGGAGCGAATGGGACAAAATCAAACACGACGCGTACGTTTCGTCCAGTTCACCAGGTGGCGGCACCGGGGGCGAAGTCCGCAGTCCCTGACTGCAGCATCTTGTTTGGTCTTGTGAATCACCATACCAAAGTATCAATGTTTTGTTTGTACAGCAAGAAATACACCAAAGAACAGTCCGCTCATTAGAAATGGCCATTCGACCCATCTCAATTCTGCGGTTTTTCAAGACCAAGGAGTTACTGTGAAAAGGGGTAAGCCAGGGGTTTAACCTTCAGTCTGATTACGGTGCCTGGGGAGCTTACAACGGGTCTGGAGCGGAGCCCTGGATGAGAACAGATTTGTAGCCTTCTGACCTTGCAATATGACCTGTGATGCCAGCCTTCAACTGATATTTAGAGAAGTGAAATAGTCATAATAATAACTTCGATACATTGACAACGACGCACATGTTGTCTCAAGCCTGCAGTTTAAAGCATTAACAGCATCTCTCAATTTTTGAGGGAAATATTCTGTTTCAGGGTAAAATTCCCTCACTCTTGCACTAATCAACGATCACTGCTACTGAACTAACGAAGTGTATCGAAAAAGTGATGACTCTTTCTGCTTTTATTCATGCATATGCATGACTTTGCTCGGCCGACGACACATGCAGGTATTTTACATCATACTAAAACATTTATACGACACAACCGCCAACAAAGTCATCCGCTGTTCCCCCATGTGGTGTCAACTTCCACCACTTGAGGTCAACCCAGCCCGAACAGGCACACATGAACTGTCATGAGCACTGCGGCGATGACGTCACCAATGACGTCAGAGCTGACGTCACGTGGCCTCATTCCAGCACTAGCAATGGTCCACGGACGTTCATTGTTCAACTTGGTAATACTAGAAGATGGCGTTGACGTGGATGCCTTCGACACCTCAACCGCCTGCTGTGAACTTGACCTTTGACCTCCAGAATCTAACCCGGTCATCAGTAGTGCGGCCAGTGATTATTCCCTGTAAGTTTAATTGAGATTGCTCGAGGCAGTAACAATATCTGACCGGACGATGGAACGAACGGACGGACGAACGGACAAACAGCCCGAAACATAATGCATTCGCTGATACTGTCGGATGGCGATGGTATAAAATGCCTTAAATAAACTCAACAATAAAAAAACAAACAATGACATAATAATAATAATAATAATAATAATAATAATAATAATAATTATAATAAACATATTTGTATAGCGCCATAAACCAAAGACACGCAGACATGCATGTTAAGTAACTCCATCAACTGTTGACTGCAGAAACAAACAGAGAACAGCAAAGCTACTGTGATACACATCTGATAGTTACACACCGAGACACGCAAGAGGTACAGGGCGAAGCAAAAAATGGACCACTGGGCAAAAAGTACAGGGTGATGCAAAAAAACGTACTCTACTCTTGCACGTAACACTGCGGGGTTTCTCGTCAAATTTCTTAAACCACGACACAGAGCAACTGATTTATAACTGAGTCATCAATCATCATTCAAGACATCATTACTCAACCTCCCACTTTTGTTGCAAGAAAATAATTCTGCAAATAATATTTGTGGACATTCTGTCATTGTTTGTATCCACCACGTGTACAAGCGTAGTCATCAATGTAAGAACACGCCGACAACAGTTGCAAACGCTGCATAAAAGACAGACGAACTGGTTATAAAGATGACAAAACATCAACAAACATGAACTATGTCAAGTGGCTAGTGTATGAATATTCAGTGAAATCGGTTGCAGATGGAACGGTTTGCGTTACTTCATGTTGGCGGCGTGGCGTAGTGGTAACGGCGTTGGTCGTATCAACGAAGTGACTCTACGTCGAGCCCGGTTAGTACTGGAATGGGTGACGTGTACGGGTTCGACTCCCGGAGGCGGCACTTTATTTCGGTATGTAACCAACCACCCAGGTCGACTAAGCCTTTCATCCTTTCGAGGTAGATAAACTGAGTAGTAAGCTCGGATGTGTGTTTCCTCGCACGGGCGGCGCCATCTGGTGAAAGCTTACGGGGTGAAGGCCTGGTGTGGTTGATTGGAGCGGTGGTGTATTTGCTAGCTGCATGCCGTGGGTCCAATTGTACGTTAATGCGTGCAGTGGATGGCCGCAATTTGCGCTGCAGCACCATTGGCTCTTGCCAATCAACTACCACTTCCTACGATTGTACAGCGTGGCTGGCCGCGGCATCGCTGCTGTAAGTAGCGATATAGAAGAATCCAACCTTTACCTTTTTACCTTTATGTATAGCAACCATCTCTGACAAATCGTTGTCACTCAAACTTGCTAGTTTAACAAAATATCATTCAGTTTGGTCTCTTCGTTAGGATGAACAGAATTTGTCGGCTCAACATTCAACAACATCTCAGTCTGGCATATCATTAGTACAAAGTGACTCAACTTTACCGATCCAATCTCTCCAAAGTTTCAATCTCTTCCAATCCCACCTTAAACCTATCTGTTTATTCGCTGTTCACAAGCCTTAGATTCAGGCGTCTGTGACTGACAGTACTGCACGTTATCAGTGTCTGTCTGTCTGTCTGTCTGTTAATGACAGCAGTGGTACAAGACGTGATGACAATGTCACGGCATCAGAAATAAAAAGCAGAACGTCAACAACTGAAAAACATATATACATCAGTGCCTAAGTCGACAAAATGGTGATGGTCCATTACAAGTTTACTATACATTGAAAATTCCATGCAGATCTGATAAAATGGACAGGCGCCATGAAAGACTGTGTGTACCGACAGTGATTTATGAGCATCAAAGATGATCACATTCACAAAAATTAGCTCCGTGCGGGACTGATGGTCGACTCTTCACAACTGACGTTTTATACCAAGTTCAAAGTCACATGACACAAAAAACTAGGCTGAATATCAAAAATCTGGCCGGATAAATTTTAGATATTGTGCCCTAGTTTAAGAATCAGTGGTCAGTTGCCAATGACGGAGGAAATAGCTGTTGAAAATAGAAGGATTGCCAACGTTCAAGGGCTCGTGACCTTGACCTTGGATCGGGTCATATTGCATACTATCGTGCATCACTCATCGACCTCTACCTACATGCAAAATTTCACTGAAATCAAAAAAATTTCTTTGTGTGGACGGACATTTGAGACCGGCTTCATTAGGTCGACTCAGAACAGTCGACCTAATAAAGCCGGTGTGAAGAGCTTAGAGACGAGTATGTTGCCTCTTCCATCCCACAATTCACGCTCACAACCCTAACCCATCCCCATACTTTTCGCTCACAAATCAAAGTTAAATGTCACAGGTCTACGTGCTGAGTGTCCAGCATCTAGTTCAGATCCATCTATTTAATGCATCTGAGCTGTCTGGTTCGCAATAGAAGTTCACACATCGTGGCAATTCTGTGAATGAAAAAGCCAGTGAAACACGGCCTAGTAATGCCAACTACTGTTCTTACTGCAGCATTCTTGCAAGAACAGCAACAGCCGCTGTGGCTTTCCCACCACTCTCATTCCCTCACCGCAGCTAACCTGTAAAAATTAGTCCCGTACAGAGACTGACGGTCGACTTCCGCTAGGGCAGACTAGGGCCGTCCGACGTGGTTAGGACCAAAGTTCAGAGGTCACGTGACAGAAAACGAAGACAAATTTCAAAAATCTGACCGGTTAAATTTTAGATATTGCCCCCTAATTTAAGAATCCGTGGTCATTTGTCAGCCCCCATTATAAATGGGGGAGGAGATAGAGTTTGAAAATGGTCCAAAATGGTCGAATTTCCGACTTTCATGGGCTCCTGACCTTGACCTTGACCTTGGATCCGGGCATGGTCATTACCTTTTTTCATCTCTCATCGAGTACTACCTGTATACCAA
>Ga0209780_1002101_pt1 | contig 13886 bp, 13 predicted proteins | sample WorMetexBAHAMAS2_FD_187384 | JGI IMG/M metagenome (GOLD analysis project Ga0209780, IMG submission 187384) | Marine gutless worms symbiont microbial communities from Max Planck institute for Marine Microbiology, Germany - Inanidrilus exumae... | ecosystem: Host-associated > Annelida > Digestive... | reverse complement strand
CGTGTTATTCTCCCCATCATAATCATTGAAACATTTGTAATGTGCTATTACAACAGACAGCAACAACTGACGTGTCTACGACAAAGTCAGAACTTAAAAGCAGCATTACGAATGAGACCTTTAGGTGTTGTTTAGAAGCGTTAAGTTGGCGCGCAGCCGTCACTGGTCCAGCATACGAAAAAGCCGTCTTGCCAAATTCTGGTAGAAGTGAAAGACAAGAACGTCCGTCTTCCCGTCTTCGGGGAATCCACACATGCCGATCCTACGTCCACACGCTGCGCAATTTATGAACGGCGCATCTCTAGCGTGACGTTTACGTCGGCGCATTTCTACGGCAATGTTTACATCCCGGTGGGCGTGGCCCGCGCGCTGGCCGATTCGTCCGATTTTGGGCTTCTGGTGGAGCAAAGTTCACAAAAATGGGAGATTCCCTGCCTTGGACGCCGATGAACCACCGTGCAAAATTTGACGCCACACTTATGTGGGTAAAACGTCCGCTATAGGTCAGCCAACTAGGCCAACTCAGCCTTTCATCCTTTCGGGGTCGATAAATTGAGTAGTAAGCTGATCCAGATGTGCGCCACCTTGCTCGGGCGACGCCATCTGATGAATCTTACGAAATGGATGCATCATTCCATTCGTGGATAAACGTGTGGGTGGCAGGTAAAACTGTGTGAACCCCGTACCATCTAGACAGGTCTAGCCGCTAGTCACTGTTCGTTGAGTGTAAGCGTTGGACAGACTGCATTTTATTTTCATTTCGTTTCTAAGCTAAACCACCACTAATACAGGCACTGTATGTAACAATTAGACGTAGACGACGACCGGAGACCGTCACGGATAGACATGCACAATGAAGATGCGTTGTGCTTACTTACTTACGATGCAGGTGCTGTTCGTTCGTGGGAAAGCGCGGCAACGGACCGCAGGCGATCTCGATCGGCAAGAACTGTGACAAATTCGGTATCGTCGTCCATGAACTCGGTCACGTGGTCGGTTTCTGGCACGAACACACGCGCCCGGACCGCGACAACCACGTCCAGATCGTTTTCAAGAACATCCTGCCCGGTAGAACGTCCTCGCTGTTCCCAGCTACTTCCGTAGTATTAGCCTGTGGTTAAATTGTCTCGGCCAAGATGTTGAAACTGCCATTTCCATACTCGCCTGCCATGGCAAATCCACATTTGTATGCTTTTGGTAAAAATTCTGACGTGACCGTTCGATCAGGCGTCCCCGATTTCCTTATAGGGAGCGATATTTTAGGCCGTTGAGTACTGGATAAGCTGAAAGTCTGCAATATTTTTATTTACGGTCTATTTGACCAATTTTTTGGAAGACGCCCTCCAGAAAGAAAACTAACAAAACAGTCGAGTCAGTGTGCAAAGTCACGCATGTGCAGAAACGAAAACCCTGAACTCATCTGGATAAAAGTTTGCCGAATGGTAGTTATCCCCGGCAAATTTTGGTGACGATCGGTTTGGGAGTGGCGGGGGTCAAATTTTGCCGTTTCCATAAGCTTCTGCCGTTGTCCTTAATCCTTATGCTAACAATCTCGCACTATATACCGTGAACGTCGGCAACCCGATACATCATTATCACTGTTGGTCATTTTCAACATCGCTAGTAAAGTTAAAGTTAATTATTTTAACAGTATTAACTATTCTTTGATGCTTTGAATGACAACGTGAAAAATGCGTACAAAAATTCCTTCAGAATTTTTGGCGGCCGCTGAAATTTGGCGGCGGTTGTGGCCGTACGCCTCTTACGTGCTTAAACCTAGGCCGGCCCTGAATACGTTGTCTGTCTGATTTATCAACTTTATTTCGCTTCTCAGGGCAGCAGAAAGAACAAAGAACAGCGTGATGCTGTTAGGCCTAAGGCCAGGGTCGCGGTTAGAGTAGGTCTACTCTGCTTCCACTGTAGATGTAGCAATATATGCGCACGTTATTACGCGCTCCATCTCTGCCGTAATACGATATTTCCACAAGCGACGTCATTAGAGCTAATTGTCTTTCTGATAGGTACGAGCCATGGAGGTGTGTCGGCACGCGCCAGGCTAGGTGACGTAGATCTGGTAGTTCGACAGGTGCCCCCTTCCCGTGCAGCAGGCACTTGTATAGCCTCGCCGAGTGGCCGACGCACGGCGCACTGTTTCTATTAGCGCGCGAAACGTGCGCGTTTACGGGTTTCGACGCCAGGAAACTCCAGCTGGAAATAATTTCGCGCCAATTTGTTGCCGCACGCACACCGGCGTTTGATGCTGCTGGCGAGCGTGCGGCGACAGATCGGAGGATTTCTGTTCTCCCGGTCGCGACGTTTCCGGAGATAAAACGCAAACGGCGCCGGTCGGTGGAAGACGTTTTCGTATCGCAAAGGGGACCACGAGAGATTTCTCCGAAGCGTCGCAGTCTGCTATAGAAAAACTAGAACTAGAATGTTGGCAAGTAACGTGTCAGTTGCCAATTTGATGGTCACGCGTGCTTTTTACTATGGCAACCCGTATAAATATAAATAAAAAGGTGCAGTTCACAGCTATAGCTTTATTTTCACCTTTATTCACCAGAAAGCTGGTAGCAATAATAGAAAAGCAAAAAAGACAAACGCACGAAAAAATCAAAAACGAAAACTGTTGACTTACAGCACCAGCTGGTTTCCAGTTGGTCCCCATTTCTTTGTAAGCGCATTCTGGCTAACATCTCATCTCCAAATATTCGCCGATAAATCCAACCGAAATCTTTCTTTTTCTTGCCTTCTTCTTATAATAAATACATAATTTCTGTGTACGCTGTAACGGGTCAAATTGTTTCTAGTCGACCATGATAACGATTCGGCCTATCCTACGGGTTATGTGTCTGTGTGTGACGTTGGTGTATTGTGGCTGAACGCGTAAACGAATCGAGTTGATTTTTGGTTCGAGGATTGCACGCAGAGTATGGCTAGTGTCAGATAGGAGGAGTCCGGATCCAGAGAACTCCCAGAAGGCGGGGTGTTGGACTTAGAAAAAAAATTTTCGGCTCTCGCTACGCCACGGTCAGCCATGCCAGCAGTTGTTGAGCACTTCTTATATATGTTTGTTGTTTGCCACGTAGTTACTGATGACAGAGAATCAGTGGTGGATTCATGGGGGCGGAGCGAAGAGGGCGATCGTCCCCTCCCGGACGGCGCCCCCTCCCAGACGGCTCGCAAAACTTGTTACCAGACACAATTTTGGGCTTCAAACCACACCAAAATGAACAGCAAACCCACCCCGGGCCCCACTGGGGAGCGTACAGCGCTCTTCTATACTGTTGGGAGGGGGTTGGCTGCCCCTCCCCAAGAAATCAACCCCCGCTTTGGCCCTTCGGCCCTCAAGCTACGGCCCTTTGGGCTTCGCCGTCCCCTGGCCTTGCCCCATAGCTAAAGCCTCTGGATCCGCCCGTGCAGAGAACTGAACGATTATGTAACGCTGAGTCAGTGTATGGGTGCATACGCTGGAAACGTCCGCTGTAAATCATTCTGTTACTCCGTGTACAGTCTCTGCAGCGAGCATCCTTGTGTGTAATTCTCGACTACGGCTGCCGCATCGTCTTTAGACTTTGTTCCGTATACTGAAATGTATATGGCCGTGTGGATATGACAGGGTGTGGCGCCATTCGGCTAGACTCAGTTACTAGGTGAAGGCCAATAGATGTACGGCGTGTATGATGTATAGCATCGACTGTAAGCTGTCGACTGTTCTTACGCTCTTCGTGTGCCGTTTGGTCGCCGAAAAACGTAGACGTTATTTCAGCAGCCTAGACAGGTTGGTCTTGGCAAGTCCTAGCCCAGGGATAGCAAACCAGCCGTAAAAGGGGAATGATCAAGTCACGTAACCCGATTAATTTTTGGTGCTGCGATCATATCTCTGGATTGGATGAAATTAGAGTCGTCAAATTGTGTACACAGGTAGGCTGTGTCAAGTGTTAGCCGTGGTTTGGCAAACTACCCCCTAATTGGCGTGTCGGAGTCAAGAGATCCATGTTTCAAATTTGGGGTCCCCGTAACCTCAGTAAATTTGGGAAATGACTGATAATATTTTGGAAACAATGCAAGATAGGGATACAGTTGCAGGGATACAGTTGCAATGGAAGACTAAAAGGAAGTCATATGTCGCCTATCGGATGACACTATTACCTATGACCTTGTATAACATGAAGGTCACTTTTGCTGTTTGAAACCCTTGTAACGCCCATACCTCGGGTAATATTATTAAAGACGTGTTTAGACATGAATGGGAAAGCGCACATGGCTGGTAATTTCAACTGTCTTTTTGAAACTGAGAGTTTCGAAACTGAAATTGAAGGTCACAGGCAGTGAGTGACGTGCACTGTAAAAGTGTGGATATGACAGGGTGTGGCGCCATTCGGCTGAAACGGTGGAAGATCGGGTAGTTGTAACTATATACTACTATACGAAGTCGAAGTGACATATGTCTTATCGAATAGTTGCGATTGCGGTGACCTTGAGAGGTCATTCACCTACTGCAAGCCTTCTCAAATGTGATTTTTCGTACAGCTGTGCAGCAGTTGACAACTTGACAAAATTTCAACTGACATATCGCGGTCCCTCTGTATTAGCTGAGCTTCTTGTTTCCACTGGGTACCGTTACCATACTTCCCCTTCTCAGACTGTCAGCGAACAAGCAGCAGTGCAAGTAATTCATTGCAGCCACTTGTGCTTGGGTCCGGTCGTAAACTACGGAATAAGGGGGACGTGTACCTGGCAGATTCTGGAGGGGGCGGGTATGCTATTCATCCACAATATTTCGCCGCAACTTGCCTAATGTTTAACAGTAATTTGTTATCGTTATCCATAGTTATACTCACAAGATGCGTTCTTACTTTGTCCGCCTGAAAGGGACCAAATGCAGTTTTGTCTTGAGCTCTGCTCGGAGAGTTTAAAGCGCTTCCAGACCTCCTAGCTAGCTTTAGACGAGTCGCTTCATGAAAGGGAGGGAAATGAACGGTAGTAAATGAGAGGAATGGATGGGGACGGCGCCTTCTTCCGGGTTTTCACCAATGACATACTATAATTATGTACATGATATCTCAAAAAAAACAATATATTTACTTTTGATCATAACTTCGGCAAAGGTCGACCGATTTTCAAAATTCTTTCACTGTCCGATCGCACCGGTATAGTGTACCTACCTCACATCAGCTGAGTTGCTACAGTACTTTGCGGCCGCGTGTCTGGCGAGATAAACTGTACGGTTTCACATGCACGATGCCATTAAAATCGGCAGCAATTTTTATTATCAAGTTTCACATGCGTGTGTCGTAACAGACGGTGGGGTGGAAACTCTTCATAATGGATAATTACATGATTTTCTTGGATATCTGGGGAAATTAATTTGGAAAATCGGTGTACATTTGCCCAAATTATGACCAAAAATCAGGTGTTTTGTTTTACCAGACACAGCGTAGTGCTGAACTTCATCAGGTTTCTGAAGTGACACGATACAAAAGGATATTTTGATCTTTATGACACCCCGCTTTTTAACCCAAAGTCTACCCCAGCCAAGAACTATTCATCGCACTGCAAGCAGTCTGTACGGCTGTCTATCCACCTGCGTCCGTAACCGTTTCCAGATGACGCTGTGCGCCGCGTCACTCGGCGCATCCTTCTTTTGGCGCGAGACCCGTGGCCTCCATGCGTCGACAGTGACAGCGATTTCATATACATGTCGCCGCCGCAGAGCCATGACGTTCGTCACAGCCAGTTCAGTTTTTACACGTTTGTGAGACTAAAATAATACGCAGAGCTACAAGTTAGATCTCGAGCGCGTAGCATTTTCGAGACGCCTGTGAACGAACCAGTCCAATGCCCACGCGTCTCATTAGTGGTATCAGCTATAGGAATCATCATTCTGTTACCCGCGCGACGCTTTGCTAGCGCAGTATATGCTGTGGCCCTGTGTTTGTCCGTCTGTCTGTCCGCCACAAGCCGGTACTGTAACAAAATGACTAAACTCAGGATCACGAAAACAACGCCCAGACCAGGGACTCTGTAGTCGTATGGCGCAATAGACCTCGACGAAATTCTGTGTTTGAAGTTGAACGATGCTATGGTAGCCGTAACTGAGCAGATAACTTGGCTGATAGTTTAAAATGTGACTGTACACGACTGTACACATGTAATTAGTTCGCAAGACGTTACTGTTATGAGCTGAAGTAACTTTGCTTTCGATTTTTAGATTCGGCTACGGTTTCGGCCGAAACTAAGCCTACACGTTCGGCCTAAGGTTTGATTACGGCCGTATAAGTGTCTCTGGTTTCGGCCACAGTTTCGGCTACGGCTGAAACTAGCGAAATCGGTTTCGGTCGGTGTCTAATCACCACTATAGACTACCAAGCCACCCATGGTGCTAATAATAATAATAATAATAATAATCACATTTCTATAGTGCCGTACGGTCGTGACTTCAGAGTCGCTTGCGGCGGTCAGTCTTGTCGTGTGTGCTAGTCAAAGCTGAGTGGGCAAAGAGTCTTTAGCCTAGATTTGAATACTGGCAGATAGTCACTTGTGACAACAGATACAGGAAGTGAGTTCCAGACAGACGTTGGTGATGATGATGATGATGATGGAGTGGCGTGGTTGGTGGTTGCAGGGCAGGAGTACAACTTCAACACGCTGACGTCGGCCGAGGTGAACTCGCTCGGCGAACCGTACGACTTCTACAGTATCATGCACTACGCTCGCAACACGTTCGCCCGATCCACCTACCTGGACACGATCACTCCCCGCCGCGACCCACACACGGCCGTCCGACCAGAGATCGGACAACGCGTCAAACTCAGTGCCGGAGACATCACGCAGGCCAACAAGCTCTACCGCTGTCCAAGTACGTCCACTTCTGCTCCTCACAGGGGCGTCGACAGGTCTCACTAGAAAAACTGCCCGTAGTAAGTAAGTAAGTAAGTAAAGTAAACGTCGATTTGTATAGCACATCGTCGTAAACCACCTATAATGCACTGGGGAATGGCACGTGTTAGAGGGATCACTAAGATATATGAGTGAGTGAAGAGGTTAGTCCTAAGGTGAGATTTGAATGTGGCCAAGGTTTGAAGAGATCTAATGGCGAAGGGTATAGATCGTTCCGTAATGACGGTGCAGAATAGCCAAAGGCACGTCTGCCAAACTTAGAAGGTAAGGATCGAGATCACACCGACCGCGTTGGCCTTGACCTTTCACATTTGACCTTGACCTTCAGTCCCAGGCGAGCTTTAGTCGTGACCCACACACAATAAAATTTAAGTTCAAACGTCGGTAGGTTCAAAAGATAGAGTGGAAACAAACGGACGGACGGACGGACACGACCGATTGCATTATCTTTGCCGCTAACGCGGTCGGTAAAAAGCGGGGTGATGGATAATACAGCTGTTGTGGCACAGCTCACACCCATGAGCCCAACACACAGACACTCAGACCACGCTACGTGCAACATCTGTAGCAATAGTAAAGTGAAGTAAAGTAAAGTAAAGTAAATAGAGTATAGCAGTTAGCAACAACGTAGCCTCACCGCTACGGGAAACTTGCATGCCATATGGGATAACACAGTGTTACCTACCGCATATCATGCACTGCGTGCAGGCGATGCGGCCTAGTAGTAATAATAATAATAATAATAATAATAATGAGCAAGTTTGTATAACGCAGAACGAAAATACTCAGATGCGCTAGTTCAGGCAAGAAGACGAGTAAGTCTTTAGTGACTGGCATGCAAACGTTGAGGGTTCCAGACAGCTGCACTGGAGACCGCGAAGTCTCTGGCGCCTAATAGCATCTTCTGTTTATCTGTGTGCGTGTGTCTGTGTGTGTTATGTCTTTAACCACGCCAACGGCCGTCGCGGAATTGGGATTGTTACCGCTGTCTGTCTCTTTTTCCGCACGATATCGCAAAAACCGATGCAACTAGGATCGTCACGCTTGACACAGAAATGTTCCACGATGCGTCCTGGAAACCGGCTTATTTTGGGGTCTGAAGGTCAAATGTCAAGGTCACGAGTCACAAAAACATTTCCGGCGTGGGTCTTTGCACTCTTCTGAGTGCTGGCTTCTTCTAAGTATGCCTTCGCCACCCCACAAACATTGTTTTCGGGCTGTCCTGTCCGTCCGTCTCGTTCGTTCTTTCGTTCGTCCGGACTGATCTTGTTACCCCAATATCTCATGATGAACGGTTTCAGCAGTCTCGATGAAACGTACAGGGAATATTCGTCAGCCCCTTCTGCTGACTTGACTAGATTCTGGAGGTCATAAGTCAAAGGTCAAGGACACAGCAGGCCGTCGAGGTGGCGAACGAATCCACGTCGACGCTGGGACGTCGTATAGTCCGTCTTATATAGTTTTCTATCTGTCGCGTTTCCGTTTATGGACCATGTTGTCTGAATTAGATGAACTGTATTGATACGAGTTGCGGATGTTGACAGAATGCGGGAGGACGCTGCAGGACTCAGCCGGTGAGTTCGGATGGCCGGTCCACGACGTGGAGTCCACGTCCTTCGGCGTCGCTGGGGCGGAGCCGTGCCAGTGGCGCATCTCGGGAACGCACGGCGAGCGAATCATCGTCAACGTCAGCGAGCTGCGCCTAGCGTCGTCCGACTGCGTCACCGACTACCTCGAAGTGCGGGACGGCCACTGGTACCGCTCACCGCTGCTCGGTCAGCACGCGCTTCTTGGGTTAACCATTACCCACTTTCAGTCTTTCAATGCTGTGCATACTGAAACCTTACCTTAGCCTATCTCTCTCGTCTTTTGTTCCTTACCGTCCTTCCCGAGTTCTTAGGTCATGTTCCTTCTCAAACCTCTTACACGTTCGTCGCATTAATCTCATTTTCGGTTCTCGCTATTTCGTGTAGCTGCCCCAACTATTTGGAACTCACTTCCTGACTCAGTCCGTTCTTCCAATACATTTAACTCTTTTCCGCGCTACCTTATAAAACACACCTTTTCCAAGCCGCTTTTAATACCCCTAGCGGCAAACTCCAGCACCTCCGATTCATTTAAGCGACTAATAGCGGCCCGTACGGGCTCCGGGGCGGCAATGCGCCGTGATTCATTGTGTTGATTTCGGCGCTACATAAATTGTTTGTTTGTGTGTTAACTTAACTTCCTTCCTCACTTCCTTCCTTCCTTACTTTTTCCTTTCATTATGCTTTCTTTCTTGTTTATTTAGTTCCTTACCGGTTTACTTCCTGACTTATCTAACTACTCCTTCCAGAATAGACCCGTTCTGTTTTCAGGCCGGAGGTCGCAAGAGGCGACCAAATCTGGCTTTAGTTTTCTATGTTAATTTTATGTTGTAGTATATTTTGTTACGGATGCATGTTTGCTTTTGTTGTGTTTGTTTTCCTTTTTCAGTACTAAGCCAAGAGATTGGCTGGGATGAATGTCTCCGAAATGACCTATTTTGTGTTGGGTGGGACGTAAAACCTTAACTCAGTCAAATTTGACTATTAGCGCTGTATAAATGCTTTCACTTGCTTACTACTTGTCTCACTTCAGCAAAATGGCGGGACCGCAAGTGCTTTCTAGGGCACTGATAAATATTCATACGTACGAAGGTATGATCAATCAGGAGGTGATACACGCAGGAAGGTCGCCGTTTAAACCTACCACTGTGTGTCACTTGGAAGCGGCGTATTACCCCTAATTCTTTGCAGTACATTGATCTAGCATATAAGAGTAAAGACGGATATTTAGGCGGATTGAGATGAATTTATTTTAACTGGTTTATTTTCACTGTGGTTCTTAACCTTCGATGTTCTTGTCCTTATGTCAGGCCGATTTAACATTTGTTCACAATTCACCTATTTGAATTGCTGATATTAACAATGCGTGCGAATTAGTGATACCACTAACACACGTTTTTGATACCAGCAATTTTAAATTACTGACATCACTAATTTAAATTGCTAATATCAACAATTTGAAAGGGTGATATCATTAAATATGACTTGCTGTGTGTTGAATTATTAATATCAGTAATTCGAATTGTTGATATCAACAATTCAAATAGTTGGAGACGGCATGCTCGGGCCCCTGGCGAACTGAACAAAACATGTGTGTCTTCTTTGATTCTGGCCCATTCGCTTTATTATGTGATAACTTGACGTCAACCACAAAGAAAGGAAATACATAACATATCGCACTGCCGTCAGAGTGACGGCCACAAATAACATGCACAGAAAATTGGATTAATTTTATGGACATTTGGTTTTTGAGATATGCGAGCGGAAAGACAGACAGACAAACAGATAGAGACATACAGATACGCTGATCGCAATAATTCGCACTCCTACGGGCAAAGTAATGATGAAAACAGTGCTGACATGGCAGTATAATGAATTGCAGCTCGGTTCTGTGGCTCAAGTATACCTTCAAGGTTTCCAGTTACCGTTGCCTCAACTGACAGTCGACTGTGGATTGAATACAGGACTTCCACGTCGCCCGGGCAAGCCATGTTCGCTGCCAAGTATGAAGGTGCGTTGTAACACCTTTACTGACTCTCTTGTCCAGTTGCTCCTAGGTAATGTTTCCCAATAAATCATAGATGTAAAAACGTTTTTATGTTTTACCGATGTTACTTTTTTTTTTAAATGTCGCCCCTGTCATTCGACAACGGGTAGATGGATCGCATCACGGATTGTTGCGTTAACACCGTCGATCAAAAAGTTACTACATCTACAAATTTGGTAATCCCTGAGATCTTGTGGCTCATTTGCATGGTTGTCAGTGCACATAGGCTAAAATACGCTGTACACTGGTTTTTAAATGTCATTCGCTAGGTAGCAGTAGCATAGCTAGTCTGTAGGTAAGTAAGAAATACATAGTCACATTTGAGCATTCCGGGCGGACTACACGTTGGGCTCTGCCCCGCTTTTTAGTTAGTTTAATAATTTGTGTCACACTTTTACATTTTAACGTTTTTATTTTGTCGGCGATTTTTGTTTTAAAAACGTTGTTAAAGTAAGATGCAAATATTGAAAATTCTATCGAAAAGCACTTTCTAAAACAGCAGTGAAATGTTATTTCTTTCGTGATTCAATTAACATGAATAACAACATTAGTTTTTTTACAGTTTTACCTGTCTGTTAGCTGTTGCTAATATTAACTGCAAAAAATTCTTTTGTATTCGATTTCTAGTCTATTTTTGTAGATCTATTTATAATAGGCATTAGGCATGTGAGTTGAAATATTTTATGCAACTTTTACAAGTGTGCTTTATTTTATCACGTTTTTCGTTTTTAAAACATTTTTCTCTGCAGTAAATTGAATTGAATGTGGTAGCGGTGTGTGGCGGAGAAATCAGCAAGGAGACCGGAATTCTCTCCAGTCCCAACTATCCGGACTACTACAAACCCAATAAGGAATGCGTCTGGAAAATCTCGGTGCCAGAAGGTTATTCAGTGGCGCTGAAGTTCCAGTCGTTCGAGGTAGAATTGACCGATTGTATAAATTGTATATAGTTATTACGGTCACCGACTGTTATTATGTGTATATAGGCGTAGTTGGTCTGCATCTGCTGAATGTCGATGATATTTAGCTTGCGCGGCATGCTTGCCCCGCGGGCTATAATAATGTTCTGCTTGCGTTAATGTCTTCTTTTTTTTAAAAAAAATAAACATTTGAGCAAAGTGATATCAGGATCTGCTAGACCGATTTTTACCAACTGTTCACCATATGGTAGATATTTGATCGTAGATTACAGATTTGACCTCCTTTTTTCGATGGCTCAAGGGATGTTGCCATGACAACCAATTTTAGGGTCAAAATTTATTCGTCGCCCTGGCATCGTCGCCATGGCATTCCGAAATTTATTTAAATATCGTCATCCTGATTTTAAAAAGTTTATTCATGATGATCTGGCTACATTATTTGCAAATTTGGTGAACTTTCGTCCAGTAAGTCCGTAGTTTACGAATGTGAAAGGCGTACACCCCGTCGTTTGTTTCTTTAAAATAAACCTTTAAGACGAATTATCTCAGTATTCACCGGATCGATTTTCACCAAAGCTGTAACCGTGTTGTAGATATTTGATCGTAGATTACTGATTTGACCTTCTTTTTCCGATTGCTTCAGGGTCATTGCCATGGCAACCAATTTCAGGATTAAAATGGGCGAAATCGGCCGACTCACCTTCATTCGTCGCCTTGTCATTCCTAAACGGAGTGCAATATAGCAATTCCAATTTCAAAAGGTTGATCTGCGATGATCTGGATACATTGTGCAAAAATGTGGTGAACCTCGGTGCAGTAACTCCGGAGTTTAAGAGGATGAATGGCGTACATCCCCTCCTCGATCAGCAGTTTGGCTACGCGGCGCCACTGCTAGACCTTGCGGGGATCAGTATTGAGTTTTCTCTGGCTATCACTACTCATTATTGTTTCAGTTATTCGCTAGGGGGCGTCACTACTATGCCGCGCGAACTACACGCTATGCTGTGCCACGCATTTCTAGTTTACTTATTTTCTTGCAATTGCTTTGTTGTATTATCATTGTTTGCTTAAAACGTACCTGTTCGCTCGATACTAGTGCATTGGACTGCATTCATCGCGTTAGAGGTTCTTGACGATAACCGCGCTCTATAAATTTACTTACTTACTTTCGTACTTACTTTACTTACTTATTGTACGTTTTTCTACTATTGTTGTATGGTGCATGACGATTTTCAATACGACGGTGACGGTGGCGGTGTTTGTCGAAGGTGGAAAACCACGATCACTGTGTCTACGACTTCGTGGAGGTACGAGATGGACACGAGGACAGTTCCAGACTGCTGGGCAAGTACTGTGGACATCGAATGCCGCAGGACGTCAAGTCCACCACCAACAAGATGTACGTCAAGTTCGTATCGGACGCTTCCGTGCAGAAAGGCGGCTTCGCTGCGGTCTTCGTTAAAGGTCAGTTTGAGGCCCGCGAAATTCCAGTCTAAACAGGGTGTCGCCCTAACGGAGCGTGGCCATACTGGTCCGCCGTGCAGTCAGTGTCGGCCGCCCGACCGCCTACGCGTTCCAGACTACAAATGACGACGACGACAGACACCAACGACCGTTACTAGTCTGGCCCCCTACACTATCTGTAGGCGGGCCAGTAACAAGTACGTCGGTCCTTATTGTCGGACGGAAATGTACGCTGGCCGCATCGCATGCTGCCCCCTGGTGGGTCACGGTGAGTATGCTGACAGGACAGACGAATAGGCGGATGGACGCCAGAACGCTACATTACGCTTTCCGCTAGACGCTACCAGCGTAAAAACGTATGCAAGTAAGTCTTGACACTGGTTTCGTGGCGCCAAAACCACCGAAAGGCCACAGCAGCATTCGCCGTTGTCCGAATAGATGCGTTTTCAGCTGCTTCTGTTTGTGTTCAGTTTTAGACTTGTTGTTATGCAGCGCTCGTGACAGTCTGTTCCATACTGATGCTCCATGTAGTGTCGAGGTTTTTCAGGAAGACACGATTTGATAACGCAAAAACCGTCATAAAATTGTATTAAAGTGTAATAAAAACGATGTCAGAAGTAAAAAACAAGGTGTTGCCCACGGGACGTAGCACGACTGGCTCGCCGTGCACCCGTGGAGCTATAATTAGACTAGATGTGGCATGACGTCATCGCCCGGCCTGCGCGGCTGAAGCCGCCTGCAGGCCCGCCGTGGAGCGTTACAGACGATGACGACAGACGCCCGCCACTCTTACTAGTCTGGCCTCTATGCACTGTGTGTAGGCAGGCCAGTAATAAGTAGTTGATATGATAATCACTTATTAACCGGCAGCATTGCGCGCAGCGCAAAGTGCCGGTTATTTAATTTACTCAGAGGCCGATTTTGAGGATTTTCGCCCCGCAGGGACCACACGTTGCACCGATGGGG
>Ga0209780_1002100_pt1 | contig 13886 bp, 12 predicted proteins | sample WorMetexBAHAMAS2_FD_187384 | JGI IMG/M metagenome (GOLD analysis project Ga0209780, IMG submission 187384) | Marine gutless worms symbiont microbial communities from Max Planck institute for Marine Microbiology, Germany - Inanidrilus exumae... | ecosystem: Host-associated > Annelida > Digestive... | reverse complement strand
GTCGTCGTATGTAACGCGCGTGGGCGGTCGGCCGCCGCCGGGCCGGGCGCGTGGCCGGTCATCCGGCGGACACTCCACCGCCAGAGACAATACGGTTACGTCCTGTTAGGGCGACACCTTGTTCCATGTGTGTCGTCCTGCATACTTTACATTAACTTCGTCTGTGATAAGACGTGCGGTTGCGAGACACAAGTAATGTCGTCTTAATTTGTGATGATGCAATGCAATGATCCTTGTCCATTCTGTAAACAGTAATATTTTACGCACGCCTGTCAGATCGACGCATTTAACTGACATCTGCTAGGTGGCGCCTTCTTCGGTTGGTTTGAACTTTCTGAGTTATTTCTCGTTTTAAAAGCTGAATTTGTGCCTTTGAAATTAGTACAGAAAGATCTCCAAGAGCTGTTTTGAGTAGCAGTCTGTGTGAATGTGTCTGAGAGAAGAAAACTAACTGACCACATTGGCACAAATAGCTCAACACATAATTAACTAGTTACAAATTTACAGTTTTAAATTTACGTCTTTTCTGTGCTATCTGTTTTTGACTGTCATCACATCACGATCCTGGCCCTAACTGTCGTGAACAGTAGCCATGGACTGTGAAGTATGGCTTACACTTTCAAACTTGACCAACAGTAGACATAGTCAAGATGAACCAGCATGCGAGATGTCTACGTCAGAGGTCATTTAGTTACAAAATTATTGTCCAAACACCGACACACACACAGCCGACTGATTGCTCTACCTGGACCACAAAATGGTCAGTAATGGTCGAACTGTGGTGCATGCTAGACATTCATTGCAGCACAGCGAATGAATTCTGAAATGGCCCAACTTCATAAATAATTTTAATAAAGCGACACTGCTGGAAATTAAAACGTGGCATATTCTGTCACAGTGGAAAACTGTGACGAATATTTTTTATTCTGTGGAAAAGTAGTTACCAGAATTATCATGGTCAGTGGCAAAAAACTCTGGCCAACTTTAACTACAGGCAGCTAGACTATGACTTGTTCTGTTTTTGAATGTTTGTTATGTTTGACTGAGATAATGACAGTGATAATGATTGAGCGCAGTTGTTGAATGGCAGGAGAGCTGGGTCAGAGCTGGTACCAAGCTCCGGCCAATGCATGCCACATCAAGGGATGGCGTGGAGGATATGATTCACTTGGGTGACCTCAATGAAGCTGGAATTCTGCGCAACCTCTTCATCCGCTATTTTGATGGCCTCATTTATGTATGTTATTAATTTTCCAAGCATTTCAGCATTTTTAGGTCGACTCTTCGAAGGAGTCGACCTAATAAAGCTGGTCTCAAATGTCCGTCCGTCCGTCTGTGCGTACGTACATACGTACCTACATAAGTACGTCCGTCCATCCACGAAAAGTTTCTTTGATTTCAATGAAATTTGGCATGTAGGTAGAGGTTGATGAGTGATGCACAACAGTATGCAGTATGACCCGATCTAAGGTAAAGGTCAAAGTCACGAGCCCTTCAAAGTTGGAAATCTGGACATTTTCGAAAGCTATCTCCTCTGCCATTTACAATGGGAGCTGGCAACTGACCACTAATTCTTATAGTAGGGCACGATATCTAAATTTGTTTGTGCCGGATTTTTGATATTTGGCCTAGTTTTTGTGTCACGTGACTTTGAAGTTGCAACGGTCCGTCGGTTGCGAAGAGTCGACCGTCAGTCCTGTACGGGGCTAATTTATCATGCCTGCATTTTAAATGTGTTAGGAATTTTTATTACTGTTAGTGTCACGTAGCTGAGTTGTGTTGTTTTTAAGGAGTTTTTAGTTTGTATTTGGTTGTTAAAGAAGTTACATATCAGTAGCATGTCAGAGTTAAAAGAAGTTGCAGAAGTTATAGTTGTTCTTTAAACGACTGGCAGTATTCTCCATTATTAAATGTAGATTTATTACCATGTCCAATTTCTCCATTTCAGTCTGAATACTTGAATTGGGTGCTGAGTTGACGTGCTGATACAGACTGTTCCAAGTACAAATGACAGTCACAGGAAATGCCTTGTCACTGATAGTAGAAAGGCATCTGTGGTGATTAATCAGCAATGACAATGTGTTTGGTTTCATACATTGGCACTTGTCAGAATTTGCCATCTGGCATGTCTGGCATAAGCCGTATTCTGTTTTGAATACTTGTGTACTTCCCATATGCTAGTGAAATGTCACTGTTCATGATGAACACATTGTCTGGTTTGCACAGACATACACGGGGTCAATATTGGTCGCTATTAATCCGTATCAGATCCTGCCGATCTACACCTCGGAATACATAGAGCAGTACAAGGACAAGAAGATCGGTGAACTGCCACCGCATATCTTTGCAGTCGGCGACAACTCGTATCACAACATGCGGAGATATGGCGAAGACCAGTGCATTATTATTAGGTACTGTATTTGTCGATGTAGAAACATATTAGTGGATTTTGTAGTAGACTTGACTAGGTTTGTTTAGTCTGTGATGGGCACTAGTTCCAAAAAAGTAGCTATCTTTTCAACTAAAGTTTTATAGTGAAACTTTATAAGTTAAACTATTTTGAAAAATAGCCCAACTAAACTAAAATAAAGTAGTTAAAACTAATTTCTAACTTTTCACACTCACAAGTACCGCTATCCAAACAACAGCATTTGTCACCAAAGGTTCTCTTTGTGAACAGGTGGAAGAAGAAAGCCAATCCAGGTACACCTGGAAAAATGCCGTTAAAAGATGGTGGTGATGGTGGCAGTGGTAGCTTGCTTGATGTTGTATGGTGTGCAGTGGTGAATCTGGAGCTGGAAAGACGGAGAGTACCAAACTTATCTTGCAGTTCCTCGCTGCAGTCAGTGGCCAGCACTCGTGGATCGAGCAGCAGATCCTTGAAGCCAATCCCGTCATGGAAGGTACTCCGTGTACTACTTAGTAATGGACTCTTTATTGCTGTCAGTACATGTATTTTACTTATGTTTTTAGGCTGCATTGCCTGCATGCCGTTTGGAACCTAACTCTTTTACCGTGGGAAATATAGCATGTATTAGTCATGATATGTTTACATATTAATCGGAAATCGCATGTGGCTTGCAAGTTCAACTGCCTCTTCGAAAATGAAGGACTTCAAGGTCACAGGCAGTCAAATGCACTCTAAGTATGTAATATCTTGGAAATGGTCATTGTTAGTGTATCATCATCATCATCATCATCATCATCATCATCATATTTAATTTCAAAACAAATCCACGGAAAAAAATATAAATACAACACAGACAAGCAAGAAAATCCAGGGATCATCAAAGCTGGCTGCCTATTGTAGGTAAACTCTGAAGGCTACAAATACAGAATTGCAAGACAAAGCAAAAAATAGCAAAAAAGTGCACAGTGCAGGAAAAAAACTAACACAGGCCTGCAGAGACATCAACCATAACCATAGTGTAGATAGATCATTAACAGGAAGTGATATATGTATATGGCCTATCAAATATCGGCATTTTCTATGACCTTGAGTGACCTTCAAGGTCATTCACCTACTGCAAGCTTTTTCAAATATGATTTTGTACAGCTGTGCAGCGGTCCGTCTGCGATAGCTGAGCTTCTTGTTTTCATCGCCAGTCTGCAGTGATATAAATGTCTCGTCGTTTGTAGCATTTGGTAATGCCAAGACAGTAAGGAACGACAACTCGAGTCGATTTGGCAAATACATTGATATTCATTTTGATGAGAAAGGTGTGATCGAGGGTGCCAAGATCGAGCAGTACTTGCTGGAGAAGTCAAGAATTGTTGGACAGGTTTGCACTTCAGTTGTTCTCATTGCATGCGACTGGGCTAGGTTGTTATTGGAAGAAAAACTCTGATGTTGTTCTTCCATACTAAGCTGTTATAGTTTTTGTTTTGGGAGATACACTGTACAAAAAACTCATCAGGAGATGATTTGATAGAGTTACACCTGTATGATTCTAAACTGTCGATATCATGTATATCATATCATCATAAGTGATATATCTCTAAAAGCTAGATGTTTTGGGCTACATTTCTGTCGCAGAATGTTTATGTATATCTTCAACCACTTTTATGCAAAGCACCCCAGAAGCTGCCGAGTTTGGTGAAATAACGCAAAATAAGGGCCATTATGCCTTTCAGGGTAATTCAAGGTCAATGATTTTGGTACTAATCGAAAGCTCGTATACAAATTCCTATTAGTGATTAATACTAACTTACCTCTTTCTTGCATTTTTTTTGAGATATAGCATTCGATAGGTCCAAAATTGCTATATTTGGCTAACCCTCTTGCGTTTAACTCCTCGATGTAGGGGTTCCCGTGGGATGATATCCGTAAAATTTCCTGTGGATGTCAACGGATGGCCAAGGTACTAAATGGCGCAGAAACATTGCCGAAAATTTCAACCGGCTGAGTTGGGTGCACGAACGTTACAGACAGACGACAGACAGACAGACGGAATGGCGATAGCATATAGCGAACGTGAACGTCAGTTGACATTTGCTAAAAAGCAGTTCTGTGATACATTGCATGCTATCAACTGTTTGTGTGTCATACGCTGTAGCATCATGATGAGAGAAACTATCATATATTCTACTGCATACTGGCTGGATTATCACCATCCGAGAAACAGGTGCTTGAACTCGAGAATGCCACGGATTATAACTACCTCACACAGGTTAATATACTGTTAATTTTGGAATCTTTTAACTGAGCACAGAGTCTAGCTTTTATGTTTATGACTGATATAAATGTGATAGCTAGCCTCTGTGCATTTAATTTGCTGATAAATGTTTTGATATTTGCTGCTGTTACTCACCTTGTTACTGACCTTGTGTGTCTTCACCAGCCAGAAAACCCAACCGGGAAGGCCTAGGGCTCGGCGGATTAGTCCACGAAGAAGCCCATCCTGTAAAGTGATGGCTTGTACAATAAAGAGAAACTGAAGCCAGTTTTGTTTTTGTAATAATAAAAATTCACCCATGACAAAATGAGTTACAGTAGAAGTTATAATTAACTCAGGCATCTGGTTTTCAAAAACCGATAGGGACTTGTCCAACAATATAAGATGTGCGTAAAGTTTAGGTACCAACTGAACTTATATACTGAACTTACAGTAAAGGATTTCTTATGGGTGTGAGTACTACAATTAGGGAGGCTATATGAGTGTGTGAGTGGCCACAATCAGTAGATTATCTGTTGAATGTGCTGAAGTGAGCAGATGATGCAAACCATGTTGAGGCGTGCACATCTTGACAAACAAATCCTCAGCTGTCAGGGAGTTAGATTTTGTGTTGTAAATAACGAAATCTCACTTGTTGGCAAAAAATACGTCAATCTTGCTTATTAGCTCAGCAAACAGAAATCCGTCCAAAGAAGGGAAGGTAAGTATGTAGTACATGAAATTGTTAGAGAATACGCAACAACATTAAGCTTATCGGAAGGCTTTATCTGATAGTGGAACAGTTTTAAAAGATGCGTCCTTTTGACACACTGAGACAAAATACGATGGGCATGGGAGTCTGTCTTAAGGTGAGCCTGAAGAAGTGTGTGAAGAAGCTTAACACAATCCATTTGTTCAGTTCCTTTAAACGCTGCAGGCATTTGGCATAAATCTGTGAGCCAGACAATAGGATCACCAGTAGCGACACTTCTACAGTTATGAGTTAATGTGCATGTGTCATCAGTTACAGTGATGGATGTGTTGGTAGGGCGGGAACGTGGTCTGTGAAGGCCGAGATGATGCTGTGGAGTTTGCAAACATTCGGTCAGCGATGAAAGTGCTGACGTATACCGACGATGAGATCCAAGACTTGTACCGTGTTCTTGCCGCCGTTTTGCATCTAGGAAATATTGAATACCGCGGTATGGTGCATAACTAAATTACTGATTGAAGCCACCACTGTTCTGTGGTGGAGATTATGTGCTGCAGTGCAATACCCCCCCCCCCCTTTTAGGGGTGGTTTGTCATCCATAGGCTCTTACTTGATATAATCTACCTGTGTACAAAATTTGACAACTCTAGCTTTAACCATTTCAGAGATATCATTGGGGCCCCAAAATTTAAAATGGGTCACATGACTGTGACAGTGCCCCTTTGGTGATGATTTTATCATCTGTAGGCTAGAACTTGACATAGCCAGCCTGTGCACAACATTTGACAACTCTAGTTTTAGCCGTTCCAGGAATATGTTAGGTAACGCCAAAAATTACAGTGGTTAATGTGACCTATCCGTGCCTTTTTCAGAGATGGTTAGTCATCCATGGATTAGGACTTACCGGTACTACAGTTAACCTATCTACCAAATTTAAAGTCTCTATCTCAGCCCACTATGAAGATATGAAAGGCGATACAACATGTGGAAAATGGGGCAGTTTGGGGTAATTTGGGGTGACTCAAGGTCACTGGAGATAGCACCATGTGATAGAGCACTTACGAGTTCTTATTAGCCTTCCATAGTAACTACGTCCCTATATTGCACTGTTTCTGAGTTATAGCAAGATATTGGTCGAAAATTGCCTATTTTATACTGCTCCACATCTGTTTGGCATTCCTGATGTCAGTGATTTCAGAAATGTTCTTGGCTGAAACCTTTCCATCCATCTAACCAAGGTGGCAGCCAAGAACATTTCTTAAATCACCATTTAAAAAAAAATATTTTGCATTCATCATGCAATTCAAACATACCCTAAATAGTACATAGGTTCATGGCTCTATTTGATATGTGTCTTTTTTACGAGTGGCCAATTTGCAGGAAAATTTATTATTTTTCACTTTAATTTTTGGCTCAGTTTTCAGCAGCTATACCGTCTTTTATTGGGATATTTGGATTGTTACGTTAGTCTTGTGGTGTTTTAGTGTATAATGTGACAGTGAATATATTTTCAGTCTGCTACTGCTGCAGCATGATGCCAGAAATAACTGTGCCCGTTTCTTTGACTTTGTAGTTCCAATGGTTTGTGTATGTTGGTTAACAGAAACTATGGCAAAAAATATTGAAGGCACTGAGATTGTCAATAAGGAGTATGTCCAAAGAGTATGCCGCATTATGGAGGTATTGCTATTTTGTACTTTTAAATAGCTGTCATTTACTTCATTTGATTTTTACCGCATGATGCTATACCAGTGCACTATGCCTGGGCAGCATATGCTGTCATCGTGTGTTCGTCCGTCCGTCTGTCCGTTTATCCGTCACAAGTCGGAGTTCTAAGAAGATGGTTAAAACCGAGGATCACACAGACAACTTCTTTCGATAGCCTGGGGACTCTAGCAATGATGGGCAAATCTCAAATCCCAATCTTGCATTAAAATCTCAAATCTTTTAATCTCAAACCCCAAATCCCATGAATCCCAAATCTAAGCCCCAAATCCCAATCTCAAAACTCAGAATCCCAATCAAATCTCAAATCCCAATATTTTTTCCACAAGTACATGAACGACAACTACGATCTGTACAAGAGACAAGTGAACTAGCTATCTGTCAGTGGGATTCAATGCTACTCGATGGCATGTCTTAAGTGTTTGTGTGACGTCACTCTAGCAGCAGTTCCAGTCAAACGACTAAACACTGAAAAGGACTGATGAATAACAGCCAGCAATGATTTGGCTGTCGAATCTCGTGGCCCAAATTGAATCGCACAAAAATACCAAATCTAATCTAATCCCAATTGTCGGCTGCCAAATTGAATCTTTAAACTGTCACTTCCCAAAAGTGTTCAAATCGTGATTTAAATCCCAATCACGATTGGGATTTGCCCATCACTGAACTCTAGTTTTCTGATGCCAAAAATCTAGGCGAAATTCCATCGGGGTCACCCCCATTGGGGCGCCAAATAGATGTAGGGTAGGTTCAGATGGCGATTTTTGACCAATATCTCGCTATATCTCAGAAATGGTGCATGATAGGGACATAGTTACTATGGAACAGTAATAGGAACTCGTATGTGCTCTATAGATTGGTGCTATTTTTAGTGACCTTGAGTGACCCTAACTACTCCAAACCACCCCATTTTCGTCATTTTGTATCGTCTTTCATATCTTCATACTGACTGGAGTTAGAGACTTCAAATTTGGTAGGTAGGTTGTCAGTAGCAAGTGATAGCCCGTGGGTGACAAACCATTCCTGAATAACAGTCATATAGTCCCTATGTTCTAGTGAATTTGAGTGATTGTGTCAAAATTGTGGAATTTTGTTTACTTATCTTGGAATAATGACAGTAATACTTCATTATAACGGACTCAGTTGTAATGGATACTTGGTTAATACAGACTTTTTTTAGGTCCCGGCTTTGTCTCTATTAATTTCTGTGTGAATGGAGTCCAATAATACGGACTTTCGTTTAATGCAGACCAGTTTTCCAGTGTCGATGCTAGAGACAGCACCAGATGCAGTGGACTATTATTGTCTTTGTGACCAGAGCATCGCGGCCGGAGTGATTATGCAATCATGATGGTCATCTCTGTGATAACCGCATTGTGAGAACGGCCATCGTAATTACATAGTCATGCTGGACATTCTCATGACACGTCTATAGGCAGATACTTGATATTAGCAGTTAAACCTGGCGACAGATTACAATGTGTCGGCTTTCCTGTAGTCATATCAGTCGTGTTACTAGCAATCTCCCCTTCAGTAAATTGTCTATGATATGGCGATGGTGTAGATGACACCACTGAGGAGAAAGCTAGTGTCTTCTTCTTGCTGTTGTTGGCAAGGGAATGGGGGGCGGGTAGTAAAACGTTGCTCCAACAAAATCGTCCAGTTCTTAACTGATGGTGCTCTCTAACACACGTTAGTTAACCTGTATAATGGCTGTAAACAGTTACTGTTATATTACTGTTATAATATTGTCGTATGTAGATGAACAACACAAGCCTATACAATGCTCTGACGACGAAGACAATCCAGACTCGCAGTGAGAGCGTCTCAAAGTCACTCAACACCGAGGCCGCCATGGACGTGCGGGATGCGCTAGTGAAAGGCGTGTATGGACGCATGTTCATCTGGCTCATTGACAAAATCAACCTCGCCATCTACAGGGTCAACAGGGACCCGCGTCATGTTCGCAAGTCCATCGGAGTTCTGGACATCTTCGGCTTCGAGAATTTTGACTTCAACAGGTGAGTCTTAGGATCCGAAGATCATACCTTGCATATTTATTACGCCGCGAATTTGATGGGCATTTTAGTCTTGTTGCTGAATAATCAAAAATGATAGACCCAGAGGAAAATAAGAAGTAAAGTGAGTAAACAGTGTATAGCAGTTAGCAACAGCACCATGGGAAACCCACGTGCCATATGAGATCACACAGTGTTACCTGCCACCCGGCAGAGGTGAGAATCCCGCCTTTACCCCCAGCCGAAGCAGATACTTGATTTAATGACCCCAGAGGGATGCAGGGCTGAGTTGACCTATTATTATTATTATTATAAATGAATATTATTTAGGTGCCGTTAAGTCACAAGAACTGCTAGAGCACCTTACAAGAGTCTTTACAAGACCTATGATACGTGAAAGCAGACCGGAAAGACACGTGACCTGTAGAAAACCCGTACCATATCACTAAAGGAGGAAGAAAAGCAAGGGTGATCAGCTAACCCTGGTTCATGTAGAAAATGACCATTATGTCAGAGATAGATAGGCAGTGTTGTTGTGCTCGGTGCAAAGCTGCGTAACAAACTTGGGGTGCTGATGCTCTACGGCTGGGAAGCACATTGTTGACAGTTTCAGGCAATTACATAAGACTACTGTTTGCGGCTGGGAAGGTAACCTGCAGGCCTGGTAAGTAAGTAAGTAAGTAAGTAAATTTATAGAGCACGGTTATCATCAAGAACCTCTAACGCACTGAATGCACTAGTATCAAGCAAACAGGTACATTTTAAGCAAACGTCTGAAAGAGTCTGCACTGGCAGAAAGTAATGGCAGCCTACCGCCGGGTAGATGACTTAAGTCACCTGCGGGCTGACTGCCTGTACACTGGGATCAGCTGCAGACCCAACGCTCGGTAACGAGTATGGGAAGCCTTTACTTTTTTGATTACTATCACATGCAGCGTTTGTGTTTGAAATAAACGTATGAATAATTTAGAGCTTTAACTGATGATTTTTTAACATGTTGGTTAACTTACTTGGCCCCTGGTGGTGGTGTGAAGTATTGTGATCAGCATGTTTGCATGACTATTTCTCTCTCTGTTTGTCTGTACACTTGCATGTCTCAAAAATTGCACGTCCAGGTTTCATCGATGGTTTTCTCTACATGTTACCTGTGGTCATTGCTTGGTTCTCCTCTGATGGCAGTGCAGTATGTTACATACTTCTAGTTCTGTGGATGACGTCTATGTTTTCTTATCTTTTTGTTAACCTCATTTTCATACCAGTTCCTCTGTTTCCGACTCACCTATTCCTTCACCCATCACTTCTTTCTCTTCTGATTCACCACTCTGCTCATCCATAACTCGCTTTCTCTTTCACTCCCGGCTTATAACCTACCCGTTTCACTAGTCCCCCCCATAGTTTCACTTTTTCCTCCCGGACTGCTTTCACGGATTTCTGCCTGCACCGTTTCTTCTGAGCTACTCGGTTTTTTAGTTTTTCATTTTTTTTATTTCTGTGCCGTGCGCTAGACTAAGCTGGCCATATCATCAGCTTTTGAGTGCATGTAAATGCATCGTATCGTATATTATGCAGGGAATAGGCCAGAATCAAAGACAAAGCACCTTGTTTGGTTGAGATTGCCAGGTGGTGGCACAGGGGCGAAGTCTATCGTCGCCGACTGCGTCTTATTTCTTTTGCATGATAAGTAATATTGCTGTGTGTGTTGTTGTGACATTGTTTTACCAGTAGTTGCTGTTTGCTGTCATTGCAGCTTTGAACAGATGTGCATTAACTTTGCCAATGAAAACCTCCAGCAGTTTTTTGTGCAACATATATTCAAACTAGAGCAGGTAACGTATCTGTATCAATAGCAGTTTCAGAAAACTTGTGCTTCATGTTTATAGTGCAGATTGTATACATGACTGCTGATGTAGATGCATCTGTGTGAAATTTGGAGAGTTATTTGACTGGATAGAAGGAACAGTCAATTGCATGTTTGTGTGTCCATCTCCTCATAATTGGGGCTCTGCACCCCTTAATTTTTGTTACCTTGATCAGATCCAGAACTATTGAAATTGGCTGGTTTCGTTCTGTGTGGCTCATGAAGTTGCTAGAAAAAAATCATAGTGACCTTCAGATGGGGATATCTGAAATTCTGAATTTTGTTGGATTCTTGAGAGAATTGTGCATGTCATAACAGCTGGGTGGCTCAAGCTGATTTTTAGAATGGAAGCTGCCCTTGGCTAGGACTGCATTACGTTAATGTGGGTCTTGGGTACCGCACAAGTTACTGTACTTTTTCGGTAAACTTACCCTAAACTTGGTTCTTTGCCATTTTTGCTTTGATGTCAAACTCAAATTTAAAACCTTCACACTCACTAGATGGCGCTGCTTCCAAGATTATTTTAAATTGAAATCTATGATCTCATACATAATGTTAATTAATAGTTCTTTTTCAAATGCAGGAATCTCTTTCGGACGTCATACATTACAGCTAAGCTCTCAGAATACCTTGTAGTTTTGTCTACGTGATTAGTGGTAATAGTGATAACAAGTTCTGCATAGTTTTTTAACCTGATTTTGTATTTTTGGAATCCTTGTAGTCTTGTAGTAGACTGTTTGATTTGATTTAGCTGATATCAGTGGTTGCCTATAGGAGGAATGATGCTTGTGAGCCTTTTGGCTGTAAGAATAGGCACAGTTTTTCTCCAGGCCAAATTTCATACAAGCAACCCAACCTGTTTGTTTTGAGTTACAGCATCTTTCATTTTCTTTTATTTCCTTTGCCACACAACTGTGTCGGCAAAGCCTTTGTGTTTTCGGTCTGTCCGTCTGCTGCATTTGTCCGTTCATTTGTTCATCTGTCTGTTCGTGCTTTTGTCTGGACAGATCTTGTTACCGTGATATCTCATGAATGGCTTGAACAGTCACTTTGAAACTTGAAGGGAATATTCACTAGCCCCTACTGATGACATGATTGGATTCTGGAGGTCTAAGGTCAAGGTCATCGCTTTTGTTGTGGTAGGTTAGAACCATTTAAAGTGATTGGATGCAGTGGTGTAACTTTGGTCCAAAAAGTGAGGGGGACCAAGCAAAATTTCTGACTTTGTGTACTTAGAAAGTGGGGGTCCGTCCTTCTACTCCAAAAAGTGTGGGTCTGGAACCCCTCCCCTAAAATTACGCCTATGATTGGATGGGAAGAAAGTCTCCGAAGTGACCTATTTTTGTGTTGAATGGGACATAAAACCCTAACTTTGTCTGCAGGAGGAGTACGACAATGAAGCAATCAACTGGAGTCGTATCGAGTTTGTTGACAACCAGGAAGCACTGGACATGATTGCGATGAAGCCGCTGAGTATCTTTGCTCTCGTTGACGAGGAGTCCAAGTTTCCTCAGTCGACCGATGCCACGCTGATGACGAAACTGAACAACAATCATGGCAAGAACAGGAACTACCTCAAACCCAAGTCGGACATCAACACGCTGTTTGGAATTAATCACTTTGCTGGCGTCGTCTTTTATGACACAAGAGGTGAGCGACGATACCTGTGGTAAGGTATTTGTTGTTGGTGCAGTTGATTGTGTTTATTTGATTCATTTGATTGATTTATTGATATCTTTATTTTCCCTTCAATGCTCTGACTCTGTTGAGTGGGCGACAGGACAAGTATCCAGCCTCTAAAAAGTGTGCTGCAGTTGTCAAACTGCTGAAAAGAATGCCAGTTAAACTTAGATGAAGCCAGCAGTCACAAGAGTGCAAAGACCCATGCTGGCAACGTTTTTGTGACTCGTAACCTTTGACCGTTTGATTCCATAATAAATGGTTTTCCAGGACTCATCATGGAACATTTGTTTGTCAAGTTTGGTTATCATCAGTTTTTAAGGTATCGTGCAGAAATACAGGCATATGGAGGTAAGAACCCTACCCCCGTGACCGCGTAATGAGTGAGAGATTCACCAATGCATTCATTCAGTTAGTGAGGATTGATTGATGAGTAGTTTGTTAATGACTTGTAGCCTTAGATCTGGGTATTGATTCTTGATGCTGTATAAATGTGATTGGTTGGTTGGTGGGTAGATTGGTTGGTTGATTGCTTGATTGATGCAGGATTCCTGGAAAAGAATCGTGACACTCTAAGTGCTGATCTTCTGCAAGTAATACAGGCTTCGTCATTCAAGTTTGTCACAGGAATGTTCAAGGAAGATTTTTCAGCGGTGTGTAAAAATTCTTTCTTCCTCTTGGAATATGGGCTCCGGGGTGGTAATGTGCCCCGATTCATTTGTTGATTTCGGCGTTCTATAATTCGTTTGTGTACTTAACTTCCTTCCTTACTTTCTTTCCTCCTTATACTTTCTTCCTGACTCATTTACTTCCTGACTTATCTACTCCTTCTGGAATAGACTCATTCCGTTTCCAGGCCGGGGGTTGTAGGAGGTGACCAAATTTGGCATTATTTTTTATGTGTTAATTTTACCTTTTAGTATATGTCATTGGATGCGTGTTTGCTTTTGTTGTGTTTGATTTAGTTTTTCAGTACTAAGTGGCTGGAAAGAACGTCTTCAAAATGACCTATTTTATGTCGGGTGAGGCATAAAACCTTAACTCAATCAATAAGTCAATCTTCCTCTCGGTCAGATATACAGTGCAGAGATTGGCATCGATGCCTAACACCAGATTTTACTGCGTGATGCTATGCTAGCAGTATAGTGGTGTGTCTGTCTGTCTGGGTGTGCACCTGTCTGTCACACGCTACTGTTGTACCAAAATGGCTAAACATAGGATCATGCAAACACGATAGT
>Ga0209780_1002099_pt1 | contig 13891 bp, 7 predicted proteins | sample WorMetexBAHAMAS2_FD_187384 | JGI IMG/M metagenome (GOLD analysis project Ga0209780, IMG submission 187384) | Marine gutless worms symbiont microbial communities from Max Planck institute for Marine Microbiology, Germany - Inanidrilus exumae... | ecosystem: Host-associated > Annelida > Digestive... | reverse complement strand
GAGTTAAACAATTAATTTAATTCATTAATTTAAATAAAATAAAACAAAATAAAAACATTAAAAACCTGAAATACCAATTGTTTTTAAAGGTTTTTAATAACCTAAAAAGCTAGGCTTTTAAAACCCAATTCCACAGCGCTGTCGTGTCGTCATCGTTGTCCGTCTTCAAGAGACAGCTGAGTAGGACTACATCACTCTTCATCCGCTGATTCAATGTCTGACTATTAACCTGCGTGACACTGTCGTTTTAGGCCTATTTTAGGTCGACTCCTCCGAGTCGACCTAATAAAGTGGGTCTCAAAGGTCCGTCCATCCGTACGTTCACAAAACTTTCTTCGATTTTAATGAAATTTGGTATGTAAGTAGATGTCGACAAGTGATGCATGATGGTATGCAGTATGACCCGATCCAAGGTCAAGGTCACGAGCCCTTGAAAGTAGGAAATTCGGCCACTTTCAAATGCTATGTCCTCATGGGACCACGAATTCTTAAATTAGGGGGCAATACCTAAAGCTTATCGGGGCCGGATTTGGGATTTTTGTCCTACACGGGGCTAATTTATTTATTGTTAAATGCTCTCCAAGTCTTTTTTTTCAGACTGCATGGCAGTTTTTTGGCACTCTAATAATATTGGTTTATAATATTAAGGGCCGGTTTTTCCACCGCAAATTGATCTCCCATCAATGCTAATGGGAGATTAACTCCCATTAATTAATGGGAGTTAATCTCCCATTAGCTTTAATCGGTGATTAATTTGCGGTGAAAAAAGGCCCAAAGTTATTTGGCAAAAGGCCGCATCGTCTACTTGTGACCTTCGCGGCTGCGAATGTTCGTCCAATCTAAAACTATTATTAAAGTCTAATCTATGCAACGCAGTAGACCTATAATAACTGACAATGTAGTTCTTGGCGCCGCTGGTTTAGCAGCCAGCATTCGCTGCCGACGTGATAATAATAATAATAAAATAGGAATTGTATAGCGCCGTAAAGTCCGAAGATACAGAGGCGCTGGTGGCATCAGGTTAAGACTGTCTGAACAGGTGTGTCTTGAGGTGTCGTTTGAACGTGTCCACAGTACGGCAGGATCTAATGTCAGATGGTAGTGAGTTCCAGGTGCGCGGGGCCGCGACCGAAAATGACCGGCGAGCGAGCGTTGCATACATTAGACTTTAATAATAGTTTTGATAGCACCTGATTACGCCATTAAATTGTGCGAGTGCAAATATCCATCGGATCTAGCACGAGATTGGATATAAGCGACACTGGCTGCATGACGGCAGCGTTATCACATAAAGGAAAAAAGGAAAGGAAGAGTATTTATATAGCGCCTTTTATATACTATGTATATTTCAAAGCGCTCAGGCATGGATCACACAGTTTTACCTGCAAATACACAATGCCTGCCTTTCCTTCGTATGCGTTCACCAGATGGCGCCACCTCTAACTGAGGTAAGAGACATCTAATTGCAGCTTACTACTCATCTATCGACCCCGAAGGGATGAAACGCTGAGTTGGCCTGGTTGGTTGACCCATAGCGGACGGTATACCCACATAATTGGTCACCCGTCAGCTACAGGTCGAGCGCAGGACAGAGAAAGTACGCCGGCAGAAGACCGACGTTCTACCACTGAGCCACGCAACCAACCAGTGACATATAACGTATTGAACAGAGGGCGGCAATGGCGATGACATTGAGTGACCTTCAAGGTCATTCACCTGCTGCAAGTCTTTTCAAATGGGATTCTTTGTACACCTACGCAGAATCTGACAAGATTTCAACTGACATAGCACATCACGCGGTTCCTCTGCGGTAGCGGAGCTTCTTGCTAGGAATAACAGTGCATTGAAAACGTTTATCAGCCGGTTTCCGACTAGACCCACAGGAATTGCGTACAGAGAAGGTCCCCAATGTTATGGATGCTCCATCGTCGCCTATGTGCCATGATAGAATCTACCCGTGTTGAAAATATCGCCAAATAGCCAACCACCTTTAGTACTACAGCTCACCTTTTTATTGGCAGAAACCAATGAAAATTAAATGAATAACATAAGAAAACTACACTGACTGCGAAGATATAAAAGGCATGTCTGTGAACGACTTCCTGGCACCAATTCATGTCCGACTGTCACCAAATTTCGTCGGTCATCCCTTGGACACAGGGGACGAGGTGATTAAATTTTGGAAGGTCAAGGTCAAAGATCGAGGTCGGTGGGGGAGGTATGCGCTGGACCAAGCCTCTTCGTGCCTGGTGATGTCACACTGCATACATGCCGAATCTCATCGGCAACGAATAAGCCACGAGTCAGTTTATAACGGTAAAACAGTAAAAGATTTTATGTAAGACGATTTCGGAGCCGAGTCCTCCGAGGCAGTCAGCTGCGGTGGTGTTGACAACCAACTCACAACAACCACGACAAGAAAATACACAACAGAAAAAGAAACAAATGCAAAACAGACAGAAACAACAGCAAAATGGCTGAAGTTAAATCAAACACCACAGGAAAACTGAAGCCTAATTAAGAGAAATCTGAATGGATCACTCATACTTGTGAATATGCTGTGCACAAGACAGCACAGCAGAGTCCAGAAAATCTTCTCATCTCACATTCATCACTACTCAGATGTCATCTACCAGCGGGAAGAGGATACATTATGCATATGGAAAGCCAAACTATGCTAAATGTCATGATCAATGTAATGACTGTAAAACAGTTTCCATTAAAATGACAATACACACAAATGTCAACAACAAATACTAAAACAGAGCAGATACACTAGAACTAGTACACGTCTGAAGCAGATCCGTTCAAACTCGGAGTTCTAACAGTTCTACACCACCTGATGACATAACCCAATGACATGATAGTGAGGCATAAAATGTACAAACAATGATTACAATAACACAATAATGATAAATCCACAGTATATCAAAATATATGCCGGGGGACCTCCCACCCACGGTACCAGACCTGCCCCCTCCACTCCCACATGCTTACAATAAAGAAAAACTGCAACTACTACTACTACCACTACTACTATTACCAACACTGTTGAATTTAACTAGCCTTCACCTTCAGCAGTACTCCAGAATAACTATAGCTAGTTTTTATAGACCAGCTACCTCTTCTGTCACTCCGACAAAGCACTGAAGGATAAGAAACTGCAAGCTAAAATGACACACATAACACCGCAGCAAGCAGTCAATTACAAGCAAGCTACAAAACCAAATCCCCGTTTACAGTCATGAACGACGACACACTGAAAATGCAGCAGTTAAACTCAAATGCATAAACACTGCATCATCAACAAGACCACATACTAGAATACTGTCACATGGTACAAAATAATCTGATATATCAGAACTCATTTGCCGCAACTATAGTGTAACTGGCTCGTAAAAAAGAGCAAGTTTGTGATGTAGAGTCATTCATTTTTATTCACGTCAGATACAAAAATTACACCAGTTACATACGAAATACTGACCAACTAACAAACGCTACTTAACAACTGCAAACGAAAGTCAAAAATAGAGAAATACGTTAATGTACAAAACCGCACAAATTCATAGTATTCAGCCACTAACCGATACCATTGGACGGACTGTAAATAATACCAATAATGGCAAATTAAGTCGTATTGCATGCAGCACTGCAAAACTGTGCAGACTAGTTCCATTACACTGCTCATTTTCTGGTGTCATGATTACGGTGGACACAAAGTGACGGATATAAATAAATTTAACTCATTGTTTTGATGCTGCAATTCAGGCAACGGGAGGGTTAACAATCCTATGCTGACATCAATAAGACTGCCTTTTTCTTACACGGCAGGTTTGCAAAGTCATTTGCAATCAAAATTACGTCCATCCATTGCACCAGTCAGACATGTCAAAACAGCGACACATATCATAAAACACCTTGCTGGGTTTCATACTAACTATATGTAGGATGCAGTGCTCCAGTGGCAGCACACCTGACTGTGGTGCAAGACATTCCAGAATTGAATATAAGTCAGGCAGTTGTGTTTATCACGACAGCTTACAGCACAGCGATATAGAACCTTTGGGCACACCCTCACTGCAGCACCGTAAACATTATTGAATTATTTTTATTACTGTGTCCCCCATCTTGTATCACTTTTCAGCATGATGTGGGTTGAAATTTGCATTTTTAATACCACCCGTATTCATCACACCATCAATCTCAAGGACGATGATGTCCGAATATTGCCACATTTATGACGAAGTTACCATCAGCTGGAGAATAAGTCTTGATGACATGTGAGCAGTTCTCATATGACCACAAGTGTGACAGTGGACGGACAGAAATCACAGAATCACATCAATGCATACAAATGTTGCATACACTGTATTACTGAGCAACAATTACAAACATTTCCTGTTCCGATTAACACAACTACATCGAGAACAAGCATAGCGATCACACTGTTAAGATAAGAATTGCTTTGAGATGAGGTAGTACGCTCAGCGAGTATTGTGGCATCCCAACATGGATACAACTTCAAGACACTCAAAATATGCTAACAGGATGGGATATACAAATACAACTGGGACACACAATGCCAATCTGGCATGCCGGTTATAAACTAGTTATACTACAACATCATGCCAGAAAGAACTGCAAAGCAAATTAAAAATCTCAGCAAAGAAGCTTTATATTCAGATATAGCAAAAACCCTGAATAGCCCCATCTGCTGCCGACAGCTCAGTGCGACGTAGGTAGCTTAATTCTCTTGGCAGGTCAAAATAAATTAGCCCCATACGGGACTGATGGTCGACTCTTCACAACTGATGTTTCTGCCAAGTTCAAAGTCATGTGACACAAAAACTAGGGACAAATATAAAAAATCCGGTTAGATCAAATTTAGACATTGTGCCCTAGTTTAAGAATCGGTGGTCAGTTGCCAGCTCCCATTGTAAATGACGGAGAAGATAGCTTTTGAAAATGCAAGGATTTCCAACTTTCAACGACTCGTAACCTAGACCGTGGATCGGGTCATACTGCATACCGTCGTGCATCATTCATCTACCTCTACATGCCAAATTTCATTGAAATCGAAGAAACTTTCCGTGGACAGACGGGCGGATGGACACATGAGACCGGCTTTATTAGGTCGACTCCGAAGAGTCGACCTAAAAACAGCAATAGTAACAGATAACCAACGAAACACGTTACAATCAATACAAACACAATTCTCATTGCTGAAGACTCTTCACCAAAGAACTTCTAAACGTAAGACTACAACTGACATCCCTACTGATTGAACGGCATTGCCGATACGTGGCACTAAAACCGCCATTGTATGGTTACTTGCTGTTGCACTAAACGAACTGCTTCCCACTAGTTGACTGCCTTGTAAAAATGTATTTTTTACATTGGTTATATTTTTTATATAAAGAACTCAAAGTTGATAGCAGGGTAGCTATTTTGCAAGGACAAAGTATTTAGCGAACCAGAACTAATGAAACGGCTAGTTGCTTCCTCAGCAATTGGATTTGTCAAGAACAGTCGGCGAGTTATCGACTCAGCCTGGGTTGAGCAGAGCAGCAGACAGGAACAACACATAGTAAATGGCAATATCATAATTGCCAGCAGTGGGCACAGATAGTCTATTTTCTCGTCAACTCATCAATCAAACAACAGGCGTGTCACCTTTAAGGCCGGTTTTTCCACCGCAAATTAATCTTCCATAAACGTTGACGGGAGAGTAACTCCCATTAATTCGTGGGGTTAATCTCCCATTAACGCTAATGAAAGACTAATTTCCAGTTGAAAAACTGGCCCTTAGTCTTTGGTTAGAGCTCATCACTCTTCGCCATCTTCATGGTCTAGACTAATGACCACCCAAACCACCTTCACATGCATAATACACGGTGGTGCAAAAAAATCACGCCACTGTGAACAAAAAGGTGCCACCTGAAAAATCCTACCACACTTTAAACCACATCAATACACAGCCTTGTGAAATATATGGACAACTTTTTGACAAGTAGTGGTGTCACTCTGTGTACTATTCTAACTCAACCAATCAAATCGATAAGCACGCACAGCTAGAAGTTACGACTGTAGTTACCCAGCAAATGAATCAGGCACACCAGACTTTGTTATGGATGCTCCACTGTTGACAATGCATGCAGTTAACTAGCTAATAGGAGGGTCAAAGAATTGGTTTCTAACAGGTGGACATGCATATAACAACAGCCTCAAGGCTATCAGACGGACGTTTCCGAGTTCATGCGCAGCACGAATTTGCTTCCTTTTCCGCCGAGAACTTCCTCGACGAGGTTGAAATGCGGAAGGCGACGCACGGTGACGAGTAGTGAGACGTCGGCGCGGCGCAGTTCAAACACCGTTCCGTCCTCGACGCAGCGGCTCATAAGACGATCGCATGTGACGGACCACGTCTGAGTGCCGCGGTAATCTCTGTCACTCCAGATCACAATCCCCTGTAACACAACACAACAGACTCAGCAATCACTTGTTTTACCGGCTGTCAGGAAGCCAGTTGTAAATGTCCACTTGTGACACATGTAAACCGCTACTAGTGGAGTTACCACACATGAAACCGCACACAGTAAAGTACAGTACATGTCGATTTGTATAGCGCATCATCGTAACTACCTCTAATGCACTCAGACATAGATCACACGGTTTTACTGCAAATTACATCATGCCTGCCTTTACTCCCCAGCCACAGAGCATCACCGCCCTTTGGCTGGTACTCACTTCACTGTCCATGGAGGGTAGGGTAGAAGGCTGAGTCAACCTGGGTGGTTGGTTACATACCGAAATAAAGTGGCGCCTCCAGGAGTCGAACCCGGACACAGTAACCCAACCCAGTACTAACTGGGCTCAGCGTAGGTTAACTCTGTTAATCTAGACCAACGACGCTACCACTACACCACGCCGCCACACAGTCAGGCAACCACCAGGTTGGAATCGACGCAGTAGGTATTGTTTATATGTTACACCTAATTACTATGCTGCTGCTAACTGTAACAACTGTTGCTACCTGAGTAAGGTACTTTTCGAGAAACGCCTTCGCCGAGATCTCGTGGCTGATGCAGTGTGATAGATGCTGCAACACGGACTCCATCGTGTGTCGCGGCTGCTGGCGCGTGATACGCAGGTACTTCTGCAGTGCACGCGCCATCGTCGGAAATATTGCCTGAGCCGCCTGCTCTGGGTCCATCGGCTTACCAGCAACTGGGCAAACAGTAAACATCACAGTACAACGGTAATAGGTGTAATGGTTAAACCTTTTAGCCCTGTGTCAAATTTTGCAGGCTAACCACGGTTTTATTTCGGATACCCCACTGACCAAAATTCGGTTGTGTTAAGGCAGATCTACCATGCCAATTAAAAGGCGTAACAGCATTCAATGTGTCGTGCCCGGAGGGTGTGCTGATTAATGCTAATTGGCCTTAATTGCCCACCTGCTGTGCCATGTTGAGCTTTGCTGAAGGGACATAGGTTTATTTGTGCTGCGTAGGCAAGTTGAAGGCTAATTATACTTTTTATTAAAAGTAGTATTGTGACGGTTTTGAAATCGAAACTGAAAGCGTGGTTTCAATCCAAAACCGAACCGAAACCGAACCGATTGATGACAATCCAGAACCGCACAGCACTACAAGTTCATAAGGTCACAAGGTCATGAAACATATCAGCACTAGCAAAAACTATAACGCAGCAACGGAGTCATATCAAATTCAAACTTGGTAGAAATTATCATTATAAGGGGCACATCATGTCACACTTCAAAGGTCAGTAGATAAAATAGACCGGAAGTAGAAATATGGCATACTTTCATCTCATTACATAAAAAATCAGCCGAATACAAACTAAAATTAACTCAATTCAAACAATACAGACGCCTTTACCACTAAAGTTACAATGCATAATGAAAGCCCAGATCAATTACCAGGTTCTCGTTGCAGACGTCTGATGTGTGTGAAAGCCTCCTCCGCAGCCACAACCAGGCGCGCACGGCGTCGCTTCACCCGACGTTCATATTCTTGCTCGTCGTAGAATCGCTCGTTGTGCCCGGCGTCCCTCTGGCGTGCCGCTGCAGCCAGGATTCCGTGAGATCCATTCACTGGCACCGAGTTGACAACCTGGCCAGTGCCTCCGCCGCCAGCTGTTTCCGTCACTCCGTCAACGTCATACACCTTCAACACGGTATAATGAAGTGGTACAAACAACCGTTCTTCAGGCTGCTCCACGGATTTTCTGGCACCAGCTGTTCCAGCGAATGTTTCAGTTATTCGTACAGGCCCGACAATAATTACTAGTTTTGTTACGTTTCTAAAGAATGCAAGCCGTCACGCCGCTCTGCAGCGGGATTGCCTGTAACGGGCAGCCCGTCCTTCCTCGTAAGCCACACCCCTGGCATGACATCGCGGTTTTGGCTTGCCCGCCGCCGCCCGAGCTCTCTATTCCGGCCCGCAGCCGGTCAGCGCTCGACGCCTGCCGCCCTTGCCTGCTGCACCCGATCGTCACCCGTCCATCCACGTAAGCCACGTGCGTGGCATGACATCTTCACAATCTGATTATTATATATAGACGTTTCATTTCAGTTACTACTCTTAAAATAATTTAATTTACGTTTCTGTTACACTTACAGTAAACCAAAATTAATTTTGCTTACAGTTTCAATTACCTTTAACGAATATATCACAGGCACGTGCAATATGACCGCTCAACTTAATACGTAAAATACCTCTAGCAATACGGCACTCTGAAAAAAATTATCTGACATTATAGTATAATAATAGCATACTAGATTTACAATGGACATGCACCGAGTAAAGAAAGTAAGTAAAAAAACCCACAGAGCAGACTAACCTTAAACTCAGTCATCCGACGAGAGTTCCTCCGCGCCACACTCTCCAGGTAAGGGTTGTACGTCTCAAAGTCACTACAGTAACGATCAAGGCACCATGTAGCAAGACGCTGCACGCTGAGCTGGCCGACTGTGTACGTCCGTGAGACACCATCAGGTGACCGCACCACCTTGACGGCAAACTGGACCTGCAGGTGACGTATTTCCAGTAGAATGACCGCCAGGTAATGAATGAACAACAGTGCGTCGACCAGTGACGAGGCATACCGCACCACTACGATGTAGTCATCTTCAGCTGTACAACAGAAAAATTTTACCGCACACAAAAACGTCGCTTTTTATCAGCAAAAACTGCACAGCTCACATGCAGACCTTGCAAAAGCCATTTTACAGAAAATTTAATAAAAATGCAATCAGCTGCCTGTGTTAGCTAGTTGGCAACTAAAGTTTCAAGCGGATTGCTTATGGAGCAGGTGCTCTTACGGGTGGCCAACCAATGGTTTCACATCAATGTGGTGAAAGCGTAGCAAACTGATACAACTAAAACGGAGATACTCGGGACATGTTTCAAGAACGGATGAGAATGACTGAGTGAAAAAAATGCATGGATTACTTACCTAGAGATAGACTAAAGGAAACGTGTCGTTGAACTCTAACAGACACAGATGCGTTTCACCACTAACATGACTTCCTAATGTCTGTATTGCGAGCTAATTATTCTACTCTATCCTAATGGTAAAAGATTTCAACAGTCTCACCCAATGTAATGACTCAACAATCAAACACATGACTGAGTGAGTACGCGTTAAAACAGCAGAATAATTACAGCGGGTGATTAATACATGTCAGCAATGGACGGATTATGAAAAACAGGTTCCAGCATCAATTTCGAACATGGTGATAACAATCTTCACTCGCCAACACTGCCCTGCTGCTCACAAAGAGTTATATGGGCAAAACGTCTTCCTGACGCTCGGGATGCTCACCCACCAGTGTGAAAGCACTACAGGTACGTACAAAAACAATTGAAAAGAAAGCTATTAATCAGGGTTCTCCTTCTTCTGTCACTACAGAATTCAAGGACTTTAAACAACCTTTTCAGGCCTTTTCAATGACCTTTTTAAGAACAGCTATGCACATTCTGAATGACATTTCAGTACACCGCTTGTATTCATGCAGGCATGTTTACATTGCAAATAGTCAAGTTCCATTTCAAGTAAGTAATCAAGCGAAAACAGCAAATTACCAGGATTCACGGTAACATGGCGAAAAGTTCAATAGACTTCCAATAAATCAAACGTTTTCCAAAACCGACAAATCATATTCAAGGACTTTTCGAGGACTTTCAATGACTACCTTTATTTTCAAGGACTTTCAAGGCCTTGAGTCTGCACAATTTAAATTTAAGCATTTTCAAGGACTCTCAAGGACGAGGGGGGAACCCTGATTAATACTTCCACTTAATGGCCGCTTTTCCTGTGAACCTGTATCAACTGGTCCTCCTTTGCTCCTCCTCCTCTGCCTGTTCCAGGTGAGAATGGGGTTTTGTACAGACATCCTTCCCGCAATCCAACCATCAATGTCAAAGAACTGAAGGGAGCACAAAGTGCCAACCCTAACCAGTGGCTTTGCCACATCCTTTCATCATCCACCACTGGACTCCTGAAGGAACGGCTTTGCTCACTTTACACCAGCTCCGTAACATCGACACCGCAGCAAACTTGTAGTTAATACGCAAATGCACATTTTGTCAAAAAAAAGCCGACTGACCAGTAGTACCATGGCGACTGTAGTCTTGCACAGACTCAGAAGCATCTGGCTTGTAGATCCTCACACCATAGAACAGCCAGAAACAGAACGTGACAACGAAGGTCAGAACAAGCACACCGGCTCGTGAAACGGCAAGACGGGGCATCGTCGCACGTGGCGGCCGAATAAACAGCGCCCACGCACCGCCGGCCAGAATCAGCATCTTGAAACCGACAGTGATCAGCATGCCTTCACAGTCCGGGCGACACACGCTTAACTGCCAGCCATCAACGCCAACACGCGGCAGCACAAGCATTGCAATCGGAGACAGGAAGGCAGCAACTCCGATCATGCCAGCAAACACGCTTCCGGCGTAGCGGGCACACCGAAACCCGATGCTGTTCTCAACATCTCTGCTCTCGTCGACCTCTTCAAGTGAATAGTTGAACTCGCTCGTTGCTCCCGTCAGAACAGTCGTCGTCTCTCCCCACTGGCTTCCTCGGTCGTCGACGTCGGCAGCCGGTAGTCGATGCCGGACCCGACTTGCACGCGTTGACACGGACCGGTCGTCGCGGTCCGTGTCCGGATCAGTCTCGTACGGACCCCGAAGGTGCTGCTGTTCCGGAGCACCTCCACTGCGTCCGGAGTGGCCGCGATGGCGGTGCGAACGGTGATGACGGTGGTTATGCAGTCGCTGTGCTGGCTCGCTACGAGCCGATCTCACTGACTCAGTCTCCATTGTACAGTAAACTAAAACTATAACAGTCTGTAAAAAACAACATAATAACAAAAGCTGCAATTAGAAAGACCACAATTACTGCATGTTTGGGATAGGGGCTGCACTGGTTAATGCACTGGTGAATTGGCAACATCACTATCACTACCGGCCAGTACTTACTATACTAACCCTAACCATATTATTAATTAGTGACATTCAATAAGTATATTCTAAATAATACGCAGTGTTGTAACAAATGCTCGAAGAATGTATTTACATACTCAGCAAATACATTGCATTTTATGTAAATACCCAACAACTTCTCGAGTTATAATTTAAGTACCACAGAGAAAATGTGATTACAGATAATAATATCACTTATGATGAACAAAAATGACACACATAGTAAAATCATAAATGCAAACTATACGAACTATCACTTCAGTTGTTATTATCAATCAGTTAAAAATCGTACGGTACATAATGGTAAAGAATGGTGATGCGGATGCGGGGGGACAACCGGACAACGTTAGAACGTCGTCAACGGCGTTCGACGGTGTGTGACCGCCGATGATCGAGATAGACCTCGGTAGACGGCGTCAGTTTGCATGCTACTGTAATCCACTAATGATCGATTTTTGATACCGTCCCGCACCCCACGTTCAAATGCCATCATAGACTGTAGGACTGTGTATTGTATCCACACTTGAATAAGCATGATACTTTTAAACTGGCATTTGGTAAAATGCGGGGTGCGGGCATGCGGGTGTGGCAATGGGTAAAATGCAGGATACAAGTGCGAGGCTGAAAGTTTGGGAAGGTGGGTGAGTGGAGTTAATAAGGTTAGCATTAGGATTAGTAGGGTTAGTATTAGAGTTAGTGTTAGCAATTATCGACTGGGATAACCCCCGCAATTCTACTCCGCAATTTACCCGTTGTCACACCGGCACCCCGCATTCTACTTATTACCCTTTCAATTGCATCGTTGCCAGGCGCTCTCGCATAAAATTGTCCATGTCCGTTAAGCTCAATAAACTGCACCTATCGTTTGTGTTTTGATTCAGTTCGGCGAACTAAAATATTTTAATGGCATATTTTAATATTTAGTTTTTAGGCAGGTGATATTGATCCGGTCACCGTAAAAATAGCCAACTGGCTATTGATCTGGCAACCGAAACTATAGCTACATCTGCCGCATACGCTATTATTACGGTCACCGTAATAATAGCCAAATGGCTATTGATCTGGAAACCGGAACTATAGCCATTCGGCTATTGTTCCGGCTATATTCGGCAGATGGCGACACTTGATGCCACCAACATTGTTACTGATAACAAATCAAACTAAACTGACCCAAACCATAGCACTAACCCTAACCGACACAGTAATGCAAACAAATAAAACTAAACTAACCCTAACCGTAACACTAACCCTAACCGACCAGTCTGCCTAAAAATCGAAATCCACGAAATCCACGAAATCCACAAAATCTACGAAATCCATATGCCTAAATATCAGAATCCACCGACGATGTACGAAATCCACTGCCTAAAAATCGAAATCCACAAAGGCCACGAAATCCACTCAAAAGCGACTTTGGCTAATTATCGAAATCCACAAAATCCACAAACTGTACGAAATCCACATGGGCTAGGCAGTGAACAAACCAACAGGCAATTGTTATAGTATTGACATAATGTATATTCAATAAACGCGTTAGTAAGTCTGTATGTCATCTGTCTCTACCTGTGTGTTAGAATTCTGCACATGAATTAAGCACATGAATGTGTTACACGTATGGAGCGAGGATTAAAAGGCGGCGTGTAGTTGTAAGGCAGTTACGTTTCTTGCAAATCTACTCTCGCGGCAGCTCTACGCACATGCAATGAGAAACAGGCGCCGACTCAACGGTTTCGGGACGTTGTTGCAATGGAGACGATCGCTCGTGTTTGCGACTTGAAAGTGATGCCGGCGTCGTTTGCCGCTAATTACCACAGCAGCTTGTGGATTTCCTGGATCTCGTACAGGCCTATGTGTTGTGGATTTCGATGTTTAGGCATGTGGATTTCGTACAGGCCTAAGTGTTGTGGACCACAACACTTAGGCACCTGTACGAAATCCACATGCCTAAACATCTAAATTGTGGATTTCAATCTTTAGGCAGGTGGATTTCGTACAGTGTGTGGATTTCGATATTTAGCCAAGGTCGCATTTGAGTGGATTTCGTGGATTTCCATTTTTAGGCATGGATTTAGATTTTTAGGCAGTGGATTTCGTACATTTTGTGAATTTCGTGGATTTCGATTTTTAGGCAGACCCCTAACCGACACAGTAACGGTAATATTTTTTACGCGCATTTTGTTGGCATCAATTAAAAGTTGATATCGCAATAATGAAAGAAATTTTCGCCGAGGCGCAGTAGCGGGGTTTGTGGGCGGGGCCGTTTTTTTCAGTTTTCTGACTTTTTACCCATTTGCTGACAAGAATTCGGTAGTAAGTTCGTCTATATCCAGGATTAGCCCCCTCTGGGGGCTATTCCTTTTAAATACTATAATCTAATT
>Ga0209780_1002098_pt1 | contig 13893 bp, 7 predicted proteins | sample WorMetexBAHAMAS2_FD_187384 | JGI IMG/M metagenome (GOLD analysis project Ga0209780, IMG submission 187384) | Marine gutless worms symbiont microbial communities from Max Planck institute for Marine Microbiology, Germany - Inanidrilus exumae... | ecosystem: Host-associated > Annelida > Digestive... | reverse complement strand
ATAGATTTGATAGTTAGAATATTGCAGTGTAGCATCTATCGTTTTTATGTAGTGTTTTTATTCTTCCTTTTACGTGTGTGTATCTGTACTTGTTGCATGTTATTGTACTCTGTCTATTTCTGTCTAAGCTACCATCTCTTGGTGAATAAAAGATTTGTATATTAGAAGTCTGCACTAACGACGTCTCTATCTTGCACCGTTTTTAAGATCACCAGTTTTGCAGTGCATGAGACTGCCTTTGACCTTGAGAAGTCCTTCATCTTCGATAAGGCAGTTGACAATACAAGCCACGCGCACTTTCCGATTCATATGTAAACAGGGTGTCGCCCTAATGGGACGTAATCGTACTGGAACGCCGTGCAGTGTCGGCCGCCCGACCGCCCACACGCCCGACCCGGCGGCAGCCGACCGCCCGCCGGCAGCGTTACAGACGACGACAGACGACGACAAAAAACGAGACGCCAGCGTGACAAACAATACTGACCCGTTAGGCAGGCCAGTAACAACGTAACGCATTATATTTTCCGAGGTGTGGGACTTAGAAAGGTTTCTAATAACAAAAGTTATCTTCAAGGTCACTGAAGGTCATTGTTATTGTGCCACTCGGTAGTTTTCTGTTGTAACTATGTCTGTATCTTTTATCGTTTTCAAGACGTTATTAGTTGTATCTCAAGAATTAAAGAGTTCATGCATCACCTTCGGCAGTAGTTCTATATCATGCATGTGCTTGTCAGTGTCAATCTGTACACCAAGTTTGAAGTGCCTAACTAACATTTAGGTGGCGCGGTGGCGCAATGGTAGAGCGTTGGACTTGCGATCAACAGGTCGTGAGTTCAAATCCTGCACGGGGCAAAAGCTGTGTAACAACCTTGGGCAAATTGTTCACACCTATGTGCTTCTGTCACCAAGCAGTAAGGGGCGGTGTTGCTCTGCGGCTGGGAAGGTAACCGCAGGCATGGCGGAAAGTAATGGCAGCCTACCGCTGGGTGGATGAATTATAGTCACCCGCGGGCTGACTGCCTGTACACCGGGATCAGCTCCGGGCCCAACGCTGTGTAACTAGTGTGGGAAGCCTTTACTTTTTTAAAAAACCTTCTTTGCAGCTTACTGCTGCTTTTTGGGTCATAAAAAGGTATAGGCTTCCCATACTCGCCACCGCGCCACTTTTTTGATCATAACTCTACATGAATTACGACCGCATGGACGACGTATGCAGCACGTCGCAACGACGCAGAGTTAAAATCTCACTCACCAGTTACCGAGTACTCAAGTATCGGAATAATACAGTGGTTCGTGCAGCCCTATTTCGACAGATTCATAGCGTGCACCCAGTTGCGGACGGTCACCGGCGTGCAGACAGGTAAGATATCTTAAAATAGTTGCATCAGTGACGTCGTCTCGACTGACATTTTCTTTTCATCGGCTCAGTTCGGTTCGTCTCTTCTGGGCGGTGATTGGCTGTCGCATGTAAGCTTTACAGCGAGCTCAGACGAGATTTAGGCCTATGCTACCTATATACACTCGCTTAATTAGATAGACATATAATCCTGGGCGACGATAGGACTATAGACGCAGATGAGTGGAAAACAGGAAAAAAAACAGCACTCACTGCGGATTCATCTCTTAATGTCAGTGTGGCACGAGTCATTTTCACTTAGGCATATAGGGGGCACCATGCCAAATTTTTGGATGGTCAAAGCTGAGGTCTAAAACGAAATGACACATACAATGACGTCATTACGACGTTAAGTGAGACAGTAAGTAAGCAGGCAGAAACAAATCCGCTACGATCGTGTGATTATCATACCGGTAATTATTATGATAACTGATGCAAGCGGCAATGTTCCATCTGCTGCCAGCTTGTCATTGAAACCACAACAGGATGCCTTTCACATCAGTAATGATATATTTTATAGGCTAGAGTAGAAAATCAAATATATATCATGAATAAATTATTGGTGGGTCAGTTCCACTGTGGCCCACCCAGCCAAAATTCTGGGTAAGTCTAGCCCACCCGATGGCGCACCCGGTCCATGGATCATACAGCGTCCCACGCATTAAGACTTAGTCCAGGATTTACTTCGTCCCACTGATCTGCGATGTTCACCTGAGCCGCGTTTTTATAGCCACCCGGAGTTCGCTTCGTTAACTCTGACGACATGAAAGCAAACAGTCGATGAAGAATGACCAACCGGATTGCAGTTAACCAAACCAAGACAATCAATACCGCTGACGTCAACATCCGGGTAGTGCAAAACGTAACCATGGTAATCTCGTTGAATCTACGCCGGACTTCGGTTGGCAAAACCCGGTTGATTAATTACTGTCCGAATATGGCAAAGTGGGCGAAGCTTAGTAAATAGATCAGTCACAACAGGACTCAGGTTGATGATAAATGCGCATGCCCAATATGTTTTTTTGCCTCGCGACGCGTGATCATAGTGATACATATAGCCTAGACTCTCTGTCAGTGTTTGTGTCAGTCATACACAGATGTATCGTGTCGAAGCCGCTGTGCTGAGCGTGATAAAACAGAGCCGAGGGAGCATTCTGTTTTCTCACATCAACTGTGAATAAGATGACGGGGATCGAAGATGGCTTCAAGGAACGTCTCTTTATCGGGGCTTTAAAAAGGAAGGGTATGTGAAGAAGTGTCGATTTGATTTAGGGTCACAGGTGTATACTTAAGTCTAAAGCGTATTACAAAATAGAGAAGAAATTAGTTAAGCACACCAATAGGAATTATACACGTCCTTTACTCGACGCCAGCGTTTAAAGTGACTGAGTGACCTTTACTCACTGATTGAATGGCCCGATTTCAAAGGACATGCTAAACTATTAAAACTAGAAATCCCTCACTGGCGGTTCCACCGACCACTTGAGCCACAGTTTTCTTCTATGATCGTGAACTTTGATCTATGACCGCGTGACCTTCGAAATATACCGAGAGAGTGTCAATTTGAACCAGCGTATCAAATGCCTAAGTCAAAAAATCATTCAGTTCAAAAGTTATTGTCCGGACATATAGACGGCACTTGTAAACCGGCCTATTACTCGTGGTCGGTAACTTCTGCTACACTGAAGTTCTTTTGTTCAGTGGCTGCGGAGCCACGGGGTCCATGGTTCAGTTGACTCCCACTTTTTTAAGTGTGCGGTCCACATGCGGCGTTTGACCCCACTTTTTGTCAGCTATTCCGACTTCGACCCCCACTTTTCGTTACGCTCCGCGGCCTCTGATTGTATTCAGATGCGTCGTATCGTGCTCGTATGGGTTAAACATATCAGATATGTTTCGGCATGGCATCTTTCATATAGGCCTAATCGCCGGCTATACATTTATGTCTGTAAATCTCTCCACAGATCGCGGTACTTTATATCACCGCAACTGACAACGATTATAACGCTAAATGCCAGAGTTCAGCTTGTTGCCTATAGTGCGGTTCGCGGGCTTCGTTCGGGCTGCGGCGTTTCAATCAGGCCGCATTGTGAGGTTGCTTCGATATCATATCATCATCAACGCCGAACTGACACGCCGCATTGATATTCAGTCGTCCTAGCGCGCGCATGAATGCACAATGCGGGTAGGTTTATTGAAAATTGTAGCCGAAGCGGTTAGATTGAAACAATTTACTACAATAAGCACACATGGTAAGTGCATTAGAATATATTGAAACGACTAGACATAATTAGCAAAACATAAAATAAAACAGCTAGAATATAATAAAATATAATATCACAGTTACAATCGTAGTTCACTGTGTCTCAAAAAGTCTCACGTCTGGTATTCCATATCTTCGACAGACGTGAACCAGTTTTGATATTTTTGGCAGAAATATCACTGAGAAAGAAAGCAGTCAATATATGCTCCATTTTCCAACCTTACCGAAACAGCAATTCTGCACTTCCTGCGAAACAGGAAACCGGAAACGCGGACATTGCATTTTTTGACTTAAACGCTGTATGTTGCTATGCCAACGGACACACAAAACCAGTGGCGTAACTTTGGTGTGAGAAGTGGGGGGCACCAAACTCGATGTGTACTTATAAAGTGGAGGGTCCGTCCCCAACTCCAAAAAGTGGGGGGTCCGAACCCCCACCAGCCCCTCCCTGAAATTACGCCTATGCACAAAATAGATTCAAATTATCACCTCAGCAGTCACAGTTGAACCACCCTCTCCGCTCTCCAGCGATCGACTGTATGCATTAGACGAGACCTATTCTGTTATACACAAACTTATGTTAATACCACGTCTGTAACGGTGTCGGTGCTGAGTATTTACCATTACATCAAATCTTATTAATTTATATAATCGCAGTCAGCGAAATTAGCCTATAGCTACAAGTACATGTAGAATCGGAGGCCCACAGTGTGTCGGCTACAGTGTACATGCGTTGTTCAAAAGTAATATTTTACAATCTCATCTAAGGCACTTCGGGTGACAGAATTACGAGTTGAAGGCGGTAACCGGTTCCACAGAGCAGACATTTCCGTCGTTACTGGTCGCTGTTGCAGAAATTCAATGACATGAACAAAACTGTTTATATTCGTTAGAAAAAAGCATCATCTGATTGGATGTTTTAGAACCACAGGATCCTAGATGTTGCTACGCCCAGCAAGTGAGTCTGCAATTTGCTGCGGACTTGAGTCCACAATCGTATCAGTTTGGCGCACCTCCGATGTCGTCTGCTGAAACCGATATCATTCAATAATAGTCTCAATGCTTGTCGCTAATATCGCATCTGCCAAGCTGTCCTCTTTCTGCAGCCTAGTGGCTGTCTGTAGGATTTGGTTGTGATTCGGCGACACAGACTGCAGATAGAATTTCATATTGAACAATGTAGACCACTGCGCGTGGAATACTGGTTGGAAAATATTAGGCTATATTTGATCTGTGCTTTAGTTATTTCTGATTTTCGTACTAGACACAATGTACGCATGTGCAGTTGAGTATGCGAATATTTAGATGACAATGAAATTGTAAAAATTTGGACCGTAGACGCACATGTGGTCCCGGTCAACGTATAGTTGGGTCGAGTAGGGTCACCAATGTCGTTATAAGTACTTACATGGGTTGTTGAAGGTAGCCTACTCTTCGTTGAGGGTCACATTTAGTTGTGTGTGAAATTTGCGTTTAATAGCTTAATGCTTTAAAAACCCGATCTGACCAGTGATTTGTAATGCGACTCAACCAATTTATTTTCACGCGACCTAACGTACTGGCCCCCGTGCAGTGTCGGCCGCCCATGCGACCGGCCGCCGGCGCGCCGACAGTCCACGCGTCCGGCGGCCGGCCGGCCGCACGTCGGCAGCGTTACAGACGACGACGACGACGACAGATGTTGGCGTGCAAAGCAATGCTAGGCCACTAGGCGGGCCAGTAATAATCACGCAGTGTAGCATTCAGACTGAAACTGAAACTTTGTACAAGAATGAATTGGTCATTGTTGGTCATTGATAACGTTTTCCAAAATCGGTTTGTCTATTATGCCGCAAATAATTCTGGGTGGAGCCATAATTCTAACAGTTGGGTACCGATACCATTTTAGTCGGGGTTTGTGGAGTTCAGAATGTATCTTAGCTCGCCTTGGTGAGTAAATTCGTCGCTTCTGGACATTATCAACCCAAATCCTTTGATGAAAGAGGGGGATGGGGCGCCACGCCCATCTAAATCCGCTGGAAGTCATTGAATCGACATTTGCCATCACTATCGACTATTAATGTCTGCGGATGCCTCGCCATGCATTTTTCTGGTGTCAACAAGCGTGGCGCTGATCACTTCCGCTGCATTCGGTTATTCTCGGGTTTTCGTCGTCCCCTTGCTTAATCGGTCACCGCCAATTGTGTGGCCAAGATAAATCTGCTCGTTGTTATTGTATGCACAGCCACCTCGGCGAGCCACCCTCGGGAATACTCCATCATACCGGCACGATGCTTTCCGATATTCGATACCGCGCTGTCGGGCGTGAGGAAAATATATGAGTTGTCAATTAATTCGGAAGCGTATAGACGTACTATCTCGCATTTCGTTCCAGCAATGCGCCCGCCAGCAAAGCCTGAACTACTAAAACGGCGTTTATGCCAGATATTCTCTGGCGGTAACTTTTCTGCCAAAAAGAATATTTCACAGTAGATCGGGGATTCAATTTACAGGTTGCCAGTCTGTCAAAAAATTCCAAAAGTTAATATAACAAATAACTAAAAAATAACAGCGGAACGTGGATATTGCAGTAAACGACTTTCAAAAGTTTCATTATTGTCATTATCTTCATCATCATCATCATCGCCATCTTTGAATTATCGGTAACTGTCTAAAGAAATGGCTAAATCAATCAATCAATCAATCAACTGATCGAGCTTGTTTCTGGAATGGCGACTACGCTCGGTCGGAAGGGGAGACATTATATTAAAAGGAAGATTACGTCCAACAAAACAAAGGCTCTTCCCCTATGTGAAGCATTTAATCGTTCTCGGCCCAATGTTAATTACAGCGCCATGTCGAACGACTGTGTCGTAAAACTGGGACGCAAATCGTCATCCTCCCGGACTGCCTCCACGGACTTTTGCCTGGACCGTTTCTTCTGAGCTACTAGGTTTTTGTTTTATTTTTTCCTTATTTTTTTGTTTCTGGGCCGTGCGCTATATTAAGCTGGCCATCTCGTTAGCTTTTGAGCGCACGTTAATCTACGGTATCGTATTGTATCGTATCGTATCATCATCATCATTTCTTTAATAACACAGTTGACAAAACACAACCATGACAATCAATAAACCGCTAATAAATGTCTTTTGAAAAGTAGTCTGTTATTTAGGAAGTTATTGCAGTCAGTCTTGGCAGTTAGTGACAGAGAATGACGACGAGATCTGAGACTGCAGGTGTGATCAGTTCGGGAAATGTGTGCTGGCCGCGCCGCGTGCTGCCCCCTGGTGAGTCACGTTGGATGTGAGCCGACGGGGCAGACAGACGGACTGACGGACGGACGCCAGACCGTTACATTACGCTTACCGCTATAGATTCGGCCAGCTTAATAAAATAGATTTGGTGAACTGAAACTGTTTATGACATGCTGGGGGTGAGATAATTTTCACCGTAGCGAAAGACGGAAAGATTCTGTAACGAAATTTTAACGTGTTCCGTGTACGTCAGAATTCCGAAGCCGAGAGCAAGATGGTCGACGGAACAGACAAGCACTCCGGCATGGACGGCGACCAACGCAGACGAGCAGCCGGCAAGAAAGGCAAGAAAGATGACCTCGACAACCTCAAGAAGGAAGTGGAAATGGTACGTTCTACCGACATGAGTCACCAGTCTGTCGAAGAACTGCTACGCCCAGCCCTGGAACGAAATCAGTGGCGTCGTGGGGGACCTCGGGGTTGTACGAATAGGTTCGATCCGACGTCGCACAAGGCGACCAAGGCGTGTAAACGTAGACCATGGGTCTATAGCGTGCAAAATTTGGCCATGATCCGGGAAGGAGTGTCTAGAGGAGCCCAAACATGAAAAGTTGATAAATCTCTCGGTTTTAGCAGTTTTTCGTTTTTTTTGCCCCGCATGGGTCACATAATATACCGATCAGGCAGAAATTTGGCATTGGACCGTACACCACGCACACCAATTTAGGTTTGGGTACAGATAGTCATCCCGCTGGTGTTGCAGTGGCTCAATGATGCTTACGGTTATTCCACCTCCGTAAGGAGTGCGCAAGTATTGAGATGAGTACGTCTGTGTGTGTGTATGTCTGTGTGAATGTGATTACCGTTGACCTAGATATTTGGCTTGCTGGTTCATCTTGACACTGCCTTAATCATACTCATAGATCAATATTCACAGTCACAAGAAGAAAAATATTGCTGAAGTTATCGGCACGACCTATTTTTTCTAGTTTTATAGATAGGATGAAGTGACGTGACTGACGTCACAGTAATCTATGGTCACGATACCATCTTCATGTTGATGTCTTACTTTGCGAAGTTAACTAGTGAAGATTTGTCACGTTGTTTAAATAAAATTGAATCGGTAGGTTTAAGAAAAGCTTATTGCCGGCGCCAGATAGGCGATCTGACTATATTTTTTTGTCCTACATCATGGCCGCCAGAAGAGCTGGCATAGATAGGAATGAAGAAATCACGTCATTGTCAACCTATGTATGTTTGTTTCTGCATGTGACGTCGATTGGCGACTGCATTAGTTGTCGTGTGAATGTATAGGATGAGCACAAAATTCCGCTGAACGAGCTCGCCGCGCGACTCAAAACCAACGTAGACACGGTGAGACAGATTATACGACCTCTTTTAAATAGTTTTAAATTGTGCTAGTTGGTCAGATAGACTAAATGTAAATGTAGTACCGCTGTTTCGCCTACATTCCGGCTACGGTCTGTTACCATTTTGTCACTACGCCCTGCATCCCGTCAGCAAGTAGAAATCAACACGTTGTGCTCGGTCCGACCAACTATTATGCTGGCCGCGTCTAGCGGAAAGCATAATGTAACGGTCTGGCGTCCGTCCGTCTATTTGTCCGTCCCGTCGGCATACTCACCGTCACTCGCCAAGGGCAGCACGCGAGGCGGCCAGCGTACATTTCGGCACGACAGTAAGGACCAATATACTTAGTGTGTCTGCGCTGTTAGCGAGGCTGCATGGCTGCTCCAAAAATGTAAAACAATCTATGAGTTGACATCACTCACAAAACTTCCATTGATAGGGAGTGCGCAAGCGAATATAGTTTTCAGGCCATCGGTTCTCGTCTACCGCTGCCTCTCTGACACTGACGCGGGTTACCTCGCATCATAGCTCAGAGTTGGCCATGGGTCAGTCTTTTCTGGACCCGACCCGAACCGTTCCGCATTTATAACGCATTAATTACACAATGATGTACACCAGCAACAATGTCGAAGCAACATTGTCGAATGTTACAAGTCAAGCGATTTTTTCGTCAAAGTCGAAACAAACTAAACGTATTCAACTCGTTTCGACTTTGTCGAAAGGACGAAATTTCACGAAAAACTCGTTCGACATTGTTGCCAGAAACGGTTGGCTGCTTGGCACAGTCGTAGAACGTCGGTCTTTGTCCGGCGAACTTTCCTGTCCTGCGCTTGACTGGCAGCTGACGGGTGACCACTTATGTCTGTAAACCGTCCGTTATAGGTCAGCCAACTAGGCCAACTCAGCCTTTCATTCTTCCGAGGTCGATAAATGAATAGTGAGTTGTAATCGGATGTATGTTATCTCGCTCTAGCGGCGCCATTTGGTGAATGCTTACGGAGTAAAGGCAGGATGGCCCATTCCATTCGTGGATAAACGTGTGGGTGGCAGGCAAAACTGTGTGATTCCTTGTTAACACGTGCCATTCCTGAGCGCATTAGAGATTTTACGTAATGCGCTATATAAATCGTCATTTTGCTTTACTTTACAACAATGTCGAAGCAACGTTCGACTTTGTCGAGGCAACATCGACAATGTTGCTTAGACATTATGGGCGGCGCTAGAGGGCACAGGGGGCAACTGCCCCCTGTGCCCTTGCCTTGCCCCCGCCCCAGTTGGCCCAGGAGAAATGTTGGTTTTGGTAAAGTGCCCTCTGGTAGACATTTTATCCGCTCACAGCGATTTCTTGTCCCTGTGCCCTGGCCCTTGTCCCCACGTTGCCCCCAACTTAAAATTCCTGGCGCCGCCTATGTTCGACATTGTTGCTGGTGTGGACGGGGTTTAAGACGAGTGAAGTAATTATCTGACACAGTCTGGCAGTCTTGGCAGTAGCCAGTCAAGTTTACAACTCGACGACGGCACGAGGAAGGTGCAGCACGCAGCTCTAGAACTATTGTCCGTTTGCCAACGTTATCCACGGCTCAGCAGGAGAACAACGTCGTAAACAGTCTGAACGGCTGGCATTAGTATCTGATATCAGTGGCACACACTGTGTTACAGTCCAACAAATAGATGCGTAGACAATGATTCTCACTTATGCAGTCGCAACGATCAGCGACTTAGATCTACACAGTAGTACTATTGGCTCAGCCAGGTCACCGCAGTATGTCCCTCGCTTACCGACTTGTCACTGTATGAGCAGCAATAGTGATATGTGCAAAATCAAACGCAATAACTGAATAGGCCTAAATGAAATATTTGAAACGACATGACCGACGGGTTGAGCAGACCCGTAGCCGTAGCCACCTGTGTCTCGGCTACTTCCTTATCTAGTGTCAACGCGGTATCATTGTACGTCAGCTACTGTAATCAAGGAAGATGCTAATTGTGAACAAGAAGGTGTTTTGCGTGTATCAAGTGCTTTGATTGTTATATTATTATAAAACGTGCAATTAGCTTTCTTATTAACGTGTTTATTTTTCGTGGCGGTTAAAATGTCAGTTGTTTGGCGTCTCAAGTTTAATGTCGTGATGAATCAATGGCTTTGTCTGGATTTTTGATCGGGTCTTAATGGGTGGATCTCTACCTCATAGAATTGATTCTAAGCTTTCTATTTAAGCAGCACATTCTTCATGTATTTCAATGCATTGTAGAGTGTCCGTTTCACAATCGAATCTCTGTTGCCATTTTCCAATGCGTCAGTAATTACTCGCAGAAGTTTGATACAAGTAATTCAATTCAGGAGGCTTCGTTGGTTGGCCACGTAACACGACAACAGGATACAAACAAGCTCACGAATGACAAGTGGAAGGATTTTACAGGGGACCAGGGAGACCACGGCAAACATGGAGAATACAATTACAAACGACCTATTTAAAGTTGGAACTCAGCTGAGAAAACGTAGCAGCAGCTGCAGCTGCCGAGGACAGGCAGCGATGACGTCAGCGTGTGGCACTGACAATGTGGATACGGGCTGAATCAAGGTCAAGGTCGAGTAACTCAATGACACAGAACTGATGCACTTTTTTGAAAAATTTTGTCGTTTGATTGGTCTTGAGATATTATGTTGAACGTGTGTCAGGGTCTGACGGTGCAGCGCGCTCGTGAGGTGCTTGAACGTGACGGCCCCAATGAGCTTAGCCCACCCAAGACGATCCCGGAGTGGGTAAAGTTCTGTAAACAGCTGTTTGGCGGCTTCTCGCTGCTGCTGTGGCTCGGTGCGATCCTCTGCTTCATCGCGTGGTCGATCCAGGCGAGCACGTCGGAAGACCCGCCCGGCGACAACGTACGTCAGTCAACCACTGAACATGAGACATTGCCAGAATTTTTCATTCAGTCATATAGACTGGCTATACGCTTCACCGCCAGCATGTGAACGGACCACTTGATATTAACCCACTATATCTCAGTGTTCCCGAAACATTTACACTAATTCAGGGATTCGACGCCAGCCAGGCTGGCTAACCGACCGATTTTAGTTTTTTACTTTCGGGCACTCTGGCGCTCAACACTGAGTGCCAGAGTGGCCGAAAGTCAAAAACTAAAAATGGTCAATTAACCAGCCTGGCATTTAATCCCTTAGTCTCTGTCTCCATTTTGGAACTCCGGGCAAATTGAGCTGAGATTACTTAAGTTATTTACTGAAAAAACGAAGAAAATGTCTTTAGCCTAAATTTTGGCTTAATAATGTATAAATATGCAGAATGTACAGTTATTTCTAAGAAATCTCAGTATTGTATTGTACTGCCCGCAATTCATCATTTAATTGGCTAACAAATGGCATGCTAATCTGGGCGAAATAGTGGTAGTGGTAGACATAGTAGGCTAAATGTCCCTAGTGTCATTACCGGTAGTTGAGACGCTCATACAGTGACAATTGTGCATTTTCATGTTTGTGGCTGAAGTAGTCCAGTGGTAGTATATCGTACTCTACCTTAGTGTTTAGGATTTGATCCTTGTCGTGGGTGACTGCAAGCAACCTTCAGCGAGTTTCTTAACTTCCTCCACGCTAAAGCAAACTCAGCTTCCTATGCAATGGGGAATGTGTAGTAAGTATCTCACCTAATGGAGGGTGAAGGACTAGTGCGGTAGGTTGGGAAGTTTGTCTCTGTCATGCTGCACCGCCAGCCAAATTGTTTTTAGTTTTTCCTTAATTTTTTGTTTCTGTGCCGTGCGCTAGACTAAGCTGGTCACATCGTCAGCTTTTGAGCGCACGTAGATATAATCGTATCTTATAATAAGCCAATGTAGATAATTCAGCAGACAACCAGCTCAGTGGCAGTCTTAGTCACGTGACCAACACGTCGCAGAACACGCCATTTCTTCTCTGACAATGAATGTGGTCACATCCAGTACTCTCTGCCCCTATGCCCACGTTCAGTCATCCGGGCTGAGTTGGTCTGGGTTGCTGGTGAAATGGCGTACCCACAAACGGTGACCCGTGTCAACGGTGACTAGATGAACCGTGGCCACTCGTAAATCCGTTTATTGTAAATAAAGACTTGACAAAATGAACAAGAACAATTGATTATTGATTATTAGGCCTCCCGACGTACGTTAATATTCGGGCTGCCTTAGCTTTTGCTGCTGTCCTTTTTAGCGTAAACTTTAAAAAACCCACCTCTAATATCCGAGACTACCAAGAAGAGCGTCATAAAAGTTATACCACATGTTAGGGCCTAGGTCGAACTCGATGACGCACCGCGAGAATTTCGCCCAACCCTCCTCTAATTTTTGCAGGGGTCAAAAACCTCGAAATTTGACTCGATTTCGACTCGGTTATTAAACATTTTTGGCCGTAGTTTCGAAACGAAGCAATATTTCTTAAATCCATTTAATAGCGTGTAGGACCGATGATGGGTCTATGTCCACGAAAAATTTGGTATAGTTTCTACCACCCTTTTCTGAGATCGGTGGTGGAGTTTAGGCCCCCTCTGGGGAAAAATTTGTAAAATCTCAATAACTCAGCCGCGCATCGCTCGATTGCGCTGAAACTTGGCAGGCTGAAAAACTGGGGGCTCGGGCGGCCTCAAGTGGCTTGCCCACATTTCTAGTAATTCAATGCCATCAGTGTTTACACTCTTTAACCATTTTTAAAGCAATGTCGCAGTTAATCGTGGGAGATGGTTCACATGCTCCATGGCGTGGGCGACGACTCGACATAGCGACGTTGTTACAGAACTAAACGAGCACCTGCTCAGCTGATGGGCATGTGTCTAATCACTGTTATCCTACGCTAATCTGGTGGATTTTATGACGCCATTAACAACGGCGACACATTCTTTGATGCCGACGAGTCGCGGATTAAACGCAGTACAGCGCATCACTGACAGGTGCGTGGTCACATGACCACGCGTGTCTCGGCTATTGCTTGGCGTTGTCAATTTATCTACCAACTTTGAGACACCAGTTTCACCCGTTGCACAAATATAGAGGGGCTCAAAAATTAAACATTAGCTAAACTGTGACCCTGTGGAAGTAATCTACCATCGCTTGGTTAGCATTAACGTGGTCAGTTTTAATAATAATAAAAATACACACATATCTATTCCACTGCAAGATCGTAACTCAGAGGCGGTTTCATCAGTTGACTAGTGCTGTGCGTATCAAATTTTAAGTTCCTTGCTTTACTCGTTCCTAAGATCGGAAAGCGGGCCTAATAAGATGGTTTTTAGTAACTCAAGGTGACTAAGTATGGTATCATTAAGAAGAAAGCATGAAGTTTCTAAGAATGTTTCATAGTGACTGTTTCTCTGTATAAATGTAAAAAACTGTCGTTTTGTAACAACGTGTAAGGCCCATAACTGACACATATAAAACAGCAAAAATCCTTTTTGGCACGTCAAGGGCAGTGGATATAATACACAGTTCTTATTATATCCACGGCCCTTGACGTGCCAAAAAGGATTTTTGCTGTTTTATATGTGTCAGTTATGGGCCTTACACGTTGTTACAAAACGACAGTTTTTTTACATTTATATTTGCAGTTTTTCTACTAAATTTATTTTGCGGATGTATATTATTGCACAAGC
>Ga0209780_1002097_pt1 | contig 13893 bp, 8 predicted proteins | sample WorMetexBAHAMAS2_FD_187384 | JGI IMG/M metagenome (GOLD analysis project Ga0209780, IMG submission 187384) | Marine gutless worms symbiont microbial communities from Max Planck institute for Marine Microbiology, Germany - Inanidrilus exumae... | ecosystem: Host-associated > Annelida > Digestive... | reverse complement strand
CCCAACAGCTCAGAAGAAACGGTCCGGGTTTTAGTCCACGAAGGCAGTACGGGGAAAAGAAGTGAAACTACGGGGAAACGATTTGTGAAACAGGTAGGTTTTAAGCCGAGTGAAAGAGGAAGTTATGAATGAGCAGAATGGTGAATCAAAAGAGGAAGAAGTGACGGATGAAAAAGAGATAAAGGGAGTCCATTCCAGAGACAAGGTGAAGCATAACGAAAGGAGCGATCAGTTATTTTCAGAGAGGATGATGTAGCTGGCAGAGCAAGAGTCAACTGATCCAGTATTAGGCCTAGTATAGTACCAACTGGCTGCTTTAAATGGTGCAGACGATGTGATTACAATAAACATATACAATGACTGATTGATTGATTGATATTTAATGTCACACGTGACAAACGTACATGTAAACAGTGGAAATAGACAATGTATGCAATGCAATGATATAAACAAACGTTAGAAAAAGATAAAAACATAACATGTACTTAAACAGACAACGTGGTGCAAATGACTTATTACGTATCTCAGAGTCACCTCCGGGCAGTACATGCATAACGTCCTTTGGGTCTGAGATAATGCTTACAAGATTTAACGGGAGGAAGAAGACAGCGAGCACAATGACGGGGATTAGCCATTTTACAAAATTAGTCTATGTCGGCATCATCTGCAATTGCATCTATCATATACAATTTGCTACAAAATCCACATTTAAAAGCGCGCTAAAGAAAAGACCTTTCAATTCCAATTCAACTGACATAAATCCACTCCAAACATGAACAGCATACCGTAATCTGGATAAGACCAGTGCATCAAATACAATGTTCAGTTGAGGGCGTGGAAGGCTTTGGTCGCAAAGGAGTTTTAGATGCATTCTCTGGCTGCACGTCTTAAAATATTTCCAATGTGAACATCTAAACAAACTATGTCACACAGCGTAACTCGTAATAACTTAGTAGACGAAACCTGTTCAACTTCAGGGATCGGGAGAGGAGTAACGTATAGCCTACAACCTTGGATTAAGTCGCTTAAGTACAAATGTCTTTAGTCTTAGCGATGTTGATAACCATTCTCTTCTCCTCAGCCCAATGTTTGACATGACTAAAGGCCTCAACCAGGTCAACACCAGAGTCGGAAGGGACAACCAGGTTGGTATCATCTGCATATTTTATTAGCATACACATAACAGACAGGGTGTGAAGATCACTTTCCATGATGACGTATAGCATTGGACCAGTACCAGATCACTGAACGATGCTGGCATTTATACTTGCAGGCAATGAAATACTCCCAATACATTTCACAACCTGCATAATATCTATGTCATAAATAAAACATCTGCGCAGCACTAAGCTATAGCTCTATAAACTGCGTTTCTCTACCCACTGCTTTAATCTTTTGTACTCACGCAGTCACGCTTACGCTCTGAGACGCAACGTGGGCTGCGTTAAGTTAGAAAGCGCTTCCGAAAAGTTCTTACGAGAAGCCCTTAGCTGTCACTTAAACCAGAAAAGAAAGCATTTAAATAATAAATGTTCAATGACGTCATCAGTAAAAGTTTCGTACACAAATACTTTAGCCAACCCACAAGCGTCCTTTACTGTTCTTGTACAATATATTTCCTCTGTTGCAAAACAACAATTAAGATATTATTTACAAACTAACATACACCGCGCCATGACAGAATGGGGAACCGACAGAATCAACTGCATGCTCAAGTTCTTTGAAACTCAACTAAGCGGTAAATTTACTGCTTACGTTGCTATCTAAAAGCTTAGTTCAAAATGACCGTCAAGCGATAACCACTTAGTACTTACCTAAGCGCTTGATAACTTAACACAGCCTTTCTTACTGACTCATTCAATGAACGTGAGCAATTTTAACGGCACATCACCACCATGTAGGTCATTCAGTACCGTGAAACGTTCGGGAATAATAAAATTATACGATCATTAACAGGTTGGAACAGATATGTAAAACTAAACTAAGGCTACAGGGCTAATATACAAATTGTAACAAATTGCAATAACAAACAACACATGTTACAAAAATGGGTTTCTTTCATAAAATCTATAATAGCATCATCGTCTCGCTCGAGAATTCTGCTGAAGTCTAAATATCAATGTCATTATGAGATTGATATATCAATCTCATAATGTCAGCATCTCTTTGGAATTTTAAGTATATAATACATTGCAAACGCATACACTCCACTACGCTACGTATTTGTGATTGTTTAACGCAACAGCGACGTCTAAGATATCGTGGTCCCGATAGAGCTATCAGTCTGGTGTGTGTGTCTTTGTGTTGGACAAATAACTTTTGAATTAAATGACCTTTGACCCATATATTTGGCATCCGTGTTCATCTTGGTCTCAAAGTTGACGGTCTCAGTTTGACAAACAAGTCTCCACTGCAGCTGACAAACCCGCGCGACGCAGTGCCTCAAGCCCACCGTGTTGTACACAGATATCGACGGTCAGTGTGATAAACTGGTGACCGAGACCGTCACCAGTTTACCACACTAACCGTCTACCTAAGTTGACAGCACCTGACACGATCAGCCGTTCCAGCGATATGGATGGTGCCCACCAAAATTTGAATGGTTCACGTGACCTAACCACGCCCCTTTCAGGGATGGTTTGCCGTGGGCTAGCACATGCTATCGTCAACCTACCTACCAAATTTGAAGTCTCTATCTCCACTCTACGAAAATATAAAAGGCGATAGGAAATATCGAAATGGGATGGGGTGTTTGGGGTAATTAGGGTCACTCAAGGTCACTGGAAATAGCACCAATCGATAGAGCACATACGAGTTCCTATTAGCGTTCCGTGGTAACTATGCCCAACCATGTCCCTATCTTGCACCGTTTCTGTGATATAGCGAGATTTTGGTCGAAAATCGCCGTTTGAACCTACCCCACCTTTATTAGGCGCCCCCATTAGGGGTGATCCTTCAATAATTTTGCCAAGATTTTTGGCATCAGAAAGTCCCTGGGCTATCGTATGGCGTTGTATGCGTGATCTTACGTTTAGCCATTTTGGTACAGTGCCGGCTTGTGACAGACGGACGGACGGACACACGACGACAGCAAGCAAGTACCGCGATAGCATAGCGTCGCGCGGGTACAAAGCTTGTGCAAAAGTGATCGCTGCGACCTCAAGTGCATGACGGCTTTGCTTTCTAATAACGTTAGGTAATTGTGGTCCATGGCGGTGATTAGTTATACCGCCAACTACGTTGTCATCAGTCATTACTGATTTATTTTACGTGGCTAGAAGTGAAACCGGAAGTGACATGTGGTCTCAACTCTGTTTAATAATGCCTATGCGAATTAATATCACGGTTTATTGGCCTATAACCGTACTGCTGACAAGACCAAACTTCGGTTTTTACCGCGGACGCTGTGCTAGCGCGGTGTTAACCATGGCCCATGTGTCTGTCTGTCTGTCTCTTTGTGTGTCTGTCACAAGCCGGTGTTCTCTCGAAACGGCTTATCATACACTGTATTATGCAGTAGTTCAGGTATCTTCGCATCGCAGCAACAGCTAGATGCCGTCCATTGCTACCAATAGGGTAGCGTGGTCTGTGTGTTTGTCTGTCTGTTGGTCACGTTCATAAGCACTGCAAAACGGCTGAACGGATCGAGATGCCGATTGGAAGGTAGACTCGCGTAGCCCAAAGGAAAGGAAAGAAAGAATATTTATATAGCACCATTTTATATACTATGTATATCTCAAACCATTATTTGATATGGATGCAGATCCCCAAGGGAAGGGGCCATTCTGGGGGTTGTCCGGCCCATTGAAAAGTATTGTGAGTCACTGCTGCGATGTATGCAGCCAAAATGTCAATAACGGCATCAGCGCGACTCCGCAGCCGACTGCATTGCTGCCGACTGGCCGGTGTCACATTAACTTTTCCCCTATTAAAAATCTGCCCCCTGCAATGCGGCCTCTCGTCAAAATTCGTTGACCATTTGTTCTTTTTCATATTCTACCAAGTACCAAATTCATCCGTCTAAATACTATGTAACAATTCAATACAAGACGAGATAACCCACAACAGCTGTAGTCTACATATGTCATCATCATCATGGTCGTTTATTATATAGCTTGTAGACAATCCGCAACAAACTGCAGCATTACAGTGACACGAGTCAATAATAGGACAAATAAAAAACTTAGAAAATGTGAGTTTGATTATAATATAAAAACAAATTAATAGGAGTCCTTAAGCAACTGTGTAGCATAGCTGGAATAGCATATCTAGTGAAACAGAGGACAAAAGTGTTCAATTACAACAAGACATATTAATGCATTAAGGGTTTGTGTAATCGGCCAATCTTTTTCAATCCCTTCTGGTTAGACTGGGTCTCTAAAAGCATCCCCATGGATATATATGAGGACTGCTGTAGTAAGAATTTTGCTCGCCGGATGCTCTTCCGTGCATCCAGGGAACGGTGTCAAACCATTGAAGGAACTGTACATATAAATAACGATATTAAAACAAGGTGTCGCACTAACGGGACGTGACACGACTGGCCCGCCGTCGCGTTCTGCCCCTGGTGAGTTACGATGCGCCGCCGTGGAGTGTTACAGACGACAGACGACGACGACAGACGCAAACGAGCAAAACAATACTGGTCCCCCTACACTATGTGTAGGCGGGCCAGTAATAAGTAACAATAAAAAACATGCCATTCAGTATTAATGTTATGCTTAGGTGATTACAAGCAGCAACGCAACAACAGAGACAACTAGGCCTACAAGCAGCAAACGTTATTGCTATCAGCGGTACAAAAAGGAACTTGCTCGAATCAACGGCAGTATTGCGACTAGAACGGATAAAGTCTCATGCCAGAATCCAGTGGCGAAAACGGATTAACTTTGGCCCACATAACAGCCTCGTTAATTGACAAAGCTGACTGGCCGTCCTCGAGGAAGAAACTTGGGCCCTGAAAACAAACCATGCACACGTGGTCATGCATTTATTGCGACCGCCATAGAACGTGTGCAAACGCGGGGGACGGTCTCAAAAATCTAGCAGCCCTAGATTTCAGTATAGCGTTCTTACTGGCGTTTTTTGTGTAAATAATATGCGAGAACAACGTCTAAATCACTACTGCTGTCGCTATCCACTCTTTACATTCTTATTAACACATCCTTTATGACATAATATTCAAATGATATTCATACGCCACAGTCGGATCACACTAAAGGTGTCTGCTAACTTGGGCGGTCGAGGGCGTGCATATGCCATCTACGACGTGCGTATGCCTACGCCGTCGACAGTGTGCGTACGCCGTCGACGAGGTTAGAACATCTAGCAATGCTAGATTTTTGAGACCGATTCCCCCATTTGCACACGTTCGATCGCCGTCGACCACAGTCGACGGCGTGCTACGGCTATCGACGGCCTTAAAGCCCCGTCCACACCACTAACAATGTCGAAGCAACATTATCGAATGCTACAAGTCGAACGATTCTTTCGACAAAGTCGAATGTGTTCGACATTGTTGCCATTTTTTGGCATCAACGTCGAACAAATTTTCGTCCTTTCGACAAAGTCGAAACAAATTGAACATGTTCAGTTTGTTTCGACTTTGTCAAAAAACGAAATTTCACGAAAAACTCATTCGACATTGTAGTCGTTTATGGCAACAAAGTCCAATGTTACTTAGACAAAGTCGAACGTTGCTTGACACTGTTGCTGGTGTGGACGGGGCTTAACACGCGAGTACGCGCGAGTATGCGCGTGCTACGGCCGCAGTGAGAACGCTGCTTTACTGTTCGATGCATAAAACTAATCTGGCGCTTACAATTCAGCTATGACTGCTGACGCTGTGCAACTTATATTATTATCATGATTAATTATTAGGCGGCATCGCCTGCACGCGGCGCATAGATGCGGCCTATTGCTACAGATGTCTCATGTAACGTGGTCTGTGTGTCTGTGACTGTGTGTTGGGTTCACGGTGAGCCGTGCGAAAGCGGCTGAACCGATCGAGATGCCGTTTGAGGGACTGGCTAGCATAGGCCCAAGGAACTGTGTATCAGACGAGATACTGACATGACGCCGCATGAGTTCGTCAGTCAGTCAGCGCAACCAGTACCGTACGTAAGCTGTAGCTATGTACTGGCCTCAGCCATTCTATATCCACCACCGGACGCCTGGGGGAAGAGGCGGATGGATGCCCGAAAATGGACATAGACGCCCCAGCGTCGACGTGGATGCCTGTGCCACCTCGATACTCTGCTGTGACTCTGACCTTTGACCTCTGACCTCCAAAATCTAACCAGGTCATCAGTTGGGACCATTTGTTATTCCGTGCACGTTTCATCGAGATTGCTCAAGTAGTTCATGAGATATGGTGTTTACAGGATTTGACCCTGGCGGCCTGCTGTAACCTTGACGTTTGACCTTTGACCTCCAGAATTTAATCACGTCATCGATATGGGCTAGTGAATATTACCCGTCAGTTTGATCAAAATTGTTCAAGCCGTTCATGAGATATCGTGACTGGACGAACGAACGAACGGTACAACAGGACAGTCTAAAACACAATGCCATCGCCGCACTATCAGGTAGCAATGACATAAAAAAACTGGAATGATTAAAAACGTGAGAATGGCTGACCACGATACGCTGATCGGTGAGACAGGATTTGTTAATGTCCGAATGACTCGGAAGCTGTGATCCGGACATGCAGTCTGGACCTGGCTCAATGTCGTCAAACAAGTCGTTGCATTGGGACTTCTGGATCAGTCTCTCATAGACCCGCAGCTCTTCAGAACTTCACAACATCATCCGCAAACGTCAACTCCACACGGCAAACTACCGACCTATGGCAGTTTACGAAAAGAAATCGACTAAAATAAAATCAATGTACCTCTATTGCATCAAATTCTGCAAAATATGTAGCATTCATTTCAGCAAAGTAACCGTCAATTATGGGCAAAAATAGTGCTGTGCACATTTTAGTGTTTCAGCTTCTGGGGAACGAATGGGGGACTTTGCACCTGGACTCCAGTGGGGGACTTCAGACCCCAGACCTCCTACATTCGACCCCTATCAAATCCAGCACAGATCATATTTCTGGTACGCTCATTGTTCTTCCAAACGATTTCTTCAGTCATGATCTGATAAACTGGATTCATGTATGGTACTGGCACTGCAGAGCCGGCGTAAAGGAACCAATGACTATTCCCTCAAGAGCCCGGTGGTAGATGAAGAAAGCACGAGGTCAGGTCATCAACTGGACTCACTGCTTTACGTTTACTTCAGGGCTTGCGTGACAAACGACATCCGGCACATACAAAAACCCTGTGTGCCACTTTACCCCGACATGTACTCTACTGGAACAAAAACGGCTGAACTGATCAAGAAGCCATTTGGAGACAGACTCATGTGAGCCCACGGAACCATGTAAGTAAGTAAGTAAGTAAGTAAGAATATTTGTACACGGCGCAAAAAAGCAACAGTCACTATGCGCCGCAGCCATAGACAAACCACAGTGTCTTCAAAAGTCTCTTAAACTGTACAAGTGAAGGTTTCTGTCACGTAATGTAACAGGCAAAGAGTTCCAGAGACACGGTCCAGCGACGGAAAAACTCCTGTCTCTGAGATGCGTTCGTGTTCTTGTTGTCGCACACGTCAAGACATCATAGCCGATCGCAGTGATCGGCGGCCGATGTCGGTCAAGAGCGAACAATCTTCAGCCAGGTACTGTGGTAGCTGGCCGTGTAACGCCTTGTACACAAGAACAGCTAGCTTGAAGTCAATGCGCTGTCGAACTGGTAACCAGTGCAGCTCTCTGAGAACTGGTGTGATATGCTCCCGTCTTCCAGTTTTCGTGATCAGTCGGGCAGCAGCATTCTGCACTGACTGGAGTTTCTGCAGTTTCTGCAGCAGGGGTCAAGATGGGGCCAAGATCGGATGAATCCATTCGCCACCGCAAAGCGTGAAAAGACGGCGATGCGGTTCAACCAGCGAGCAATAGTAGTGAACAATATAGCCCAAATTCCATTAGATCTACCTTGCTCAAAACCTGCTTAAAACCAGGTTTTCGAACAGGTTATAAGCAGGTTTTTGACAAATCCACAGACAAGTCTCAAACAATATTTACAGATGGCTCAAGACAAGGTAATCATACTGCAACTGCTGTTGTCTTAAAATCTCACATTATTACCAAACGACTTCCTAATTCAGTTTCCGTATACACTGCTGAACTGTATGCCATACTTCTAGCCCTTAATGAGCTCAGCAAACAACAACGCAAACATTATCTACTTTCTTCTGACTCTCTATCTAGCCTCAACTCCATTGCTAACAAAAAATTTGAACACCCCATTACTTTCCTAATTCTATTAAACTACCACAATCTATTTACTCACTCCTTTAATATTATATTCTGCTGGTTACCAAGTCACGTAGGTATTTCAGGTAATGAAAACACAGATAAATCTGCAAAATCTGCATTAAACAGTCTGGGTTTCCAATTTTTTTCCTGCTCATAACTAGTCGGATCCAGGTCACAGACCAAGTATCTGACAAGATAGATCTAACGGAATTTGCGCTTAATAAAACATACCAGCAACGGATAAAGACTGTTCACAAGACGTGTCTGCATGCACATTACCGGTAATTAAACACACCGATATTACTGTTCACGATAACAAAGTACGTACGACGTACCCAGGAGACAGTGGACGATTCAAGTTCCAGACGTTCGACTCGCTGGTCACGGACTCCACATTCAGAGGAACGTCCACGTTCTTATGTTGCATCAGAAAACTGAAACAATCGATCGACTGCGTTAAAATTTTACGTACCACCTGACACACAATTTCGGAGATAGTTCTTCCCAGCCCATGTCTTGGCTTAGTACTGAAAAACGAAATCTAACTCAACAAAAGCACAGATGCATCCGTAACAAAATAAACACTACTACAGCACAAAATAAACACAACAAGAAGCTCAGTTATCGCAGAGGGACCGTGTGATGCACTATGTCAGTTGAAATCTTGTTAAATGCTGCACAGCTGTATGAAAAATCACATTTGAAAGGCTTGCAGCAGGTGAATGACCTTGAAGGTGACTCAAGGTCATCGGAATTACCTCTGTTAGATAGGCCACATATCACTTCCTACTACTTGGGTATTGTGCGCTGTCTCAGCTGCCGGTCATGCATTTCTAGCTGTCGTTAACTTAAACTTTATCGTCAGTTTTATGTACATTCTGTCACCAGCTGAAGATGCACTTGTTTCAGCGCTATTCTTGACATTTATTTGCTAGTTTATAGTTAATGTTTAGCTGCTCTTATAGTGGTTCTCGCAGTGGTTATTGCCACTTAGGCCACTTTAAATAGTTTATTTACATTTACATTTACTAGTGGTCCATAGTAACGACGACTCTCTCTAGTACCATTACCGAGACATTACCACATATACAGTGTACTTGACTGACTATGTCCGTAAGAAGTGCTCTGTTTTCGAAAAGATAGTTGAAATTATCAGCCATGTGCGCTTTCCAACATATCATAGATAACACATGCTGTATTTCCGTATGTGAGACAGAAATGTTACAAGGCGCAAAATTGACCTTCAAAGTCACTAAAGGTCACGAGTAATAGTGCAATTCGATAAGCCACATATGATTTCCTAATAGACTTCCATTGCAACTATGTCTCTATCTTACACCGTTTACGAGATAATATCACTTATTTCCCAAAACGTAAAGAGGTCATGTGACCCTAAACACATCCATTTCGGGGTAATCCGCCATGCATGCACTAGTACTCCTCTGTATCAATCAGCACACGATATTTGAAGTTCCTTGCCTCACCAATTCCAACGATATGATTGAAACAAGAGGCACCGCTACCGCAGAGGGACTGCGCCACGTGCCATATTAGCAAATTCATACTATGTGTCATGAGGTATGGGAGTTGTAAAGGTTGCAAACAGCAAAAGTGACCTTCAAGGTCATTCAAGGGCATTGGAATGGCGCCATTCGATAAGCCACATACAATTTCCTATTAGTCTTCAATTGCAACTATGTCTCTATCTTGCGCTATTTTCGAGATATTATCACTTATTTCCCAAAATTTAAAAAGGTCATGTTACTCTGAACACATCCATTTTGGGAGTAATATAATCACGCTTGCACTCATTCTCTTCTGTATCAATCATACACAAAATTTGAATTGCTTAGCTTCACCAATTACAAAGATATGATTGGGGCAAAATTTAAACAAGTCTCTGCTGCCACTGACAGACCTGCGCAGCGCAGTGACTCATGCCCACCATGTTGTACACAAATGTCGACGGTCAGTGTGATAAACTGGTGACCGAGACCGTCACCAGTTTACCACACTGACCGTCCATCTATGTTGACAGCACCTGAGGCGATCAGCCGTTCCAGAGACATGGTTGGTGTCCACCAAAATTTAAAAGCGTTCACGTGACCTGACCACGCCCCTTTCAGGGACGGCGTGCCATCCGTCGGCTAGCACTTGCTGCGATCAGCCTATCTACCAAATTTTAAGACTCAATCTCCACCCAGTACGGAGATATAAAAGGCGATAGAAAATGTCAAAAATGAAGTGGTTTTGGCTCATTTAAAAAACACAAAACATTGAACTAACCCTAACAAAAACAAAACAAAACAAAAACAAAACAGCTTTAGCTAAAAAGCCAAAATAGTCAAAAGCTGACAGTACTTTGATACTTACACTGCATGCCGGAGGAGATGTGGCACGATGGTGTTGTACTGTTTATTGATAGCCACCAGTGCACCAACGTATGCCGACAATGTCAACAGATCAAACAGGTACCTGAAAAATAATGGCCAAAAATTAGGTTGCAATTTCCACCAATAAATTAGTCGATAAAAATTGTAATTTATTAACAGTCTTTTGTTCCATTAAAATTTCATGTCTTAGTTGTTGCTTACTTCATTCTGACAAATTGCCTTTTTTTCAGTGAAATCCCAAAATGGCAGGCAAAAGCTTGTTGAGAAATGCTGACTAAATAACGTTTTTCATTCTCTCTTAATATAGATTATTAAAGTGATAATGACATTAACTGTAATTTGCCTATATATGTTTTACATGCCCAAAAAGAGAGTATGGGACCGGGGATAGGCGATGTTTGAAACAAAATAGTAATCAATGTTACTCAATTAAATGACAATTAAAGACGTTTGATTAATGGACCATTAGCAGCCCTAACAAAAATAAATCTTAAAAGCAAGACTCTTACTGAATTGTTAATAATCAGTAAACATAAAGCATGAGGTAGCATGAGTATCACATAAAACAGAAGATGAGTAGAATTTGCATCAACTATATGCACATTACCTCTTACACTGGGCATTTTGAAGTTTCTCAGTCTGTACCGAGGACATCATTTGAAGCAAGTGAAACACGTCGCCAGCACACCAATTTTCTCCACTTTCCGCCCTCATTCGTGCTACAAATTGTAATAATTCATTATTACAACTCTATCAGAGGAAAACCCACTGACATTGCCAATTACTTTTAGTTTTTGTTTACCTGGCTTTCTTTACCACAGTACTGCAGGTAAGGCTGGGTTCTCTAAAACAAAAGCTTTTCAAATACATGGAGCCAGTATTCTATAGGTTGAACGCCTGTTGATTGATTGATCGAGTTAAGGTTTTACGTACCACCTGTGACACAAAATAGGTCATTTTGGAGACGTTCTTCCCAGCCAATCTCTTGGCTTAGTACAAAAAAACTAAATCTAACACAGCAAAAGCAAACATGCATCCATAACAAAATATACAACAACACAAAATAGACACATAAAAGCTAAAGCCAGGTTTGTTTGCCTGGAAACGGATTGGACTATTCCTAAAGAAATGGATAAAAAACAAAGTAAATAAGTAAGAAAGAAAGTAAATAAGTCAAGTAAACAAACTCCAAAATGGCAGGCAAAAGCTTGTTGAGAAATGCTGACTAAAGGTTTTCATTCTCTCTCAACGTAGATTATTAAGTAATAATGACAGTAATTGTACTTTGCCTAGTATCAATGTTTTACTTTTGGCTTAGTACTGAAAAACTGAAAAAAACGACAAAAGCAAACATGCATCCGTAACAAAATATAATACAACATAAAATTAACCCAAAAACTAAAGCCAGGTTTGGTCGCCTGCTACGACCTCCGGCCTGAAAACAGAATGGGTCTATTCTGGAAGGAGTAGATAAATAAGTAAGAAAAGAAACATAAGCAAGAAAAGTAAGGAACGAAGAAAGGAAATAAAAAAGTTAAGTAAACACACAAACAAACAATGAAATCAACACATGAATCACGGTGCATTGCCACCCCATAGCCGATACGGGGGACACAAAAACGAAATCTAAACCTAAACCAACACAAATTTAAGAAGTGTTCACATGTGTGTGCATATCATTGCGCACAACTGTTGTACACAACACAGCACAGATCAGTTCTGATTATTTTCATTCCTAACCTCCAGACAATCAACAGAGCTCAGATGTTGTCTATGGAACGGGACGAGAAAATTCAACGAGTAGCAAAGTCCTTAAAATAGGCAATACAAGGCCCACACAACAGTCTACAAAACACAGGTGTAGCCCCAAACATGAAATTAGCAATAATTAGCCCTCCCTGATAAGACTTTTCCACTAACGTATCCCTGACTGTTGGTCAATTCCCCGACATCTCCCTGACAGGTGTTAAATTCCCGACACTTCCACATTCTCCAGACAAGTGGTCACCCTGGCATCATGCATCCAATAACTGATAAATTACAACATACTCTAATATACAAATAAACGAATGAAAATGCTCACACTTTACAGTTTCTAAGCCAATCCGAAGACCAACTTCTGGTGTTGTTGACAATGTGTAGAACATTACTTGATCAGTCACTGATGTGGCATTTTCAGCCTCTATTATGCATTCGTCCATAGCCGGCAGATCTCCCTAAACATATTTTAAAATAATCAAGACTTAGTTTCATTACACATTCATAGAATAATGTGGATTACATATAGCCAGCTAGCTATGTCTTCATCTGGATACCTAACTAAATAAGATTTTACTCGAAAACTGTTGAAATGCCCACTGAGTGTATCTGCCTGTGGAATCCACTTAATAATTCAGTGTTATATGTCGGGCAGCTGTTATTGGTAAATCTCACAAGACAGTTGACTACCATTTCATCCGAGTGCTGGTGCTTTCTCAACATTCTGATAAATCATTAAGCCGTATGGTGAATCAATAATAACATTATAAATTGAAAAAAAAATTAAACTAAACGTGTTTTACCATGCCATGTTGCTTTAACTTCAGAGGTGGTAGGCAAAGATGTATAATACAATTTGTCCAAGACTGTTAGACAGTGACACTACAATTGGAATTTGAACTAGCAACAACATGTCATTCGCCACTCCATAGCTTACACAATGTTCCACCACCATGCCACAGAAAGATGTCGATCTCTTAAGAAACAGCGGTAAGTGCACTGTTTCATTGTGGTGTACTTGAAACGTCTCAACCACAAAGCACCTCGGCATCTTTGAACTTGATGCCAGAATAGAAATTATTGTACTGTATCGTAACAAATTTGGCTGCTGGAAGCTGACAGCCAGTGCAAGCAGTGTTGGGCAAAGTAACCGAACCAGGGGTGGCTGAACAGCTCGGAGGCGGATGGCCTAGCCGTGGGCAGACAGGGGCGTGGTTAAAGCGGCGCGCAGTATTACATGTTGCACGCAGGGACGTGATGACGCTCCTCAACGAGCAGACGATACGCACAGAAAATGTACAATATTTGTCTGACAGCAGCATATTGAACCACCGTAGATAATTCACGACATTATAAAAGCAATGTACTTACAGATGATAC
>Ga0209780_1002096_pt1 | contig 13895 bp, 4 predicted proteins | sample WorMetexBAHAMAS2_FD_187384 | JGI IMG/M metagenome (GOLD analysis project Ga0209780, IMG submission 187384) | Marine gutless worms symbiont microbial communities from Max Planck institute for Marine Microbiology, Germany - Inanidrilus exumae... | ecosystem: Host-associated > Annelida > Digestive... | reverse complement strand
CACACACACACACACACACACACACACACACACACACACACACTCCTTGACTCGGTTTTAACTGACCAGCCTTTTCTAGAGCCGGATCTCACAAAAGAGAACGCTTTTTACGGGTTGGATATCTTTAAATTTTAACCGACTAATAAGAGATGATGCGGCAAAGAATGCATGGCGTACGACGCCAAAAAGCTGATGGGTAAATAGCTTAGTCTACTTCATGAATAAACAAAAACAGATAGCTTTAAAAAAAGTAAAAATAAAAACCGATGAGCACAGAAGATCCAATCTGACTTGTACCAGTAGTTCATGAAGGCTGTACTGAGCAAGGAACGAAACTCAAAGCACTCATGCCAGCCATGGTAATCAGTAAGTCACCGACTGCACCTTGTCTTTTCTTGACTGCAGTGAGAAGTGATATTGTTCTGTTTCTGATATCACTATAATAGAGTCGTGGCACACATGCACCATTTTAGTAGCCATTCTGTGGGTGAACCTCATTAGCCAGATGCTCCCTTGATTATCTTCCTGCATTTGTGTTCGGAGTTCCACCCATCCCAAACTGGCGCAGACCGTGGGGTCATTCTCCCATTACCTGGCTGCAGCAGATTTGTTCACAGACTGTGGATTATCAGCTGGAGACGCCCTCAACTGTGCCAAGGATCGGGCCATTTAGAGAACGTACGCTACGGCCTCCTCGGCCTTGCGTTGGCGACAACGGCTTGTGTTGAAGTAGATAGCTATTGCAGGTTTATGCAGGTGTCTGCTCTTCCTGTTGCTGAAACCAACAGTGTCAAAACACCAAAGGGAACTCCTAGCACTGACTTTAATGAGGAAGGGTCACTCAGTGGCCACATCCTTCATAAATGAATCCTTGTTGCTGTCCCTTTATGCTGGCAAGTACCATAGAGCATAGAGACTCAGTGACATTTATTATTGTACTGCACTCTGCGGTTAGTTGCAAGCACATATGAAGTACATTTCAGATATAAATGGTATCCATTACATGCTGTCTGATGGGAGAATGTGAATGTGACTGACAGCTGCCAGTAAGTTTCTGGTTGGCATATTTATGTTATTGAATGTTTTTTTCTGTATTGTGGTGTATGCAAGTGCCGTCAGAAGAGCCAACACTTCAAGACATGGCAGACATGTGCTTGGCAGAATATTTGTCAGAAACACACGGGGAACTGATGTCGCCGTCAGGTCATCATCCAGTGACATACATAGTCTGCCAGACTGGAGACTATTTCAATCTCTATTGTTTGTTTGACCGCGATGGCTCGTCAGCATCCAGTCACCATGAACTGCTGTTCAGGTATGTGTGTTTGTGTGTGTGCATGTGAAACTGTGAGAGTCAGTGTAACCTCTGCCACTTTTTGCTGGCAATGTCTCCACCACCTTTTGCTTGTCTGTTTGTTAGTGGGATAACTCAAAAGGCTATGGAGAATAAGAACATCAAGTCCCAGTCAAAAGGAGGCTAAACTTCAAATTCATTTAAAAGCAACATAACTCAATATAAACGTACGTTAGTGTACTTATTGTAGCAAAATGATATGTATTTTTGTTGAGTTATGTTATATTTAAATGGATTCGAATTATGGCCTTGCTTCAGTTGGGTCGTGATGTAGATTGTGGACTAGAGAATGGATGATAAAATTTTGGAAGTGATCTATACACACACATTAAGGATATTTTATTGTATTTCTAGACAGTAAAAAGGTAAATTCTTCCCATACTTATTACCGAGTGTTGGGCCCGGAGCTAATCTTGATGTACAGGCAGTCAGCCCGCAGGTGACTTAAATCATCCACCCAGCAGTAGTCTGCCATTACTTTTCACCAGGCCTGCGGTTACTTTCCCAGCCGCAGAGCATCACCGCCCTTTGGCTGGTACTCATTTTATCGTCCCATGAAGGTAGAAAGCTGAGTCGACCTGAGTGGCTAGTTACATACCGAAATAAAGTGCCGTCTCCGGGAGTGAAACCCGGACACGGTCACCTCTTCTAGATAGTACAGGGGTGACCACGTCCGGGTTCGACTCCCAGAGGCAGCACTTTATTTCGTACAGATAGTGTAATCGCCGATTGATGTGAAAAGTGAAGTTGAGAAAACCAGTTACACCACAGTGCTGAAAAAATTAGCTGATGTCCTTGCTGCACACCAGTAATGACAGTGCCAATTTCAGTGCAGTGTGGCAGAGTTATGTGTTATTCCAAATGTCATTTTGTTTTATACATGTTAGGCACTTCATACAATGATTAGCTATGTAGACCATTTACTTATAGTTGCATAGGCCGAATCAGCCCATGTGGGCATTAGATAAAACTGCACGTTTTGGACAGTATTTGCTGTACACAAGCACGTTAGAGCTAAGCTATAGCAGGTTTTCTTGTTTTTTTACTTTTGTGATAACTGTCACTACAGTAGGAGTTTGTGTGTTCACTTCTAAGCTGGTAGTGATATAAAACTACAGTGAAAAGTCACCTCAGTTTATAATCTACTGAACACTGGACATATGTTTCTGCATATATTCTAAATATTTACAGTATATTTTTTTAGAAGTTGGTTATTTGGCATTTGCATGATTGCAGCTTTTGAACTAGAAGAAGCCAGCATTCACAAGAGTGCAAAGACCCACGCTGGCACTGTTTTTACACTGCACACACCTACCAATTCCCTCCTCTCCCTGGGCTGGCGCATTGGACCGATATACAGGTCTCAGCACTGGGGTCCAGAGTAGGCTGGACCCCTGCCCACAATAACGAACAAACGAAGGAACGACCTTGACCTTTGACCTTTCGACCCCAAATTAAATGCACTTCAGGACTCCTAGTGAAACATTTGTATAACAAGTTTGGTAACCCTAGCTGCAGCAGTTTTCGAGATATTGTGCTTAATAACAGACGATCGACACACAGACAAATTGCGGTGAAAACCATACCCCATGACTGCTGTCACCATGGGTAGCTACTATGACAGGAGATGCACTTATTAATTTACATTTTGTGTAAGACAGTGGTTGTTGTTATATGTATGACCATGGATATGCTGGCAGACGCCGACCAAGAACGTCTTCTGAATGACTGTGTGGTGTTCAGTGGTGCAGATGACAAAGACTCTCCGTTGCCAGGTGCACGACAGGAAGAGAACGAGAAAACTAGGGAGAAAATGCAGCTTGTTCGATCGCAGATGGAAAATATGTCACTGATAAAGCAGCGCAAAGCAAAGGTGTGCCGTATGTTTGTGTTATATTACAGTGATCAGGGCACGTGACACTCATTGCCGAATCACACGTTGCATTCTTGCCTTGATCATTGCTTTCTGTCTCCACCATTACAGAACTGCATAATGTTTCATTGTCATTTACCAGCATATTTTGTTATTAAGTACCAGTAGTTCTCTCTGAGTGTTTTACCAGACTGTTTTTATCATATCATGAACAGAAATGTGCAAATGTCGTTGACAACATGTCATCTGTCTATCAGCCCATGTCTCCATGCATTCTGGTCCCGTTCAGTTTTTTTTAACTGTCGAACCTTAATACAGTGCGTTTCAAAAAACAATACACTTGACTTTTGAACATAACTTTGGCAAATGTGGACCAATTTTTAAAATTCTTTCGCTCTCGGATTCCTGAAGAAACTCTCTATGTAACTATTACAGGGTTTTCCACCTCACCTTAATCGTGTTGCTACGCTACCTTGCAAAATTCAAAATCTTAAAATTACGGCTGGACTTTTACTCATACCATCAAAATTAATTAGTTTTACTTGAAAATTAACAAAATTTAGATAAATGCTATAAAAATGTCACAGTGATGATTTAGTTATTTTTTTGCAATATATGAAGCACTGAATGCAGATAATGCAAGAACGTTCGGAATATGATTTGATGACTATCTTCGTGATGTTTATGCAGCAAACGACTTCAGAATTGTCAGAAGATGACAGTTTTTGACAGTAGTGTTTGTAACTAATACCTACTTCAGTCCACCTAACAGATAAATAGTCTGAAAGTCAAAGCAAGTGCTTATAATGTCCATCTTTGGTACAAACACAAGCTCACAGACGTTTATGCCATTCAGTGATGGGAGCTTCATCATTGCCTGTCTGCTGCAGCCCATTTGTTTTCCAGATTGTGTAGTCATAGGATTCAAACCTAAGCTATCAAGGCGGCCTCATATCCTGCAAGATGAATTCTGAGGTCTCGCATGCAATATGCCATTGAAATCGGCAGCATTTTCAAGTTTCACAAGGTAGTGTAGAAACATACTTAGGTGGGATGGAGAATCTTGATAGTACCGTATTTCAACCAATAGAAGCCGGGTCTCAAATACAAACCGGGTCTCTAATACAAGCCGGGGGGCAGACTTCATTTGTTCTAATAGAAGCCGGGTCTCCTATACAAGGCGGGTCTCTAACAGAAGCTGGGGGGTCTAAAAGACGAATATCATAGAACTAATTGTGCATCCCCCCGTAGCACTGTGGTGCATTGCGTCATCCGTGCGTATTGCGTGATTAGCATTTAGCAGAACGGCAGTATGGCCTTCCAGGTATTTTGCTTTGCAGTAATAAATATAAAACCAAGAATCTTGGTGTTTTAAATAATGTCACGTTCATCGGTGAACCGGGTGGTTCTAATAGAAGCCAGGTCTCTAATACAATCCGGGTCTCTAATAGAAGCCGGGGGGTCTGACGCTATTGTTCTAATAGAAGCCGGGGGCTTCTATTAGAGGAAATACGGTATTTGTGTATAGAATTTTCTCTGACAGTGTAAGAATTTTGGAAATCAGTCTACATTAGACGAAGTGTGTTTAAAACAGATATGATACCATACGATACGATGTACAATATATTTACGTGTGCTCAAAAGCTGACAATATGGCTATTTTAATCTAGTGCACGGAACAGAAACAAAAAATAAGAAAAACTAAAAACAATAAATTAGCCCGTACGGGACTGGCGGTCGACTCCTACTCACTGGCAACTTCAAAGTCGCGTGACACAAAAACTAGGACAAAAATCAAAAATTCGGCCCCAATAAGTTTTAGGTATTGCCCCCTAATTTAAGAATCTGTGGTCATTTGCCAGCCCCCATTGTAAATGGGGGAGGAGATTGCCTTTGAAAATGGCCGAATTTCCGACTTTTAAGGGCTCATGACCTTGACCTTGGATCGGGTCATACTGCATACCGTCATACATCACTCGTCGACCTCTACCTACATACCAAATGTCGTTAAAATCGAAGAAAGTTTTTGTGGACGGACGTACGGACGGGCGGACGGACATTTGAGACCCACTTTATTAGGTCGACTCAGAGGAGTCGACTTAATAAATTAGCCCCATACGGGACTGGCGGTCGACTCCTACTTACTGCCAACTTCAAAGTCACGTGACACAAAAACTAGGACAAAAATCAAAAATGCGGAACCGATAAGCTTTAGGTCCTGCCCCCTTATTTAAGAATCTGTGGTCATTTGCCAGCCCCCATTATTAATGGGGGAGGAGATAGCCGTTGAAAACGGCCGAATTTCCGACTTGCAAGGGCTCGTGACCTTGACCTTGACCTTGGATCATGTCATACTGCATACCTTCATGCATCACTCGTCGACCTCTACCTACATACTAAATTTTATTGAAATCAATGAAAGTTTTTGTGGATGGACGGACGGACGTACTGACGGGCGGACGAACATTTGAGACCCACTTTATTAGGTCGACTCGACTTGGAGGAGTCGACCTAAAAACTGAGTAGTGGTGATTGCAGTTTGGATGAAACCCCAATTTGAAATGTGACAGCAGTGAATATGTCATTTTCAAAGTTTAAAATCGTTATAATTAGATTTGTGACTGTCATGTGACAGTTTCTTTTTGAGTCACAGAATTTTCATTGATGCCGTGAACTGTGAACATTTGTGTTTACATTTTGCCACTTTGGTGTGTAGTGACATTTGATTCTGTAACGTTTTTTAGTTGAATGTCTCAATCTATTTTACTGCTATTTGCTGTATGTGTTGAATGTGTGTGAAATTGTTTTTGTGAAGACATCCAGGAAAGTTCATTCAAACCGTCCACCGTCATCACGGAGTGTTAGCCAACAGAAGCTGCATCGTCTGTCAAATGCCTCCGTATCCACCAGACCTCCATCTGTGTTCAACAAGAATCCGCTTCTGCCTCCTATTGGTGCGTCTGCACCGGCTGCAACATCTCTTTCACCTGGTTCTGACTCGAGTGCTTCAGTGCCACTCGACCTGTCGGCAACCCCAGCAGCAGAGACGTGGTCACGTGCACAGTGTTCAAGCAAGGGTGCTAGTGTGTCGTCGCTGGCTAATAGCGCGACTGTGACGCCAAATAATGATGAGTCATGTGCTACAGCAGTGGCCTGTTCTCATCGCCAAAGCACGCCAACTGAAGCAACAGTCATTGAGGCTGGCAGCAAACAGGAAGACCGGCATATGAGCGCTGCAGCAAGTCATCAGCAAAGGGCAGAATGTTCCTGCCTCCGAGCAGATGATGCTTTAGAAGGTGAGCCATCGTCCAGAACCTCTGGATTGACAGTTAAGCTGTCAAAGAGTCAGTTACGCTCCAAGGCGACAGATGGCACCGATGCTGCTGTCACTCATTTTAAGCAAGATTGTAGTTGTTCTTCTCAGAATGTTACGTCAGAGAACATAGTTGATCTGCCACTGATTTCGCCAGGCAGTGCCCGGTTAACAGTTACAGATGCTGCATGTCAGTGTGACGAGCTTTCATCCGATGTTAAGTCCGGTGAGAGTGAAACATGTGCAAATGATGATAATAGCAAGCACATGTTGGCTTCAGCAGCTGGCAGAGATGATGTCGGTTCTTCCGTTGCACATCCTTTGTCAGATACGACAAAGACTGTTGACTGGTGGTCGAAGGAACTTGTGTCGGCGACTTCCATTCTCGGCTTTTCGCCAAGTCCAACTCGTCGGCTTCGTAGTGGTGCTAGCTCGAGAACGGCGCAGAAATTTCACGGCCTTAATGCACACGAGATGCAGACGGTGTCGAATGTTCTGAACTCGCTAGCTCGCAGCCAGTCACGTGCTGCTGGTTCTGCTGCAGCGCGTACACCTGCTCCCGTTGCTGCCGTCGCTGCTGCTGAGCCGCGTGTCCCGACGACAGAGCGCCTACGACTGACGGTGAGTAATAATGATGAACTAGAAGCCAGAACTCACAATAGTGCAGAGACCCACGCCGGCAGTGTTTCTGTGACTCCTTTTGACCCCAAAATAAATGGGTTTTCAGGACCCATCGTGGAACATTTCTGTGTCACATTTGGTTATCTTAGCTGCATTGTTTTTTAAGACATCGTGCAGAAAAGCAGACAGACACACAGACAACGGACGTAAAAATTCAACCCCAGCGATTGCCGTCAGCGTGTATGTTGTGTAATGGTGCAGTCATCACTACTGGCATTTGGTGTGAACCATGTATGACATAAATAATGCTGACATGATAGGCTACTGGAGTCGGTGACATCCCTTTTCCCGGCCGTTAGTTGATGGTTCAAGGATGGACGAGGCCAATGGGTGATTTTTTCTGTTTTACATGAGTTACTTTGACACTGTTGGTTGGCCAGTAACTGTTTAGGAATTATAGCCTGTTGTTGGACGTTGTGAATCAAATGTAGTCACTGGTTCATTGTTATGACGTGGCTGTCTGCAGTCTGCTCGTAGTCAGCTACGTAAAGTGTCAGCTGGCCGAAGTCGAGGTTCAGCAGGATTCCGTCTTCCGTCGGTCAAGATGGCCGTTCGTAAGAAGTCAGGCAAGCGGTGCAGTATATGTGGAAAGAAAACAAGACTTGGCAATGGCTTCCAATGCAGGTGCTGTATGTCCTGTGATTGCTTGCTTATGATGTTCTGCAGTGACATAACCTATTTAAAAGCCATTTCTCCAGGACAACCCAATTGAGTCAGTACCAGAAGAAACCCTCACACACTCAGTATCTTTGTGGATATTATTTATTTTTAATTAGTTTCCTTTATTTACTGTGGTCCACAGCATCCTCCTTGTTTAGTTGTCAGCAGTCTTTTTCCACAACCTCACTTTGGTCAGCCTCTAGGTCTTACACCTGCACTTCATAATCCGTGTTTTTTTCACCCAGTAATTCTCGTCCTTTCTTGAAACTAGTCCATACCATCTCGTTGTACCACTAACTATATCATCTGTTCCTAACCTGTCTCTCAACTCTACATGTGAACTTAGCTGTTACGTTAACACCACACGTCTGTCTAATCATTATCATCTCGGCCCACTGATGTGTCAACTCGTTATCTTGCTTCACTGGCCAAGTTTCACAGCCATGTAACATACAACTTTGCACACAATCTTTGTGTAACTTACCTCTTGTAAGAAGGGAAATGACCTTACTGGTTACGTAGCAGAATAATATGCTACTGTATACACCTTCCATTGGAAGACTTCTGCCTAGAGTAGCTGTCAAACGTTTGAGTATAGCAGCATGGGCAGCACCTGGCCTACACTGTGGGGTAGGCTAAGTGCTCCTGCTAGGGGGTCACTGACCGATTTATATTATTTTAGTCAATAATTTGTTAGCGTGTATGCGTCATAAAATTATAGTCTTTTTTGCACACGTTAATAGCATAGATTGCAATTTTATAAACTAAACTAAATGTAATGCCAATTTGTGAACTATAGGCCTATAACAGCCTTGTGATGATTGTTTTACGACGTTCATGAAACTGTAACTGTTATTGTCATCAATGTGTATTTCTTTTTTATGTTTCATTTGCCAGTCATGGTCTTGGTCTTGAAGGACTGGTCGTGGTCTTGGCACTGCTGGTGGTCTTGACTACAAGACTGCCTTTAGTCAATGAGCAAAACTCTGAAGCAATAACTAGTTTCTTGGTGCTTCTTTGGGACCTTTTTCTCTTCAGCAATTTCTGCATATTATCAGGTTCAACCTTAAGATACGATGTATAGATTTTTGTTTATTGTGTTTACATTCATAAATTTACGTACCTCGGGGCTTAACGAAGAAATTCCAAGCATTGTCTTTTAATTGTTGTTATTCTTTTAAAAATTATTGTTGATTTCCTCGCCAATACTTACTTTGTATTTCACCACCAAGCAGCCCCTATGCCCCCTTGTAGTGCTGCCACTGCCCTTATGTGGGAACATCAGCTTCAGACCAGAAATGCATTTTTCAGAAAACTACATGGCAGACTGTTCAGCAGAGCAAATTGATAAAATTGGCACAAAAAATGAGGCTCGGGAGACATCAAGTTAAGTCTGACACAAAACTGCTGAATTGTTTTGACATAGAGTCTAGAGATAGACAGTAATATTTCACTGAATTTGATTCTTGCCATGGCAGTTCTTTTACTGATGCAAAATGAGAAACATATTACAGTGGAACAAAATGGCAGGCCCATAGGGAGGAACTGAATCTGCTTTTGTCTGATGTATATTCTACTGACCCATTAAAGTGCTGACATGTCTTGGATTGTTGACCTTATTACTCGACAGTCATTATGTCTCAAAACATTTCTGTTTGACTTAATTAGCTGTCACAGTCAAGTAAAACATTGCAGCACAGTTTAAGATGAGTAACATTGTGCAGATGTGGTTTTAAATCAAGTGATTGTAATCATGTGTGTAAATTGTAGATGTGGGAACAATTTCTGCACGTTGCATCGTTACGCCGAAGCACATGCATGCACGTATGACTACAAGTCAGAAGGACGCAAGCTTCTTGAGCAGAACAATCCCGTCATTGCGGCACCGAAACTGCCAAAACTTTGAACTGTTCGCCATGTTTTACTTCGTTGTGCATTTGTTACCAACATCTGTGATATAGACTGCAGTTGACATCATTATAGGTCTAGTCTTTGTAACAGTTTTGTACGTATTTGTTTTACATCATAAGCTGCGACAATGAGACCGTCCTTAATCTTTGTTGTGTTTTATATTAAATGTTTGGCATATATGGCTATGTGATGCCATGTATGATACTATTTGATAGGAATTGCATAACCTGTGCTCAAATGGTGATGCATAGCCACTGTGGTAGTCTTCCACATATGAAACAACAGAAAATTGATGGAAGATAACTTACAATAAAAACCGATTAGCGAGGAAGATCCAGTCAGAATCCTAGTCCTGGAAGTGAGTCTTGGGGATTTGTGGAGCAGGACCTAGAGTAAAAGGGCGAAGGGGTGTTGAGTGTTGGTGGTGATAAGGACGCAGAAAGATGACGTGGCATGTGCAAGACAAAGTGACTCAGAAGAACAAAGACTGGGATGAGGCAGATGAAACGAATCAAGCAGACGATTGAAAGACAGTGTGGTAAGAACGATTTGTAATGAAGATGATGTAGCTGGCGAGCAAGGATAACAACAGATAAGGAGCAACTTCTGTAGTGGATTGAACATAAATCAACATAGCCTATACCGATACATAGGTTTTAGTGGTTGTTAGTGGTGAGCAGAGTGGGTAGAGGAGTTGTGTATTGTGGCGAGTTGCTTTTTGAATCTGATAAGAAGAAATTCAGTCTTTGAAGAACTGAGAGTTCATGGATTTGCAGTCATCCAGGAAGAGATCAAGACAAAGTCCGGAGAGTAGATGTGATGCACGTACCAAGATCAGTATAGCGTAGATCCAATCCACATATTGATCTGATGTGTTAGGAACAACTAGACAACTTTTTAATTTATTTTGTTTGCTTTAGTCATTTGAACTATTATGGTAAACGTGTTGTTTTTGTGTGAGTTTTTTTGTAACAAAAACAACTATATCCCCAAAATGACTTGGTTTTGCTATGATTGGTAACTTGTTACATCAGCATTCACAATTTTCTGGGCGATTTTATATTTAGTAACACACGTGATGCAGTTTTGGAACTGTAGAAACTGCTGTTTCTGACAGACTGCAGCTGTACCTGCATGACTGTCAGCATATCTTTAGGTGTGATCAGTATGCAACTACCGACTCTCACTGAAGGACAGCTGGAAGAATAATGTATGCAACATTATAAGTATTAATGATTAATAATTTATAACTGATCAGTCAGATCACCAGTTTAGCTACATGTTATTCAGATCAGATTATATCCATATAAAGTAATCAAATACCGTACGGGTGCTGGCGTTGGAGAGGTGACATAAAAGGATCAACATCACTTGCCTCAGGAGCCACTGAATGAACAAAGAATGAGATATGGTGATTGATATGTCGTCAGGAAGAGCATACATGTACCGATCACCCTTCGGGAGCAAGGGACAACTGGCCAACCCAGTTGCATGTGTGATTAGTCAGATTAATCAATTGATTTCAGTATAATGTACATCGGAAATGTTATACTGTGACATATCGCTTCATACTGGCTACATTCTGTTGTGAATGTTTTCACTTAGAACGCAATTGAATACTACAAACTGGAAAAAACTGATTTCAAATTGTCCAGTCTCGTGAATCGTGACAGACCAGCATTGAAGTGTATTCTGGAGTTTATCATAGGCCTATAATTAATCAGTTGAAAATATTGAGCACTCGTTTAATCACTAGTTAAAATTTGCACTTGTGATTATAATTACATTAATTGTAATTGTTACATTACATTTCCGTGGGTTTGCAGCATTCTTCTATTCACAGGGAACAGTTGGAATGAGTCGGTACATTCTGTGCTTCCAGTTTTATTTTGCACGTTTTGTAATGAACAAACAAGGTTTCACTGTCTAAAACTGAAAAATTCCATGCAGTGTCGAACTGAAACGACACCAAGCTTTGAACTATGATGTCGTGGCGAGAGAAGTTGAATATCCTTGTTCTCTTTGTGTCACTGTACTCTCCACGAGACGCACTTTCATTTTCTAGAGTACAATTGTCCAAGTGTATCCATTACGTTCAACTTTGACAGCTGGAGCATGATTGCGGTATATGGACACGTATAACCCATATCAGCAGGACTCTAACGGTGATTCTGTAAAGTGAAGAAGTGAAGACTTTGTTGATAGTAACTAAGATATGCAGGAAGTCGGGGCAAATGTGTAGGTATCCTACCATAGTTTCATTGGCAGAAATTTTGGGGCTTGCCTTAGTTCCGTAGGGAAGCGTAAGCTGCAATACACTTTATTAACGAATGCCTGGCGATATTGAAGCTGTTGCAAGTTCGAAAGCTGATTGTAAACCTTCACGTTTGTTAAATATAAAATCTCGTTAGTGGGGTTGCCACGTATAGTATATAAGTAAGTAAGTAAGAGAGTAAGCGGTTTATTAGTAACATCAACACTAGACGGGTTGCAGTGTATCTGGAGACACACTGCAATTTAGGCTCGAAGAGATCGTTTCCCACCGGCGTACTCGACAGGTGACACAACTGTTTACTTATTTACTGACACGAGCTGTTTAGTTCCTGCATTTTACGATATCTAGTGTCACTTGCCTGCGACTGAGTGATGCCAGCGTTATCTGCCGTGTTACTTATTTTCAGTTTCCAATTCAGTCTGCTTTTCTTGAATATATCGCTCGCTAGGCCGCACCAGCACTGCGGCGTACTATTGGTTTTAATACGCAATATCGGACATCGGACGTTGCCTAAAATTTGGGTAGGTACCTTTCTTGTACCGAACATATAGCCCAACAGAAAGACTTTGAATTTGAATTGATTCTAATCGTAAAAATGAAAACTAGACATCCCGTAGAAGGAACTATTTGGAAGTGAATTTCCGGTGATCTGTAATCATTGCGGAGTTATAACGGCCTGAAGTCGCAAGACCTGGAAATTTTGTGAGCAATTTTTGGTGTTTTTTTGGAAAATCGATGATTCCTCTCAAACTGTCGCTAGTGCGCTGATCGCGCCAAAAATGCCAGCCCCCACATTTGGCTCACACTGTTGCAGATTTTATCCAAATCAGTTCACTTTCGGCGGAGTAATTGTCGAACGCGTGAAGACCGTTTTTGCCACGTAGAGTATTTCCAATATAGGTTCTTATAGTCTATAGACTATAGTAACAGTGTCAGCAATACAAAACAATACAACACGATGCTAAATGGGCGCCGATAAAGACGTGTTAGGTCTGAGAATTTCACTTTCAGCTCCCAACTTTAATAGGTCTGGCGACCGTCGGGTTAATTTGGAATTGACACGTTAGGCTAATTGCTGAATGTTCTAGTTTCCCATATCTTATAGCTGATGTGGGTTATATTACGTGCCCGTATATTCATGCGCGGACTTTTTTTATAGAGTTTCATTGTGTAATGGTGACTTCTGGCTACTGTGTGAAGAAATAAGTGTAGTTAACTTTGACATCTCGCGTATCTTCCAATGAAATTAAATTTGATTAGGCTGTTTTGCATTATGTTGTTAGTCTCTGAAGGGCGGGCATTGCTAGGACAGAATGGAAGTGAGAATTGTAGAGGGGACGTCGATTGATTTAGCTCACATCCCCCAATAGGCTAACAGCTATAGGGATGAAGATTCTGCGAGCGCATGGGATGTGCGACGAAGCTATCCAACAAGTGTTTAGGGCTGTAGTCATCTGGAGAATCTGTTATGTCTCCAAGACTCTAATGCATGATGGGGGTTCACTACTACGGCTGCCAACAGACAACACCTCACGGCCTTCCTTCGCCGTTCAATACGCAGCCGTTTCTGTCCCCCTGAATTTCCAGACCTCGACGAATACAGATGAAACACTTTTTCGTCGTATTCTGGCTAACCCAGAACATTTACTTTCAAATCTGATCCCGTCTGTCACAGACACTCCTTACTCGCTACCTACAGATCTGCGAGTCTCGTCACTAACTGCGGCGACCTTTGCCAGACACCTGAAAGCTTGTTTGTTTCGTCGCCCGAGTTAGCGCGCATCTGAGGACAATTTTTTGGGCTATATAAATATACTCATTATTATTA
>Ga0209780_1002095_pt1 | contig 13897 bp, 14 predicted proteins | sample WorMetexBAHAMAS2_FD_187384 | JGI IMG/M metagenome (GOLD analysis project Ga0209780, IMG submission 187384) | Marine gutless worms symbiont microbial communities from Max Planck institute for Marine Microbiology, Germany - Inanidrilus exumae... | ecosystem: Host-associated > Annelida > Digestive... | reverse complement strand
CGCCGATCTCTGTGTCAAAGAGCTTCCCTCGCAGCGTCAGCGGACCAACTCGTTCGAGCGAGCTGGACTCAAAGACTCGACTTCCAAATCACCGACGACAAACAGCGGCAATGTGGTCCACCAACCGGCAGTCTGGAGTGGTTCGACATCTTCGCCATGGGACGCGTGGTTTCCTGGCAGACAGAGCAGTGTGCAGGCGCCTGGCGGTGCTGGCTTGAAGGAGCGTGGCAAGCTTGACTATTGCAACTCACCGCCACAGCAGTCGCAGTTGCATGGCCCGCTGTCGAGGTCGTGGTTTGACATCGAGAGGCCGACTGCACTGCCGTCATCTCCGATGTCATCGTCGACCGTGGGCCTTGGTTGTCTGCGTCAGTCGACGCCCGCAGACGGGGAGAGGACCAGAGTGGGAACGATAACAGAAACGAAAACCGCCTGCAACATTTGCTCGAGTGAGACGTTTATCGCAGAGGGACAGGATGGACAAGCGGCCGAACAGCTGCAGGTCGTCGCGCCGTCGAGGGAGCCGGGGTACCACGGCGGGGTCGGCGGCAGTCTGCCGAGGTGCTACGGACAGCGGACGGGCGACGTGCTCGGAGTGCCGGGGTCTACCGGCTCCATGCCTCGCGGTCTGTCCATGTTTATTTCCGGACCCGCTTTGACGCCTCCCGCGTCTTCAGCCTCCTCCTCGTCGTCGTCTGCGCATACTGGAGTACATCTGTCGACTGCGGCAGCTGGCAATGACGTCAGAGTGGTCACGTGTCCAAGTCCCAAGCGATCTCTGTCCAACCGCGACGACGAATGTAAGTTGCATGCACGCGGTCTTATTTGACAGCGTAAAGCTGGCATTTTAACCCGTTTCACTGCAATGAAAATCACAGCGCTGCATCAGATAATGCTGGAAAGTCCTCACTCGAGCTCGCACCGACCACCTTAGCAACACTGTTAGCGGAAAGAGAAATTACGCACCTGCTGTTACCGATTTACAATTTAACTGAAGTCTGCTTTTCCACACCATTCTATTTTTGGCTCTCGCTACTCCACGGTCGGCCATTACAGCAGTTGCGTGGCCGTGAACTTTGGCCTATAACCTTGACCTTCGAACTTGACCTAGATATGGCCAAGGAGAAGCTGCGTGCCAAATATCTAGGTCAAAGGTCTTTTAGTTCAAAAGTCGATAGTACGAATGATTTTGGTTGTGTATAGGTAACTAAATTGATATTATTGTCTGGACACAGGCAGACAAACATATACCTGTCCGATTGCTGTACTTAGACCATTAAAGTAGTCGATAATAAAGTTGGTACAGTAGGCCTTGATGTGCAGATTGTTACACGTGGTACGGGGAATGAGGACTGGGCTAGGTGCCACCCACCAAGGTGCTTCTTCGCTGAAGGACCAGTGTATACCGATCGTGATATTGTTCCTTGCTGATTTAATGCCGTTCGAGCGCTCCAGTGTGTGACTGTGACGTGTCATGAGTACCGTAACGTGAAACTTTTTCGGAGAACTTGAAACACTGTCGGCGGCGGATGATTTTCTTGACGTCGCCGTCAATAGTCATACAGGTGAAAGAGTGGCGAAACGACATCCAGGGACGTCTAGGTGAGTAAGAAAGAATCCATCATCTTAATCACTCAGTCACAGCTCACCAGAGCCGTAGCTACCCGGCTGCTTCGACACGGAGCTTGTTTACAGGAATCTTCGGCGATATCCAGGTGCGCTATACGCCGAATTCCGCCTGTGCATGATACTGACCACGCCGACGGTAGTGGCGGGGGTCGGGTTTTCAGCGGTGTTTGTCTGTCTGTCTGTTTTTCCGCACGATATCTTAAAAACCACCGCGGCTAGGTTCACCAAACTTGACATAGAAATGTTCCACCATGAGTCCTGGAAATACATGTATTTTGGGGTCGAGAGGTTAATGGTCAATGTCGCGAGGCACAAAAGTGCCGGAGTGGGTCTTTGCACTTTTTTCAGTGCCGGCTTCTTCTAATTCTGTTGCTGGTCCTGCTGCAAATTGTTAACTGATTTTGACAACGTTTTGCCAGCAACGTTGCTGAGAAAGTACGCAATCAAAATATGCTTTATTTTCTCACCTCACCTAACTATAGCACTACTTGGCAAAATTATCGAATGTAATTAATGTAGTTGTTGAATTTAAGAAAACGTTGTTAAATTGTTGCAGGGCGTGGTTCCATGTTGTCTCTCATATCAAGCACGTCGTCCGTCTACTCGTCGGTATGTCTATTGAATAGGCCTGTTGACTTCTGTGCTTTAAGAAATACTTTGCTTTTTATTAGAAATTATTGGTCTATATTTTCTTCCTAGTGACTGATTGTCAAACTCACATTGTCATGCTGCGTCGTTGGATAAGATTGACAGAGGATAACAGGGAACTGATTCCAGAGACAAGCTGAGGCATATGGAAAGGAACTATCAGTAGGAGGATGTTGTCGATGATACGAAGTTGGTACTATTTGTTGACCCATTGGCAGCGTGTCCAAGTAGTGCACATCAGGGCATCGTATTTTAAGGAAAATTAAATACTGCACATTTTGCGAATAGTCATATATGGAGGTCTGGGGACGGATCCCTCAGTGAGGTCCAGGGGGTGCTCCTTGTCAGGGAGTCCGAGGGCAAAGCCCCTCTGAAGCTGAAAAGTTTTGCATAAAACGTCATTTTAACACTTCAAATCAACAAAATCGTTCAAAACTACACTGAGTACAGAATAGTCATACGGTCATACCGTTACAAATGGAGGGCTCATTTAGGCAAGGCGAAGAGTAGAATGGTTATGGTGTATGTTGCAGACGGAAGAAAGACAGATGCAGGAAGTTCGCAAACTGAAGCGAGAGTTGGATATGGCTGAAGATAAGATCAACACGCTTACCACTCAGCTAAGTACCAATGTAAGTCTCCCGTTTCTTTGCATGCTAGTTATTATTGGCACGTTTGTTCAATATGACGCTATTAAATCAAATCAAATCAAATGCAGATTTGTATAGTGCCGTATGTTGTCAGCGAAGCAGAGACGATTCGTGGCGATGACTTGACGAGTGGCGTTCCGTAGTCCAATTCGGACTTTAGTCTATTTCTAAAAATACTGTCAAATTCAGCCTCTTTACAGTTATCAGACAACGAATTCCAAGACAGTAGGTGCGCTAACACTGAAGGCCTACGCCGACAGAGCTAATGACAACTGGGGTATTTTAAGTTTGAACATCAAGGTTATAGGTCAGAGTTCAAGCTCACATGATAAAAATTATTCCTTCTTTATTAAAAACTTCAAAAGTGAATCATGGCGCAGGGGAACCATAGCTGATGGTTGGTTTCGCGGCACAGTGGTAGAATGTCGGTTAGTGACCGGCGAACTTTCCTTGTCCTTGGCTCGACTGCAGCTGATGGGTGACCACTTATGTGGGTAAACCGTCCGCTACAAGGTCAGCCAACTAGGCCAACTCAGTCTTTCATCCTTTCGAGGTCGATAAATAAGTAGCGAGCTGTAATCGGATGTGCACTACCTCGCTCGGGTGGTGCCATCTGGTGAATGCTTACAGAGTAAAGGCAGGATGGTTAATTCCATTCGTGGATAAACGTGTGGGTGGCAGGTAAAACTGTGAGATCCCTGTAACACGTGCCATTCCCGAGCGCATTAGAGGTGGTTTACGACGATGCGCTATACAAATCGAAGTTTACTTTACTTTACTTTACTGAAAAACAAAGCTAAACTGGAAACTGTAAATAATAATTGACGGCCGGCTAAAAGTGTTGCTAAAGAGGTCGGTGCGACCTCGAGTGAGAGCTTTCAGCACTGTAGACGAGTGGATGGTAATTTAAGCGGTCACAAGGAGCGTGTATTGGTGATGTTGTGGTAGGTTCACGTGGTGACGGCGTTTGAGAAGAGTCTGATGAATATGACTCAACGACTTCAGAAGCTGGCCGCAGCATCAGAACAGAAGGTACGCCAACCCCGACCAGCTAGCAGTAGCAGCCTGTCGATTCTTAGGGCAGGTTTTTCCACCGCAAATTAATCTTCCGTTAACGTTAATGGAAGATTAATTTGCGGTGAAAAAATCGGCCATTTGTTATTTAAGTAGCGTTCTCACTGCAGCCGTAACGAGGGCGTTACGCTCGTAATGCGCACGTGCACGTTACGGCCGTCGACGGCGGTCGATCGTGATCGAACATGTGAGAACGCGGGGACGGTCTCAAAAATCTAACATTGAAGGCGTGCTGCGGCCGCTGGCGGTGTGCACACTTTAGATTTTTGAGACCTTTCCCCGCGTTGGTACACGTTCGAATGCGGTCAACCGCCGTCGACGGCCGTAACGTAACGTGCACGTTACGTACGTACGTAACGCACGTGTTAGGACCGTAACGTGCGCAGTGAGAACGCTACTTTACACAGTTGACTGTCATCTGCAGTGGCCGAGCCAGAAAAGAAATTATGAACGTGGATGTGTATGGATAGCGTGTACCAAAGCCAGCTAGACATGCCGCTGAAAGGTGGGAGATTTGCGCAAATTGGAGTTATCAACATTTTTGAAAATTTACTGAAAAATATGACATTCACCTATGGATTTATTGCTTATTTTTTAGAAATAGGGTCCTATGGTTTTCCTTTTCTCGCAGCCTTTCAACCTTATGAGGGGAGGCGGACCTCATCTGCCTCTGAATATGACACTCGTCATTTCTCAGTGTGTATTGTCGTCATTTGTTGATCAATGATCAGTTTCTCACCTGATATAAGGTGTAGTCTAGGCAGCCGGAGACGTTAGGCTCACAGCACTCCAATCAAATGATGAAAAGATGCAGCCGGGGACAGCAGACCTAGTCCCCGGTGCTGCCGCCTGGCGAAGTGGACGAAACATAGTTATTTAAGTAGCGTTCTCACTGCGGCCGTAACGTGCGAGCCGTAACGCGCGCGTGACGTACGCACGTCTTTGATTCGTGCCTATTCCTTCCATTATATAAAAACAAACGTCATTCGCAAAACCGTTTGCACATAACGTATCGCATTGCCGTCAGAGGATAACCGAGTCACGGCCACAGATAACACGTGAAGAAAATGTTGTGAAATTTGGACATGAGATGTTTGCGATATGCGAGCGAACAGACAGACAGACACGCTGACATACTGTGTACCTACACTATCGCTGCCGTTGAATTACTTGCACATTTCTACAATTATTGATAAGTGGCGACTGATGTCAGTGAATACTTGTCGATTGCGTATACAAATACAAACTTATATAGCGCCATAATTCGTTAAAAACAAGTCAGATGCGTATGTTGTTTAATATGCATACGCGTACTATGTAAAAAAGAGAAGTTTCAGTTCTACCGACCACTGTGTCGTACAGATAGAGCAGTCGTTCGGTTGTATGTCTGTCTGTCAGTCTGTCCGGACAATAATTTTGAACGAAATAACCTTTGGCCGAGATATGTAACCATTTTGACGTTGTCTTGGTCAAGTTCGATGGTTCAGGTCATAGATCAAAGTTCAACGTCAGTTGCAGAAATTCAGAGGAGGAAAACGATTTTCAGCTATGCATGCACGTTACGAGGCGTGGCACAGGCACGGTCGACTGAAAAACAAACCTGAATCGGAAACTGTAAATAAGTAAAAACGTGGTCGGTACTGGTCGGTCGGTCGGTCGTGGACCTCTTGTGAGGGTACTTCTGATTTATTTTTTTTAAATTGATTAACCAGGACCCAGACAAAACCCATCAGGCTCAGTGTCCACTGATAGGAGATGAGCAGCTTGTCTACGCTCGTCTGTGGAATATGACATCCTTTATGACATCTTATAAATAAGTTTGTTACGTCGGCGATGTACGTACAGGACACCGAGTTAAGTCAACTAAAGGCGACGCTACACTCGCTGCAACATCAAGCCACACAAGACTTTGATGAGCGTTCGCTTCGTCGTCAACACTCGTTCAATGCACCCTCTCTCTCAGGTCGACAGCTGTACAGTAATAATAATAATAATAATGATATGATATGATATGATATGATACGATATGATATGATACGGCCGTGGTGTTTTCGATCTTGCGTTATAAATGTGTTGAATCGGCTTAAACAGATCGACCAGCAGACAAACTTGTGGTAGAACGCGATGACAGTAATCAGAGGTCAAAGGTCAAATCTTTGGCACCAGGTCGCCATATGTGATATAATATAACAATAAAGTGCGCATCTGTATAGCACAAAAAAGTCCGTAGATGTGCTGTTCTAGGCAGAAAAAAGTGTCCTACGTGTTTGTTTGGTAAGCAGTTGCTGCAACAGTTCGTTGCGGCCAGCAAAGTATTAGCCTACAGACGACTGCGCTGGTGTCGGCAAAGTCTCTGGCGTTTGATATTGGTTTACTTTTCTGCCTTCTGCCAATGCATTGCGATGGTGATAGTGATGAAGTGATGATAATTATGGTGGTGGTGATGTCGATGCTAGGTCGTGATCGAAGTGGCGCGGATTCACAGTCGACGACGACGACCTACTCGGATGTGAGCCAGTACAGTGAGAGTAGTGCTAGCAGTACGGCTGGCAGCATCACATCACATCATCATCATCATCATCATCATCAACAGCAACAGCAACAGCAACAACAACAACAGTCAAATCTCAGTCGCAAACTGCTGCTGCCACCTGCCGCCAACGACAAGAAACAGTCCAAGATCAACTGGGTAAGACTCGACATGTTCACTAGCAAACCAGTCTTCCCGGCAGTCTGCGATTGACAGCCGTTTAATGCCGTGTTTGGATCGAGGCTCCATCTGGCGATTGCATCGTCACTCAATTGAACGCACCTGTTCGTTACTAGGCGACGCGAAAATATTCCGCAATTATTGGGTCGCATCACATGCATTGCATAGATGCTGCCTATTGTGATAGATGTCACACGTGGTTTGTCTCTCTGTTTGTTGGGCATACGGGTGACTAGATTTTGAGGATGATCGGGATTTGGCCATTCAGATGGACGAATCTTTTTTTTATAAAAATATCTATTACACCATCGCGATCTGTTAACATAAGCTAGTTGGCGTTCTCTTGCAGGTTTGAGCCACAGTTTCGTCAAGCAAGTGCTTGATAGGGTACTCATAAATATTCATACATATGAAGGTATGATTCATTAGCAGACGATACACATATCGCCATTTTGACCTACGTCCATATATCACTTGGAAACTGCGTGTTACCCCTAATTCCTTGCGGAATTACTGTTCCGATATTAAAGCGGAAACGAATATTTATTACGCGGTTTTGAACTCACTAAGGTAGGCAGCAGCCAGACACCTCCGTAGGCACCTGGATGTACCACATGTAGTAGGGGACCGGTGTACCTACTGCATGTTGTTCGACATGGCACTGTGATCCAAAGTGCATTGAAGTAGAAAAACTGATCTCGATCGAGGATCGAGGTCATACCGACCGCGTTGACCTTGACCATCAATCCCAAGCGATTTGTAGTCATGACCCACATACACACAAAATTTTAAGTTCAAAGGTGAGTCGGTTCAAAAGATAGAGTGGAAACAAATGGGCAGACAGACGGATACGACCGATTGCATTGCCTTCCCGCTAACGCGGTCGGTAATGAGAATGGACGAATGTGCGTGCGTGTCAGCTGAAGTGTTCGTTGAGCAAGGCGTTCTCTCGCGGACGTCGTTCCGACGCTGCCGCTAAGAAGCCGAAGTCGGTGCGTACGGCGGGCGAGGCGTGGTCGGACACGGAGACCGAGGCGACGGAAGCGACCCGTGTCGGACCAGGGGCTCTGTCAATGCCCAACTCACCATCATTCAACGCAACAAGACTGAGGTCGACTCCCAGTAGCCCGACCACGCCCATGCCGTCACCAAACCACAACACCGCTCCACACAGCCCCATTCCCGTCAAGTTAGTCGTCGCCTTCGTCTTCTCGCTTTTTACCGACGTTTTCGTGGTCCGAGTAGAGCACTTGGCCAAATATGTGTGTCTGTCTCTCTGTCCAGACAATAACGTTTGAATTAAATGACTTGAGACCCAGACAGTTCACATTCTGGTTCATCTTGATACTATTTACATCAGCTGCGAAGATCGTAAATCAAAGTTCGTAGTCAAAAGAGGAAAAATGTCGCTAAAGTGGTCGGTGCAACCTCGATTAAGGGATTTCTAGTGTAACAATACTCTGGGCTTAATATAGTAGCGGCTGTGTTTCGAAAGAATTCGCGACCTTTTGGTCAATGATTATTCATTTAGTGCACACAAATGCCCACCACAACGAGCCACTGTGGTGCAATATATGATGGGTAGTCGCTAAATGACCTCCTCGTTACATCAAATACACGGTGTCCGGAAATAAATTAGCCCCGTACGGGACTGACGGTCGACTCTTCGCAACTGACGTTTCTGCCAACTTCAAAGTCACGTGACACAAAAACTAGGCCAAATATCAAAAATCAGGCCCGATCAAATTTGGATATTGTACCCTAGTTTAGGAATCGGTGATCAGTTGCCAGCTCCCAGTTTAAATGGCGTAGGAGACTGCTTTGAAGGGCTCGTGACCTTGACATTGACCTTGGATCGCGTCATACTGCATACCGTCGTGCATCACTCATCGACCTCCACCTACATGTCAAATTTCGTTGAAATGGCAGAAACTTTTTGTGGACGGAGGGACGTACGTTCGTACGCACGGAAGGACGACGGACATTTGGGACCGGCTTTATTAGGTCGACTCTGAAGAGTCGACCTGTAAAGGTGCCGCTATATTTTATGCAGCTTGAAGATAGGCTTCAGCCGAATATTGGATTCACTTTACGGTGCGTTTCGGCGGTGTTCACGCGTTCGGCTATCACTCCGAAGTGAACCGATTTGGATGAAATCTGGATCACTCCGAGTACATTGTTGGGGGCGGGCCCTGGCAGATTTTGGGTGCGATCCGCGCAGTTGCGATAGGTGGAGAGCCAGGCGAAATTTTTTGTCATGTAAGCAACGCACGATTTCACTGATTTCCCGTCGGCCAAACTTCACGAAATTTGAACATAACGTCGATCGGTGTTGCGATGAAAACTTTCGGAACAGAAGTTAGAAATTTTACCATAAGGAGTCGTTTGTACAAAGAAATGCAAAAATTTCTCAAAATGTTTGACGTTTTGCGACTTCACGCCGCCAGAACTCCGCAATGATTACAGACTTACTTACTTACTTACTTAGACTGGCGGAAATTCACTGCCAAAATAACCCACTACGGAATGTCTAGTTTCGATTTTTACCGTTGGAATCAATTCAAAGTCATTCCCCCTGTCTGAACACTACGTACAAGAAACCTCCCCAAATTTCTGCGACGTCCGACGCGGGTTGACAACACGGCAGATCACGCTGACATCACTCAGTCGCAGGCAGCCAATCACCATCGACTATTAAGTCACGTGACACTAGGCCTCGTCGAATGCAGGAAGTAAACAGCTTGTGCACAGATAGCCTAGCTCTTTGAGCCGAATACTGCATTGTGGACATAGCACGCAATACAGCCATCAGTCACCTAGTTGTCCGTAACTTTGCCAAATGCTGACCGATTATCAATATTTTTCACTGACAGACTTACAGTAAATTTCTTGTAAAGTGATAGCTAAATATCCCGCTACATCTCAAACGCGTCGCTACACTACCTTGTGAAGTTGTGCGAACCAGCTACAGTGTAGCGGGGAAAAATTCAGGCCGATGTACGGCGGTAACGACACCGTGCCGATTTCATTGTGGCGCGGCAGAGCTGTGCGTCGTCCTACTGAGTGCCCTCTAGTTATCAGTGTTAAGCCTGGCGACACGCTGATATTGTCGGTGTACAGACGCAATGGTACGGCGGTTCTAAGTCGTGCCTTGTCGGCCGAGCTGGTGGTCGCCAGCCTGCAGCAGCAACTTCGTGAGAAAGATCTCAAATTGACTGACATCAGGCTGGAGGCTCTGACGTCAGCACATCAACTCGACCACCTACGCGACGCTATGAACCGCATGCAGGTGCGACCCGCCGTATAGTATAATATATTACTATATCTGCTATATCCACTATACACTGTGTCTCAAAAACAACAATACACTTGACTTTTATCATAACGTAGGCAAATGTAGACAGATTTTCAAAATTCTTTCACTGACAGATTCCCAAGGAACCCTCTGTGTAGCAATTGCAAGGCCTTTCATTCATAACAGCGAGGGGTGACATGTCTGCGATGCGGCCTTTTACCATATTACTTTGGACACATGTTATTGTTATTATTGTTATTGTGTGTTTGTGCTCATGCTGCGCAGAGCGAGATAGCGTCGTTGCGATCGGACAACGAGAGAATGCATCGCATCATCGGCGATCAGCGACACAAGACCTCATCACCGAGCATGGCGACCACCACCACCAGCAGCAGCAGCAGCATCACTGTGCCGCCGCCACCGCCTTCGTCATCGTCGTCGTCTGCGGTGCCTGGCTGCCGGGGTGCCCGTCCTGACACGGCCTTGTCCACCCTGTCAGACAGTGTCGCTGAGCGAATGTCCACCTCCTCGTCGACGTCGTCCACCAGTCACAGACGCATCAGCCTTGGAGACCCTGCCCGCTTTGGTCGCTACTCAACCCGTCTTCTTAACAACATAACAACAACAATGTCGTCATCAAACTTTGACGCATAACTTGAATATATTAGGCTGGTAGATAAAGCAGTCTTACTTAGATGTGCACGTGTCATGGATTGATAGACAATTTCAGAAACACCATGCTGCTCTGGCTGTCAGACACTTTGGGCACTGCGGCTCATACTGGAGATTATAGCCCAAGCTGTTAACAATATCCTTGCGGAGTACGGTATTCCGGAACGTGGGTTGGGTTGGGTCAACAAATATGGACCCATGTCCATCTCTGCAGCAGGCTCTCTGTCAGCTTTTTAACGCACGTTTATGTTTCGTATCGTATTTAGCGCCTCTGAAGTTACGACCGTATGGCGCTATACAAATGTGTATATTATTATTATTATTATTATTATGTGATCTCACTCTCGCGTATCTGGGCTTCATTCAGAATCACACACGGCGGTTTAGTACGGCCGTGGTATTTTCGATCTTGCGTTATAAATGTGTTGAATCGGCTTAAACAGATCGACCAGCAGACGGACTTGTGGTAGAACGCGATGACAGTAATCAGAGGTCAAAGGTCAAATCTTTGGCACCCGGTCGCTATTCACTGGGTATAGATGAACTTGTAGACGCTGTTAGGTAAATCCACACACTGAGCGCCTGTGATTCATTTATAGTTAAATGTTTTACTCAACTATTTACTTACCTTTAGGCCTACTGTGTGTAGATATGCTGACGATGGAGCCGATGAACAATGGCGATCGACGAATTATCGTCTGCGTACAGGAGGGCAGCTCCGTAGCCGGGCACAACGAATCACAGGTAGTAGGCATACAGACACGTGCTACATTATTGTTGAAATCGGCATTTATGCTACTTTGCGGAAGTAAAATTTTGTTTAATTATGGTAACTACGTTCAGTTTTGCGGTTGCAAGTTGCAACACACTGCTTAGTTTGACGGAGCATAAATCATCATCATCATTTAATACGTGTGTTATATAAAGTTGCCGCGTCTGACTGTGTGTCTGTCTTCCGGATTTTTGAGGAAAAAAAACGTGCGGACCGATTTCCATGAAGCTTTTCACGGTTCATAGGGGTCATAGGTAGACGTGAACGGATAAAAACATCCGGATAATTGTGACCCTCAATGTGTAAAATTTCGGAAATCGTGCAAAATTGCCGATTTTGAGAAACGCCAAGGGCCATGCGCGCTGGCCTGTGCGCGTGGCCCGTAACCTTCGATGTGGGACCATATCAAACGCTTTTGTGCTCCTGAGTCCAGTTTAGTGGTCCACTGGCCTGTGCTCCGACTTCCCGGCCGGCCTTCGTCCGGGTAAGCCGCTAGTCATCATTATAATCGTCATCATAAAGGAATTAATACCGTAGTGCGCCTGTTACATAGAGTAGAACATATGTACGTTATAAAGTCAGTGCGTATAAGCTAAAAGAAAAAAGAATGACAGTTAACGAATGTTAAAAGCTACACTAAAATAGTGTGATTTCAACCGCTTTCGGAACTTGGCAGAATCAGCCACGGTGCGAATGTTGTCGGGAAGTGCGTTCCACGTGAAAGGAGTCGGACCCAAATGTGATAAGTAGGCATAAATGAATATTTGCGAAGTACAGAAATTGTTTTCAAGCTTCACGGAGCTATGGAACTCTTTGAGGCCTTCCAGTTTAATTATTTATTTATTCGTTGATTATGTAAGTGACTTTGTCTGTTATCAGAGTCAGACATTTGGACACGTTCAAGTTGGCATGATACCGCTAAACAGCGCGATGACGTGGGATGTACTTGATGCCACCGTACGACGAATATTCAAGGTCTTTATGCCATACTCGCTTTTCTCTTTTATGCATCACATTACGTTAGCCTGTTCAGTGCTGTGCTTTGCTATGCGTAATGTTTAGGTCGACTTTTCTGAGTCGACCTAAAAAGTGAGTCTTAGAATAATGTCCGTCCGTCCGTCTGTGTGTCCGTCGACAAAACGTTTTTTTCGATTTTAATGAAATTTATCATGTAGGTAGCATGTTGGCAGAGGTCGGTGAGTGATGCACAACGGTATGCTGTATGACCCGATCCAAGGTCAAGATCAAGGTCACGAGCCCTTCAAAGTTGGAAATCCTTCTATTTTCAAATGCTATCTCCTCCGCCATTTACAATGGGAGCTGACAACGGACCACGGATTCTTAAACTAGGGCACAATGTCTAAATTCAGGCCGGCTTTTTGATATTTGTCCTAGTTTTTGTGTCATATGACTTTGAACTTGGCAGAAACGTCACTTGCGAAGAGTCGACCGTCAGTTTCGTACAGGGCTAATTTATTTAGTATTAATATTAATTAGTTTTAGGTGACCACAAAACTTTATCATATAATTCTACCTATGACCTACATTGTGTTGAAAGCGCCGTTAAACTCTAACCAACCAATAGACCATACAAATAAAACTGAATATTTGGAAAAAAAACTAAAAGAAACGTAACTGATAAGCGTGCAAAAGCTGCGAGACGAGGCGACAGTTTACGACGTGGTCGTCGCTCAGACTACCTCTAGCGTATGAATGAAGACTTTCTATTACTTTGACGTGTAAAACGGTAACTGTCGTAACAGTTATTAGGCCGCATCGCCTGCATGCAATGCATAGATGTATGTCTTGTATAGCTTGTCTGGCTGTCATGTTTAATCTCATTATCAGCGTGTTATGAGTGAATTAAGTTAACAATGACTGATTGCTGTGCGCAGAAGTACGTGAGGAAAGTGGACACTGGGCGTGGTCTTGATCTCACCAGCAGCAGTATCAGAGCCTACCAAGTCGGCGAGATCACCCGCTATCCAGGTCAACGATGATGTTTTGAGTTGCTGTCCGGTAGACAGTATAATGGATTAGCTGAGTCGAAAGGGTTAACAGTGAGACCTATGAAACATGCAGATAGGGGCCGTCCACACTCCACATATTATATAACGCTCAACAGGGTGGGAGGGGGTTGGCAGTTTGTTATATGCGTTATATGTAGGGAGGGGGTTAGTCTTTGCTAACGTTATATAACGCTGGCCGAATTGGACACTACAGGACTGCTAGAGCCAGCAAGCAGTACACCGTGTTCAGAATTGCCACTTGTACCAACCAGCGAGCGCTACAATCTACTGTGGCAATGACTGTAATGATACAGGGTGCTTGAACATGGACATGAACTGGCTGTACTCACGATTGATTGTTTCTTTTGTCTGATGTTGCCTTCTTTTTAATATCAATAATATTGTTGCACTATGCAGTGTGCACTACTGCAGTAGCAT
>Ga0209780_1002094_pt1 | contig 13898 bp, 8 predicted proteins | sample WorMetexBAHAMAS2_FD_187384 | JGI IMG/M metagenome (GOLD analysis project Ga0209780, IMG submission 187384) | Marine gutless worms symbiont microbial communities from Max Planck institute for Marine Microbiology, Germany - Inanidrilus exumae... | ecosystem: Host-associated > Annelida > Digestive... | reverse complement strand
ATCATAGGTACCGAGGGTATAAATAATAATAATAATAATAATAATAATAATAACAGTGAATTTATACAGCGCGTTTTTATAAGAAACCTCAAACGCGATAGCGTTGTTGATCACAGCAAGTCCAATCTACGGACGACAAACTGTCCCTAAATTTTGGAAAATAAGCGATAATATCTCGAAAGGTACAAGATAGCCTTATAGTTTCGATTAAATGCGAATAGGAAGTTGTATGCGCTCTATCGAATGGTTATGTTGCCGATGACCTTGGGTGACCCTTAACTGCCATAAACCACCTCAATATCTACATTTTGCGTTGCCTTATGCGTCGTATTAATTGGTTAGCACAAAGGCTCCAACTTTGATGTACAGGTTGAATATGCAGGTCACAGTCTACGGACGACAAACCGTTCCATATAGGGCGTGGTCAGGTCATGTGACCCATTAAAAATAGCTGGAGCGCCAATCATATCACTGGAACGGCTGAAACTAAAGTAAGAAACAAGAAAGAAAGGAAGGAGAAGAACAGCAGTTGACGCTATCCGGTGATCAAATTTTGTACACAGGTAGGCTATATCAATTGTATCAACAGAATGACATATCGCCCACAAAAGGGGCGTGGTTATGATCACGTGACTGTTTTACATTTTTGCCGTTTGTCGTGATGCAGCGTGTCGCGCGGGTTTGTGAGCGTCAGCTGAGCTACTTGTTTTAATTAAGCCACTATAATTTGTTATGTACTATTGTTATTACAGACCACTAATATAAAATGACATATGGCACGTCGAATCTCGCGATTCAGACGACCTCGAGTAACCTTCCGGGTCAGTCACCTATTGGATGCCATTTCAAATGCGATTTTTGCACAGTTGTGCAGCAGCTGACAAGATTTCAACTGATATAGCACATCGCGCGGTTCTTTTGCGATAGCTGAGCTTCTTGTTATTAATAAATGCCATAAAGTGCGCTCTACCGTTGTTGAACAAAGTCGGTTTAGTGTGCAATATTATTACCGGTATTGCTGTATGATCAGTGCTGGCATAGCTGATACCGGGGGCGACGACAAGGGAGGGCTTGGCCGGGACTAAGCCTACAATCGCCACAGACAGCCCGCCCCCAAACATGAATGATGCAACCCACAAAACATGACTCCAATAAATTGTTTTCTGTTTAATATGTGTTTTTGTATTAGCGGCTTAGGTATATAAAAAGTAAGCAGCAATGGACGAAATATTTGAAAGCACAAAAAGGTCAAATAGTCAAATTCAGAGCGCAATATTCCTCACGTAGTTTTTTGAAAATTACTTTCAGACTCGCCCATGAACCCCTGCCACGGGCTTTGCCATTGTATCCCCAGGGCTTTTCCCCTGGATTCCACTGGGGACATAGCCCACAGACTTCACTCCACTCCACGCGCTCGCCATGATTAGCGGTTATAGTTCCCCAAACAGTATATTCTGGCCTCGCTCCTGGCTGATACACGTCTGTTACTGCGTGTGTTATAATCTGTGGTTTGTGACACGTTGGTTGTCTAGTAGTTAGGAAGTCGGACTTGCGACTCAATGATCGTGAGTTCGATCACCGGCCGCCGCATTATCGGTCGGTTGGTAGGCAATACTGGGATGGGTGACTGTCTTCGGGCGGGCATACGACCTCGGTATGTAACCAGCCATCTAGGCCAACTCAGCCTCCTACCCTGCGGATCAAAGGCAGGAGGGCTTAGCGTGTGGGTGGCAGGTAAAACTGTGTGATCCCTCGTTAACACGTGCCACCCTGAGCGCTTTAGAGACGAGTATACTCGTGAAACGGGCGCTATATCAATGTCCTGTCTCAGTTTCAAGTTAATGTCGTCAGAGTACTATAGGCCAACTCCTTCGTAGCATAGGTGTGCTGCTACTAACGTCGGCAAATGATGATAACGTAGCTGTAAAAACGACGTTAGAATTTCCGACGTCGGCGTCAGAAATTGGTACGCGGGGTTATGCAGATGTGTGTCGGGAAGCGGTGGACGTGATGTTCGTGGTGGACAATTCGGGAACGATCAGTGCGTCCAAGTATCGTCAACTGAAGGACTTCATCTTCAGAGTTGTTGCTCAGTTGGACATCGACAGCGGCAGAGTCCGCGTCGCCGTCATCACCTACAGCGACACGACGACCGTCCGGTTCAGGTTCTCGACGTACAACACCAGGACAGAGGTCGCCAACGCCATCATTCGACTCCCGTACTCCGGATACGAAACCGACACCGCCGCCGCTCTCAGACTGCTTCGTAACGATCTCTTTAAGTAAGTCGTACGCCCTTTTACTGACCGCTTTAGTGGTCCAGATAGAGCAACTAGTCCGCTGTATCTCTATGTCTGTGTGTGTGTTCGGACAACAATTTTTGCCGCGCGACGCTACGCTAGCGCGGTATATGCTGTAGTCGTGTGTCTGTCTGTCTGTCTGTCCGTCCGTCTGGCACTGTAACAAAACGGCTGAACGCAGGATCACGCAAACAACGCCATACGATAGTTTAGAGACTAGTTTTCTGGCGCCAGAGATCTCGGCGAAATTCCAACGAAATTCATTCATTTAAGTCACCCCAAATGGGGCGCCAAATGAAGGTGGGGTATGGTACAATCGGCGTGTTTCGACCAATATCTCTCTATATATCGGAAACGGTGCACGATAGGCATATAATATGGAACGCTAATAGGTACTCGTATGTGCTCTATCGAATGGTGCTATTTCCAGTGACCTTGAATGACCCTAATTACCCCAAACCACCTTATTTTCGACATGTTGTATCTCGTTACATATCTTTATAGTGAGTGGAGATAGAGACTTCAAGTTTGGTACGTAAGCTGAAGGTAGCAAGTGCTAGCTCACGGATGGCAAAATATTCCTGAAAGGGGCGTGGTTAGGTCACGTGAACCATTTACATTTTGGGGGCACCAAGAGTATCTGTGGAACGGCTGATCGTCTCAAATGCTGTCAACTTAGATGGACGGTCAGTGTCGAAAACTGGTTACCGTCATCGGTCACAGTTTATCACACTGACCGTCGACATCTGTGTACAGCATGGTGATCTCGAGGCATTGCGTCACGCGGGTCTGTCAGCGGCAGCGGAGACTTGTTGAACCAGATGACTTCTTAATGAGATATTTGGTTTCCTGCTGCATCTGAAACTATCTAGGTCATGTTAAAAGGTCAAGGTAGTAAGGTTAACGTTCACGGCAACGGAAAATAAACGAGAGCTCAGCAACTGCTTGGTTGGCCAACCGTGGCTGAAAAGCAGACTTGAATTGGAAACTGTAAATAAGTAACACGGTCTACTCAAATGTTGCTAAAGTTGTTGGTGTGACCTAAATGAGAGATTTCTAGTTATTATTTACACATGCCAATAGGCAACGTTTGGACATATCGTTTGCTGTCTTTTTTGTAATTTTGTGTTTGTACTATTACGGATTTCTCCTCCGAGGATAAAGCTAGCGGCGTCAAATGTTGCACGGTGGTTCATCGGCGTCCTGGGCAGGGAAGGGAATGTCTTATGTTGGAAAACCTTGCTCCCCCAGAAGCCTAAAATCGGACAAATCAGCGTGCGGCGAGTGGACGTATGATCGGCATGTGTTACTGACGGTACTTGTTTTATATTTACCAAATTTTAGCTCCTCATAAGTTCCCTAGTTACTTTGTTACACACACAGACAGACAGAGAACGTCTATGACAAGAGATGAAGGGCAAGTGCTACGAGGAGGCCAAAATGTATTAGTGACCGACCAAATTTGCGAATTTCCATCATACTAAAAGAATCCAAAGCCGACATTCCAGTTGTGTATGATAATACACATATGCTCCACACATGGGGGATATGCTCCCCCAGAAGCCTAAAATCGGACAAATCAGCGTGCGGCGAGTGGACGTATGATCGGCATGTGTTACTGACGGTACTTGTTTTATATTTACCAAATTTTAGCTCCTCATAAGTTCCCTAGTTACTTTGTTACACACACAGACAGACAGAGAACGTCTATGACAAGAGATGAAGGGCAAGTGCTACGAGGAGGCCAAAATGTATTAGTGACCGACCAAATTTGCGAATTTCCATCATACTAAAAGAATCCAAAGCCGACATTCCAGTTGTGTATGATAAATAGCGAGAGGCGGTCGGGCGTGGCGTTCGTCGCTGTCGTCTTGACGAACGGCGACTCCAACAGTCGCGAGATGACGTTGTACGAGGCGTCCGAAGGAAAGCGAGTCGGTATAACGTTCCTGACGGTGGCCGCCGAGCCGTGGCTCGACCGCTACGTACTGTCGTCCATCACCAGCTTCCCCTATCAGTACAACATGATCGTCGCCGACAGCTACGCCGCTCTGTCGTCCGACGAACACGTCCGAAACCTCGTCGACGCCATCTGCAACAGTCAGCTGGCACGCCTTTATATAACAGATATGCTTTCAGTTTAGGGCGAATTACAGTTCAAAGTTTGTATACTGGTAGGCTGTATCAAGTGTTAACCTACGGATAACAAACTGCCCCATAATGGGCGTGGTCTGAGTCGCGTAACCATATTTTAATGTGTAGGCCTTCAATCATATCTTTGGAATGGGTGCAGCTAAGCACTTCAAATTTGGTGTGCTGGTTGATACCGAGGTGTACCAGTGCATGCATGATAGATTACACCCAAAGGGATGCGTTCAGGGTCACATGACCTCTTTAATTATTAGGGAATTATGATATATCAAAAACGGTGCAAGATAGAGATATACATTGACATTGTGGTTGCAATGGAAAGCTAATAGAAAATCGTATGTAGCCTATTGAATGGTACTAATATCAGTGACTTTGAGTGACCTTCAAGATCATTCACCTACTGAAAGACTTTTCACATGTGAGTTTTCGTTCAGCAATGCAGCAGACCTGCCAGCAGTTGACAAGACTGCAACAGAGAGTGTGTTGCGAAGTCCCTCTGTGATGGCTGAGCTTCGTGTTATCAACCACTTTAGTGATCCAGCTAGAACAATCGGTCTAGTGTGTATGTTTGTACGGAAAATAACGTTCGAACTAAACGATATTTGACCCAGATATTTTGGCATGCTAGTTCACTAGGTCAAGTTAGAAGGCCAAGGTCGTTAGTCGCAGTTCGGGATCAGTCGGTCGCATCAGAAAAATGTTGCTAAAGTGGTCGGTGCCACCTCGAGCGAGGGCTTTCTAGCTGCTAGTTGTGTTCATCATATTGTTATATATCGTTCGATCACCGGATAGCGTCAACTGCTATTCTTCTAATTCATTTTCTTTCTTGTTTCCTCTTCTCTGTCACTGTCAACCTCCCGCCCCTTATTTCACCTCTCCATTACTATCGCCATTCTCGCTTCCTTTTCTCCCATTTCCCCCTTTCTCTTTCATTTTCTTTTCTCGTTCATCCGACATTCTTGCTTTTACTTCCCATCCAACCCTTTTCTCTCCTTCCCATTACCTATTTGTTAACCCTCCTCTTGCTACTCCGTTCCGTGTGATAATTTACAGTGATGCAAAGTGAACCTAAAACGGCCACTGTGTTGTAAGCAAGCTAATAATTTCATTCGAATGCGTGACTTCAAGTATTGCGGAGATGTGAACTGTCTGAGATTCGCTGTGTAATATTGCAGATAAAGTTGAATGCCTGTCAGATCCGTGTCAGAGTAATGGAGAATGTATCGATGGCATCAACAATTTTTTCTGCAACTGTACTCCAGGATATCATGGTCCATACTGCAACTTAGGTATGTCGTATATATTTACCACGAAAATCGGCTCTTATGGGCTATATGAGTTTTTCTCAACAAAACAAATAAAATGCAACACACACTTACCTGCGTGTTAAAACTGAAGTTTATTATTCATAGAGTTGGAAATATATTTCTACTTAAACTTACAGGTGTAATTTCTGTTTACGAATGAATTATTATATATCACAGTCATCTTAGTTATAATTATCATATTGTTTCAGTCAAGTTATGAAGAAGAAGGGTGAGCGGTTTCATCAGTTTCCGAAGAACGGCAAGAAAGATAAGAACACCGTGCAAAATATGATCGAATACGACCTGAAAGCCAGTGGACACTGGAAAACATCTTTCATGGCTAACTGTGAACTGTTGTGCAGAGCACCCGAGTATTGATGAAAATTATGTTTAGATTTAAATTTAATTTAATATTAAATCTATTAGTCTGTTTGTTCGCCGAAGCACATAACTTTGCTACGAAGGTAGGTCAAATTATACAGTTGATCACGACTCACGATGAAATTCGATGGGTCGTGTTTCATATCCCAGTGAGCTCTGACCAACGATCCATTCATGCGATTTATTTGATCCGTTGCCCGTGGATCAGTTGGACGCAGCGGACTAATAAAAGCCGTAATAACCTCTGCCACGGAGGTTGTATTTTTCCGCCGTTTGCTTGCCTGTTTCTAAATCAGTTGTTTGTCTTTCAGCTGGATTACTTAAAAATTCATGGATGAATTTTCATGAAATTTTTCGAGGAGTATCATAGCCTGGGGACAAGCGATTAGATTCTGCGGCAAATGTGGGTGACGATATGGCCTATTGGCAACGACGCTGGTCACATCAACGAAATTACTCTACGCCGTGCCCGGCTAGTACTGAAATGGGTGACCGTTCTCAGGCCAACTCAGCTTCCTACCTGCAGCAGGATGGAAAATGAGTACCGACCAAAGGGCAGTGACAGTGATCTGCGGCTGGGAAGGTAACCGATGGTTTGGCGTCGAAACGACCATGCGTCACCAACTCTGTGATATATCTGCCTACAGGCTTGATGGTCTAAAGCAGAGAAATGAGCCCCCCCGCCTTCACTACCTTAATGAATATCGACAACCACACTGTACCTTTTAACTGCATAATATCAATCCGGATCCAGCAACGAAGATCTACGATCCCGATCCAGATGCAGTCGTGGTGGAGGTTTGCACCATGGGCGTGCTTTTTTGTTTCCCATGTGATGTCCAGCAATCGCCAACTGTCGTTGTAGAGTGTAACAACTCGACGGCGGACATTGTGTTCGCGCTGGACGCGTCCGGCAGCATTTCCCGCGAGAACTTCGAGCGGATTGTCCAGTTCGTCGGCGCCGTGGTCCATTCTCTGACGATCCGCACCGAAATAACGCCGGACGGCTTCCAACTGGCGCTGGTCTCGTTCGCCGACGACGCCGACATCCGCTTCTATCTCAACACGTACACCAATAAACAGCTCATGTTGGAAGCCATCAATGTGCCGTACACACGTGGACGCACGAACCTCGACCAGGCACTACGGTAAACATTCCTGCCTGTGAGCATCGGCTTTCGGGCTAAGTAATAAGACTAATAAATGGTGATGGTAAGTGCGGATGGCAGACCGACACGGTTGACTTGGACTGAGGTTCGCGAACACCTGTTGCCTAAGATTGCATTCATCAAACGCCGTGATGGCAGCTCCATAACATTGTCGTAGTGATAATTTATTGTTATTATAACTTGTGTAATCAGCATTGATTTTAACGTATAGGCCTACATACACTTCCTGACAAAAATTGAAAAGACGAACAGTGGACAACTTTCTCAGAAAGTTGCTCACAACCGCTTCAATCAAACGCACTGCATGAAGCGGTCGGCCACAGTCATCTTGAACTGCAGATAACGTTGCCGCAATTTAAGTCAGTTAAGGTGAAGTTGTAAGTTTTATAGTGTTCTGTAGAGTATTTATCCCTGTTTGCATTGGTGCAAAAAGTGTACAAATCTATGAAGAAATACGAGAGTTATAGTTAAAAATAGAGTGGCACGTTTTCATGGAGCACGGTGTAAGATCACGAATGTACAGGGGGGCCCAACTAAAGTGGTACCAACTGAGGTTTTTGCTTGCAACAGTTGGTACCACTTTAGTTGGGCCACCCTGTACATTCGTGATCTTACACCGTGCTCCATGAAAACGTGCCACTCTATTTTTACGTACGTATGGTTGCGGCACAGAGTGGCTCGCGACCAGATGTTCGTCGTAGGACAACGTCCGGACGTCGCCGACATCTTGGTCATCATAACGGACGGAATGGTCGACAATCCGAATGCCACGTGGATCGAAGCAATGGAGACTCGTGCCCGCGGAATCGGCATTATCGCCGTCAGTACATCGACCATTGTTTTCTCACTGCCCTGGTAGACTCTTTCAGACTTTCTCCGCCACTTCATGTCTTGAGCTTCTCCGGTGCCCAATAGATTTTGACGTTCTTCCGTCCTCTGGACGTGTCTAAATACTTGGTAGCGGCTTTGGGAATCGGTATAGGCGTTAGGCGTATCGACGAAGTTACTCTACGCTGAACCGGGTTAGTACTGGGATGGGTGACTGTCTTTGGGTATGTAACCAGCCACACAGGCCAACTCAACCTCCTATCCTCAGCGGGACGGGAAATGCGTACCGGCCAGAGTGCAGTGATGCTGTGCGGCTGGGGAGTAGTGGGAGGATGGCTCATTCCATTTGTGGATAAACGTGTGGGTGGCAGGTAAAACTGTGCAATCCCTCGTTAACACGTGCTATACCTGAGCGCTCTCATTGTAAGACGCTATGCATACTTTACTTGTATTCTGCGTCTGTCAGTTCACGTTGAACAGTGAGAGTGGGACGAACTCCGAACTACAAACGAAACATGTTGGTTACTTACTTACGATGCAGGTGGGAGTTGGAGATCATGTCGACGCCGATCAGCTGCGTGCGATCGTCAGCGCCAACCAGTCGTATACGACGTTGATTGAATCCAACTTCACGCTGCTGCCTACGTCACTCACCGACAAACTCACGGACATCCTCTGCAACAGTCAGTTTCACACAATGCTAATCACGATTCTACGGAGCGGTTAAATGTTTTATCCACACAGTGACATGCCGATAGGCAAGGTGCTGATATATCGTTTACTGTTTGTTGTTTTGTAATTTTGTGTGTGTGTGTGTGTATGTGTGTTTGTACGGATACGGATTTCTCCGCTGAGGATAAAGCTATCGGTGTCAAATTTTGCACGGTGGTTCACGGCGTTCTGGGCAGGGAATGTCACATTTTGAGGAACTTTGCTCCTCCAGAAGCTCCCACAGAAGCCCAAAATGAGACAAATCGGCCCGCAAGTGTGCTGAACATCGTAGTCAATGTTTTTTGAAATTTTGTTTTCAGTTTTGTTACCATAATATGTCAGCTTCCGTTTAATAATTCTGGCACCAAGGCACCGCCATTGAATTCAGTGACTCCTGCAGTTTCCTAAAAGAACTATATTTTATCGACTGAGTTCATTTTGTCGTATTTTTGACCATTTTTCGTTGTGCATGCACAGAATTGGCAGTATATATACTTACAGTCTAAAGTCTGATATTATTGTCTTTATCAACGGCGTGATTTCATGTAAATGGATTTTTGCGATTTAGACACATTTCGGGCAGTTATTACATTGATGCGTGTACAAAACTATACGCAGGTAGCCGAATAAAGTCATTTTTACACCTATGCTGTTCGGTCCTCCAGAAATATTGGTACAATGATACAGAGCATCACGCGGTCGTCGTGCAATAGCTGAGCTTCTTGTTAACAGTTCTGAAGGATATGTTTAAAATAAAATGCTCGTTGCTGCTGTTGTTACGGTTGCAGGAGATGCAGGTTGTGAACAACAGCAAAATCCGTGTCTGAACGGTGGTCAGTGTGTTCCACTGATCGGCGATTACTACTGCGACTGTCCGTCTAACACGACAGGTCGCAACTGCGAGAGAAGTACGTTTGTTTTGTATTGCCATCGGCCTACTGACACGCAAATATGTTGTTACACTAACCCCGTCTAGTAACGGTAAGTGTAATATAGCGATCTGGCGTCCGACCGTCCGTCCGTCTGTATGTCCCATCTTTTTCTAACCTTTATAGAGCGCGCGACGCATACTCAACGTGACTCACCAGGGGGTAGAACGCGACGCGGCCAGCGTACGTTTCCGTTGGAGTATTACTCGTATATATTTCTATCTTCCACTGCTTATGACTGAGGGCCGTAGTTCTGCTGTTTCGGAGACACTGCACTACATTTTAAGAAGTTTTATCTCCAGTCTGCATAGTATCGTAGACGATGCACGACCGTGTCATTAAAATGCTGGCCGCGTCTAGCGATAAGCATAATGTAACGATCTGGCGTCCGTCTTTCCGTCTGTCTGTCTGTCCCGTCGTTTTTCTAACGTTAATAGAGCGCGTGGCGCACACTGAACGTGAACACTAAAGTGGTCGATAGCAAATCTCCTCAGAAACTGTGTCGGCGGATCAGTGGAGCAGCGAGAGAAGGGAAGAGCAGGAGGGTTGAAGGCAAACAGGTACACCAGAGCTACGAGTCACACACACACAACTCCGATGCTGCTTAATCCGATTGCGGTGGTGCGTAAAGAAACGTGCTCTGTGGCTTATTTTGTTCGTGTCTCTGTGTTATCGTCCCACGGTCACAGTATTGCCACTGATTGGCAGGTACGCACCTATATTGCTTGTAACTCGAGCGCAACTGTCTAAACAAGTCTCTTCCGTTGCAGACGAACCGCGCGACACGGCCAGCGTGTTGTAAACAAAGGTGGGCGGTCGTTCAGTGTGAGAGATTTGCAACGATCGAACTAAGTTGATAACACTTGCAGCTATCTATGAAATACATTACAAAGTCTGCCTCTGGTCGACGTGCTTACTGAAAAAATAACCAAATAACTAGCATAAAGCATGTGAGGAATTGGATTGCATAAAATGTAGATAAGTAACTTGCATAGAAAACTCAAAACTGGACAAACGGTTTGGCGTAATGGTAACGCGTTGGTCTCGATCAACGAGGTTAACCTACGCTGAGCCCGGTTAGTACTGGGATGGGTGACCGTGTCTGAATTAGACTCCCGGAGGCGGCACTTTATTTCGGCATGTAACTAGCCACCCAGGTCGACTCAGCCTTCTACTATCCGTGGGACGGTAAAATGAGTATCATCCAAACGGCGGTGATGCTATGCGGCTGGAAAGGTAACCGCAGGCCAGGCGGAAAGTAATGGCAGCCTACATCCGGGTGGATGACTTATGTCACCTGCGGGCTGACTGCCTGTACACCGGGATCAGCTACGGGCCCAACGCTCGGTAACGAGTATGGGAAGCCTTCGCCTTTTAACTTGCATAGTCGTTTTTCGTATTGTTTGCAGACTGTAGCGGGCTGGTGGACATTGTCTTCGTTCTGGACAGTTCCGGGAGCATCACGAGACCGCGGTTCGACATGGTCAGAGAGAAGGTCATCGACATGATCAACGAACTGGACGTCGGCATGAACGGGACGCGAATCGGACTCATATACTGGAGCAACAACGCTTTCGTCGCCTTCCACATGAACGACTACGGACAGGTGAAACAGGACGTGGTGGAGGCGATCCGACGAGTCCCGTACCTCGGCAACTGGACCCAGTCGCAAGAGGCCCTGCGGCTCGTCTACCAAGCGGCGTTTCAGCGACACAACGGCGACCGCGAAGGAGTTCCGAACGTCGCGATTTTCGTCAGCGACGGCAACTCGAACGTCTTTCCGGAGTTGACGCCCGTCCAGGCGTCAGTTTGCCGGATGAACGGCATCCGCATGGTCGCCGTCGGAATCGGCGATTTCGTCAACCGGGTCGAACTGTCGATGATCGCAAGTCGACCTCTCACTGCCAATCTCATCATCCATCCCAGCTTCGACCAGCTGGAAAACATCACCGCGTCCGTGGTACAGACCACGTGCGACGGTTAGACGACTCCCGCTGTCAACTTTACGTGAATTTGATCATCGAAGTTAGCCGATAAATGTACTAAAACGAGTACTTAATTATTAAGTAAGTAAATTATTGGTATATTTTAGAAGAAGCCAGCACTCACAACAGTCAATGACCCACGCTGGCAGTGTTTTTTTGTGACTCGTGACCTTGACTTTTGACCTTTTGACCCCAACATAAATGATTTCCAGGACTTTTTGTGGAACATTTTTTTCAGTTTGGTGATCCTAGCTGAGTCGCTTTTTGAGATATCGTGCGAAGAAAACAGACAAACTCCGGTGAAAACTATACCCCGTGACTGCCTTCGGCGTTGGTAATAAATACGAAACTGGCCGTGGTCGTATATGACCTCGCCCCAGATAGCTGTAGCCATGCGGGGACGAAGTATCACCTATCTAAATCGTCGCAATAGACAGAGGTATAGTCAAGGCATTTTTTTCGGGTCGGAGGTAGGGGCCGACGCAGAAATGCCGAGACCGAGGCGAGGCCGAGGCAGTAAAAGCTGGGAATGAGGCGAGGCGAGACAGAGGCAAAGGCCGCAACCCCGAGGCCGATGCAAGGCAGATGGAGACTGAGGCCTGAAAAATAGGAATACGAAAAAAACAAAATGTACTAGAAACGAAAATCAGTAAATCGTACAATAATAATGTCTGTCGTTTACAACAACTAAGACAGAGAACTCAAATGCCAAATGCACTAAATACACTACAAATCCACAAAACGTTACTAACTCATGTTCTTCTAGCAAGATCGAGGCGGAAACTTCGAGACCGTGCCGAGGCCAAAAATAACGAGGCCGAGCCGAGGCAAAGGCACTGGGTTCGAGACCGAGGCAGAGGGCTGCGGAGGCACAGCCGAGAGCAAGACGGGCAAAAAGATGCCCCGAGGCGGCCTCGAGCCAAGGCAGCTGCCGCAAGAATTACATCTCTGGCAGTAGACCTATACGCTATACAGTATATAATTTCTTTATTAACTAGATTACTGGTAGCAGGTTTTATCAAGTAGCACGTGGTCACAGATTATAGACCAACATCTCGCTATATCTATGTTGCTGACTGATTATCTTGACAGATTTCAACGAATGCGCGGCTGGTCCGTGTTCTAACGGCGGTACGTGCGTGGACGAGTATGCAAAGTATACGTGCAACTGTCGAACTGGCTTTTCTGGAATCAATTGCGAACGAAGTACGTTTTGTGCTATATCCAGGCGCGCGCTGCATTGCATGTAATAATGTTGCTTTTTAACAACAGATCTGATATGCTGTAGCGTGCCAGTTGCATCAAATGCACAGGTGATTGTAAAAATTTGTAAAACGTAAAGTACTTGATATGGCTATGCATGCAGCATAAACACACATTTGCGTTAAAAACAGTTGCTGACACTGAAACAAGATATTAAAGAAATCAATACTCAAGAAGTGTTCACACGCTGTAATATTGACTTCAGCGTAAACGTGTGCAAGAAATGTATTCCATGCAGCTTGTAACAATTACTCATCTTTGTTTAAGATGTGTTGCAGACGTAGGTGGCCAGTGTTATAAGGTAACTGATGCCTGTTACAATGTTACACAGCTAGACAGGAATATTAGTATAACACACTGATGTCAAGTAATTTCTCGGAAACGGTACAACGTAGACATACGCCTACTTATACAGGAAAAATAATAGGAAATTATGTAGCGTTATTTACATTGACCTTGACTGATTTTGAAGATTAGTTCAAACACTATAGTGCAGAGGTGAAGCAGTCGATACAGTGTGCGTCTGTGTATCCGGATGTGACTTATGACCTATGACCAGGCTCCATCATTACTACATCCAGCACTGTCAAGACTCTCGGCGTAACCCTTGACAATCACCTCTCTCTTGACCAACACGTTTCATCAGTATGTAAATCTGCCTTTTTCCATCTACGCGCCTTGCGCCACATCCGCTCTGTACTCTCTGAGGACATTGCTAAGTCAATCGCCGTTAGTCTAGTTTCCTCTCGCCTGGACTACTCTAACTCAATTTTATTTGGTACCTCTGTCTCTAACCTCCGCAAAGTCCAGCGAGTCCAAAACACTCTTGCTAAAATAGTACTTAACAACTCATCACTACCATCCACCACCGCTC
>Ga0209780_1002093_pt1 | contig 13898 bp, 9 predicted proteins | sample WorMetexBAHAMAS2_FD_187384 | JGI IMG/M metagenome (GOLD analysis project Ga0209780, IMG submission 187384) | Marine gutless worms symbiont microbial communities from Max Planck institute for Marine Microbiology, Germany - Inanidrilus exumae... | ecosystem: Host-associated > Annelida > Digestive... | reverse complement strand
ACCCACTTGGCCGTTCCGACCGTTACAATTCTAAATTTTGAAAATCCAAGATGGCGACGGCCGCCATCCTAAAAATTTAAAAATTGCGACATCTCTACTCGCCACCAATCGGCACGAAATGTGGTATGTTTACGCATATTGGCCCTCAACACAGGTTCGGCATTTAAAATTGTCAACTTTTAAAAATCTAGGATGGCGAACGGCCGCCATCTTGAAAAATCGAAAAATGTATCAATGGACATTATTAACAGCCTACTCAAAACTGGTAATAAAACAGCAAATATAAATTAAAAACTGCAGTTTATACACACTATTAACGGCGACGGATCGAAAACCGCAAAAAAATCATAAAAAGGCAATGTTAACCACACTAACATTGACATTCAGGCTAGGTTAGCGTGATTAACATTGCAATTTTATGATTTTTGCGGTTTTCCATCCGTCGCCGTTAATAGTGTGTATAAACTGCAGTTTTTAGCATTTATCAGTTATATAAAGCAATCATCGTAAACAGAAGAATAATGACATAACAAACTTGGCTGTAGTTTCGCGTATACATGGTTCTCTTTTAATTCTGACCGCAGCTTTTCATAGACATTCTCAGCCAGTAGCTTGTCGTAGATGCCTGCCTGTTGCAGTTCACGCCTCTGGGTTGCTATGGTTACTTGCTCGGACAAAGTCAGTCGCTCTTTTACATCAGACAGTTCTTTGTTCGTTTTGTTCAACTGTTCACTTAGTTCAGCAATTTTGCTTTTTAGAGTATCATTTTCCTCTTGCAATTCGACTAGACGTCGATTAGGACTTTGCCGTGGGTCCATTGTCTACAAGTAAAATGGAACAAATGGCAATAGACTTCAAAATAAATTTTACAATTATTTGTGCCATTCGGTTTTTATCATATGAATTACGAGCCGAGTAATATTACGTTATAGCTTGCTTTTTCGATGTTTTAGCAGAGTAAGTAAGCAACAGAAAAGCAGTCAGCAGTCACCATCAAAACATGTTGTTGCGCCGTCGATAAGCATTCTTCCAACTCCGATAACTGCATCAAACTATTAGATTATTGACTGCCAAAGTCACAGAACATTAGTCGAGGCGTTTATTTCTTGCCGGCTGGAAAATTGCTGTTTGCGTGTCTGAAAGTCTACTAGGAAGATAAAGTCAGCACAGAATTTTGCCACACATCATATCCCGGGAGACTACATTACGCCCTTATTATGCTAATTGCTCTGGCTTCTAGTCCGGCGTTGAGCAGAGTACAAGGCAGCATGCCTGGTGCACCATCGTTGTCTGTCCAGGCACCTACAAACTGCCGATATATTCCTCGTCTATGTCGATCGGCATCCAATATTATTACTGGCCCGCCTACACATAGTATAGGGGGCAGACTAGTAACGGTCGCTGGCGTCTGTCGTTATCTGTTGTCGTCGTCATCTGTAACGCTCGCATATGCTACGTAACTCACCAGGGAGCAGCACGCGAGGTGGGCCAGTAGTGTTACATCCCGTTAGGGTGACACCTTGTTTCGCGAGTGCTGTAGTCGCCACAGAATTAAGCCAGTTGACAGCATCTTTTACCTGCCCATGTGGCCGAGTGGTCAGCACACTCTGCCGCCAAGTGCAGTAGAGCGTGACGCGCTCAGTGGCCGATCGTTTGCGCCTCAGCCCGGACGCGTCTGCCCACCAAAGAATTATTTCTAATGATTCCTATGCACATGATGAACAGGGAGTTAATCCCGGGCAGGAAAGAAGGTTCGACAGTGTCCTCTATAAACTGTAACCGTTACTGATAACTTTATTAGCAGCGTCAAGGTATCAGCCGCGCTAACATGAGAGCCAAAGCAGACAAATGAGGCTAAGTCTCATGGCTAAGCGCTGAAGAAGTGCCGGTCAACACTGACTTGTGACAGACACACGATGACAGCAAGTATACCGCGCTAGCCGTACTCGCACGTGCAATAACTAGTTTGTTTAACTATACTTAATATCACTAACATATGCACTATCAGAATTTATCGAACAGTTGAGTACAATCTGGGATAAACTAATCCACTGTTTATTAATACTCGGTCCTTGTAGACTAATAGAAGCCAGCACTCATAGGAATGTAGAAACCCACACCGGCACTGCTTCGTGCCTCGTGACATTTGACCTTTTGACCCCATAATAAATGGGTTACCAAGACTTGTGGTGTCATGATGGAACATTTCTGTGACACGTTTGGTGGTCCTAGCTTCGTGCGTTTTTAGATGTCGTGCGGAAAAACAGACAGAACAGACGCTTGGAAAAACCCGAGACTTCCTGCCGTCGACTTCCTGCCTGCGTAGGTAAAGACGATAGTAGGCCTACTTGTTGTGAAACACTTATTCATAAAAGAACATTGGACGTGTTCAGACTTCTAAACAGCTATAAGATTATGGTTACAAGTGTTACTAAACATGTCATAAGACATTATTATACGCACCTGTCGACGACTTAGCCTACCGTACAGCCGCCATGACAGCAATGACGTGGCATTACGAAGCGAGATGCTTAGCCAAGACTACATGCCTGCTGCTACACGATAACGCAATTGGAGCGTAACTTTTGAATATAATATAGGCTCGAACATGTGGGCCCAGCGCACGCTAGCTGGGCTGCTGGGGTAAATAGCCTATCACAATCACATGACTATAATCAAATAGCCTAGGCCCAGGCTTGGGTTAAAGTTGGCAGTTGCTGTGGACCCTAGGCACTGCCTAACCGTAGGCATGAAACTCGTATATCTCGTAGTTTTTCACCTGTCGCCCTATACGCATTGCTAAATGTTTTTTAGTGCATCCTGAATTAAAGTGATTTTTACATGGGGCACTTTTTGGATTGATTAACTGATCGATTAAACAGTTGTGACATTTCTTGTTGTTGTTATTTCTTCTTTTTTTCGTACAAAAATCGGCAGTTTAGTGATCACAGTGTAGCACGGTAGTGCTTTAATACTGTTGTAAGGGCGACCAACTATTCCCATGCAGAATGGCAATATGGGAGTATCAGAACTCCGAAACCCCTGAACCGATTGTCACAAAATTAGGCACGGGCGATTACGTCGGCGACATGACTAGCACGACACAATTCAAACCGATCGCCCTAGTGGGGGCGTCCGGCAAAGGGGTGAAATATCACTCTCGCGTGGTTCTTAGTTATATTTGTGACCTCAACTTTTGGTCGTGTCCCGAGACCAAACCAGAGTACCGATTTTTACCCGGTTTGATTCATAGATGTCAATCCCGAGTTATTGTATTCCTAGAGCGATAAAACTAAATGTTTCCGCATTTCCCTATTTTTTACCCCCAAATCACCCCCAAAATTGGCGTGAATAACCTAGGCATTTTCAAGCTTAACGCTCAAAATATCAAAACTTGCATATTATCGAACTACTGCACCGATTCAAACCAAATTTTGCACAGTGACAGAGACCACCAAAATACACTTCATGGGTAGTCCAAACAAGCGTATAACAAATCCAAGAAGGCGGACGGTCGCCATCTTGAAAAATTGAAAAACCGGCCATATCTCCGCAACGCCTTGACCGATCTGCACAAAATTTGGCAAGGCAACACAAATTGGCCCTCTGAAGAGTACGGGAAGTTAAAATTTCCAACTTTTAAAAATCAAGATGGCTGACGGCACGCCCTTACCAGCAAAGTCATGCCAAAAATCATGCTTGTTGTGAATGTGACTGTAGCACGGATCGAATCGATCCGTGCTACAAGAAGCTGTGGTCAGGGTCACATGACATTTTTAAATTTAGGGAAATAACTGATAATATATCGGAAACGGCGCAAGATAGACTTAGTTGCAATGGAAGACTAACAGGAAATCACATGTGGCCTATCGAATGGAAGCAATACAAATGACCTCGAGTGACCTTGAAGGTCAATTATGCTATTTGACATCTTTCTAACCTCTATATACCTTGAGAAATGTAGGTTGTATTATCTACAACATGTTTATTCACTTACAGCAAGACTCTTCAAATGTAATTTTTCGTACAGCTATGCAGGAGTTGACAAAATTGTAACTCACAATTGCTGGTTTTTGTGGGAGATCTTGACATCATGGTTTCTTGGGCCCACCCGAGCTTACTTCCAATCGGCATCTCGATCGGCCGTTTTTTGCAGCGCTCACGAAAGTGACTAACAGACACACCGACCACACTAGTCTAGTCCATCCATAGAGAAGCAGGATGACCCAGCTAGTCTTGTGATTATCAGTTATCAATCGCACCACGATAGTCTATTAAAATGGATCTCCATTTTTTTATTGTATAGCTTATACACACCTGTACGCTATACAAGTAATATTCTGTTCAATTAATTGATTTTATTGTGTACAAAGGAGTGATGAATGCTATGGTTTTATCAATCAGTGCATGTATTGCTATTGTTCAACTATCAGCAGCTGATTAATTATTCGCCTCGAAGCTATATGATGTCGACTCAGCATTCTACCCTCCGTGGGACGGTAAAATGAGTACCAGCCAAAGGGCTGTGATGATACTCTGCGGCTGGGAAGGTAACCGCAGGCCTTGGGGAAAGTAATGGCAGCCTACCCCTGGGTGGGTGACTTCAGTTACCTGCGGACTGACTGCCTGAACACCGGGATTAGCTCCGGACCAAACGCTCGGTAACGAGTATGGAAAGCCTTTTACCTTTTTTCGAAGCTATGGTTCTGGCAAAGATTGGATTACACTAGTCTACGGGACAAAAACGTTGTTCACGCGTTCGGCTATAACACCGCGAAAAGTGAACCGATTTGGATGAAATCTGGAGCATTCTGAGTATATTGTTGGGGGCTGGCCCTGGCAGATTTTGGGCAGCAGCGGCTGTTCGAGCGGCAGCCAAAATTTTAGTTTTGGGGGGTCAGGTAAGCAACGCACGATTTTACCGATTTCCCGTCGGACAAATTTCACGAAATTTGGACACATCAACGTTGATCGGTGTCGCGATGTAAACTTTCGGAACAGAATTTTCAAAGTTTTACCGTAAGGGGTCGTTTTCCCAAGAAAAACGCAAAAATGTCTCACTAAATTTCCAGGTCTTGCGACTTAAGGTCGCCATAATGGCGCAATGATTACAGATCGCCGGAAATTCGCTACCAAACTGACCCTCTACGGGATTTAAGTTTCCATTATTACCGTTAGAATCAACTCAAAGTCTTTTCCCCGAGGCTGTACGTTCTGTTCAAGAAAGGTACCTATCCAAATTTTCGACAACGTCCGATGTCCGATATTGTGTATTAAAACCAATACACCGCAGTGCTGCCTATCCCTCGCGACCGATATGGAATAAAGGCAGACTGAATTGGAAACTGAAAACAAGTAACGCGGCAGATAACGTTGACATCACTCAGTCGCAGGTACGTACACTAGGCATCGTCGAATGCAAGAAGTAAACAGATTTTGCGCGGATAGCCGACCGCTTCGAAGCGAATATTGTATCGTGTTCATTCAACACAATACAGCCATATAGTTACATTTTAAGTCGACTCCGAGTAGACCTAATAAAGTGGGTCTCAAGTGTCCTCCGCCCGTGCGTACGTCCATACGTCCGTCCGTTTACAAAAAGTTTCTTCGATTATAATGAAATTTGGTGTGTAGGTAGAGGTCAACGAGTGATGCATGTCGGTATGCAGTATGACCCGATCCAAGGTCATGGTCAAGGTGACACGAGCCCACGAAAGTCGGAAATTCGGCCATTTTCATCGGCTATCTCCTCCCCCATTTATAATGGGGGCTGGCAAGTGACCACGGATTATTAAATTATGGGGCAATACCTAAAGCTTATCGGGGCCGGATTTTTGTTTTTTTTTGTCCTTTTTTGTGTCACGTGACTTTGAAGTTGGCAGTAAGTAGGAGTCGACCGTCAGTCCCGTAAGGGGCTAATTTATTTGATTGTTAATTTCTGCGTGACAATAACTCTTGAGTTGTAACAATTGCAACCAATGGATTACGCCTTACCGCGTGGCTATTTCCAGCATAGTGACTTGTGACGTCAGAGATAATGACGTTTATAAAGGTTTGCGCAACGCATTCATAAGAGTGGCTGCAACGCCTAAGGAGACGTCGTATATCTAAAATGCAGTAAAAACATAGCGTAATGTCCTGTCTTAACGGTGTAACAGCGATAACCGTCAGTATGTAAATAGCCTATGCAAAGCAGAATAGTATTGGGGCATCGATGTGTAACTTCACAGCAAGTAAACTTCTTGACAATCTGCGAATCCGCGCTATAAGCTTTGCGCTGAAGGCTGCCAGTGATCGTTGTGTAGGCCTATAACGGCACACGTTATTAGAATGTTTTAAAGGCTACATTGGGGACGGTTTGGTTACACGCTCGAGTGAGTAATGGAGATGTTCGAAGACGTCATGATCATGAGCTAACGATAAGAAGTGTTTGGATGAATAATCGATGGATTCTCTGCTGAAGCAGCAGCGACGTGACACCTCACAGCAGGTAAGCAATTACTTGGTGGAGCAGCGAAGGAAATTTAGTAGTCGATGAAACATCGACCGATTAAAACGAGATAAGTGGAACGTTTAGGTCGGCGATCTGAAGTACAGAAATTCGAACTGATAGGCTCAGGTCGGCAGAAAGATTATGCTGATTTGTGTTCTATGCGGCGGTTGTTTGTAGAATGCATCCTAAACCTGTCGTTTTTATCAGACACCGTGTTTTCCTCAATTTGCAAGATTTTGCTTGAGGTTTTGTGTAAAAGACATGAAATTGTAGCTTATTCGTTGTTTGAATTGAAAAGAATTGCAGCTTGGTTTAGTTGTCGACACAATAAACATATCTCTAAAGCAAGAAATCACTAGCCATCATGGCTGTTTTGTTTATTGCACCTTAGAAATATTCTTACAAACTAACAACACAATTGTTGACGCATTGTCTGTGATGGGTATGCTATTGCATTCATTAGACACGACAAGGGCATTAGGCCTAATTAAGGGGACACCATACCTAGTTTTTCTCATATTTGTAGTAGGCCTAAATGTAAGTTAATAGGCCCCGTTTCAAGGGCCAGTGTATGAATCATGAATTCATAATCACCCAATTTGGTTTAATAATTATATGAACCGGAATAAACATACCAATATTAAGATTCTTCTACACTACCCGTGCCGTGTTTAAAGCTGTAGAGCCTACTATTCATTGCAACTCGAACACTAATCTCCCATAATAACCATAATCACAACCTATCTGTGTCCATCATTTCATATTTCCGCAACAATTTGGCACTATAATTACCCCGAACTAGAAAAAGTAAAGACTCGAAACATGAATTGCTTTTCGCAAACATTTTCGCTGTTTGTTTATCATTTGCGTTAGCAGCAGCAACAACTGCCCGCCGAGATGTTGACTGGAGCAACTGAACAGTTCGTCAAAGAGTCGTCAGGAAAAGAACGTGATGGAGAGGAGGAGGAAGAAGATGAAGACGACCATGACGACGATGATAATTATGATGGTGATGATGATGTCATTGATGACACGAGTCTGCCTCAGCAGCCGGGCGTGGAGACGCAACGGTGGCTGACCGTGTCGTATGCCGGTCTGCCGGAGTGGCTACGTGATAACGAACTCATCGAGACCGGACACAGACCACAGCTCAACAACTTCTTCACGTGTCTCGCGTCTGTGTTCAGAGTTCACAGCGAGACTGGCAACATCTGGACACATCTCATCGGTCAGCATCATCACCATTCTCATCTGTTTACATATCCCATGGGTCGGCGAGAGGAATATTTATAGCCGCAGTTTGTTTGTTTGTCCGCCTGTTTTTCTGTTAGGAGAATAACTCGAAACGTCATTGATGAATGTTCATAACATGTATAGGTATAGAGTATGGGTAAAGGCTTTCCATACTTGTTACGATGCCCGGAGTTGATCCCGCTGTACAGCCCGCAGGCGACTTATAAGTCATCCACCCGGCAGTAGGCTGGCAAGGCTGCCATTATATTCCGGCAGGCCTGCGGTTACCTTCCCAGCCGCAGAGCATCACCGCCCCTTGGCCGGTACCAAGTTATACTGCTTGGTAACGGAAGCATATAGGTGCGACCGTGTGAACAACTTGCCCAAGTTTGTTATGCAGCTTTGTTCCGAGTAGGATTTGAACCAACGACCTGTTGATCGCAAGTCCAAAGCTCTACCCGTTGCGCCACCGCGCCACCTAGTAGTTGATTACATTTTGGAAGTAATTCAGAATAATATTTGACGGCCTATGACATTAACATTAACTTTCCAGCAAAAGGTTGTACTTTTCGCAATGTCTTGTATCTAGGGTATTACTTACTTCGTTAGTTCGTTACTTAGAAAATACTTACTTACTGTATGAGTGAAGTGTGCATGTAGGGATGATGACGGTGGGAGTTCTGGCCGTGGAGCACCTGTTGAGACCTCCCAGTGAGTTGGCGTGGCAGGACAAGGCCTGCTTCATTGTGTTCCACGCGAGCATGATGTCCTGTTTCGGCTACTCGTTCATTTCTCACACGTTCTGCTGTCATTCGCCGCTCGTCTTGAGATATCTCTGCATGTACGTCGACGAATTCTGCAACTGTCGTGGCAGTTATTGATTGCCCTGCGACAAATGTGGTTTTTCGTGCATCTAATCTGTGCAGCAGTTGACAAGATTTCATCCGGCATTGCCCATCGCGCGGTCCCTCTGAGCTTTTCGTCGACCTCGACTTGATACTGGCTACTCGTGAGCCCTGCAAAAACGGCTAAACCGATCGAGATGCCGTTTGGAGGCTGACTCAGGTGGGCCCAAGGAAGCATGCATTAGACGGGGTCATGGTCGGACGAATCCATTCGCCGCCACGAGAGGTGACAAGACGGCGATACGAACTTTCGTCAGAGTATTGTTGGACCACTTGTTACTGAGGCGAATTGCGTGAATTTTTATAGTGTACGCGTCGCATAATCGATCTATTTTCTCACGCTTCAAGAACCAATCGTCACAGTTGTTGAACTTTTGCTAATAATTTAGTGACAAACTATTGGACTTGCCTGAAAAAAATCATTGTTTGATGAGCCTTTAGGGAGACATGCCCATGTAGCTCAGTGGTCAACGCACCCAGGTGCCATGTGCAGTGGAGCGTGACGCGCCTCATCAGGAGCCGGGTTCAGACCTTTCGGTCTGGGCGCGTCTGCCTTCTACCAAAAATTATTTCAAATTTTCAAATAATTTATACTCACGTGATGAACGGGGAGATAATCCCGGGCAGGAAAAAGAGTGTTCAACGGTGTCCTCTATAACCTGTGACCGTTGCTGACACCTTGAGTAGCAGTGTCAATGTTGTTAGCCGCGCCGGCGTGGCTAAAGCTGAAAGGCGTGGCTGGCCAATGGATGGTGCAGCATACAGCAGCAGTCAGGGCTAAGTCAGACGGTATAGATTACATCTAGAAGGGGCGCGTTGTGAATACTCGACAAGCAACCCCCCATACGTATTCCTCCCTCATCCTACACGTCACGCATACACTAGCACACACTTACCAATTCCCCTCCTCTCCCTGAGCTAGCACAGCGCACTGGACCACTACAAGGTCTCAGCGCTGAGGTCCAGAGTAGGCTGGACCTCTGCCTCCAATAACGAACGAACGAGCCCTTTGAGTCCAAGGATTCTATTTTCGTCCACGACCACGGTTGTCGCAGGAAATTTGTGCTTGCAGGCACTAACGTATTTAGTCGCCGCATGCAACAGTGTGGCATCTGTCTGTCTGTCCCGTCGCATGCGACACGGCCAGCGTACATTTCGGCCCGACAATAACAAGAACGGACTTAGTTGTTTAAGAGGCATTGGCCATGACCCACACAGTCCCACACTTGTGTCTGTCAAACTACTTAACCGAGAAGTTGATGAATGCGTATTCAGAAGTCACGTTAACTGGAGAGATATTGAGTGATCTATATATGGCGTCTGAGTTTTTGATACGGACTCGATCCCAGACAAGATCAGAGTGATCTGTGAGTTTTCACAGAGAAAGTTCGGAGCAGGTACCACCTGATGGCTGCGATGTGGTTCTTGAGCAGGGTCGTAGCTAGCCAGCTCTTGGTGGGGGGGGGTGCTCACCACATTGTTGAGGGTGCTGGTAACTAGGGGTCCTACGGGCCATCCTTAGTACCGGTGCTGACCCAGCCGCCCGGGGGTGCTCAGCACCCCCAGCACCCCTTACGCTACGGCCCGGTGAGTCGTCTACGTGGTATGTTTTGGATCCTCTAGACCGGAATTTCTGCCTAATCAGCTTGAAAAAAGAGTGGTCTCTTTAGCTGTCCTATTTTAAATGTGTCACTGTTGGCAGATTCGACTACGTCGGAATAGTGCTGGCGATAACCGGTTCACTGATGCCGTGGCTGTACTACGGCTATCACTGTCATCGAGGCATGCAGGCCACCCACGTCGCACTGAGTCTAGCTTTGTGTGTGGTCTGTCTTGTCTACATCGCCACCACGTTTGATGAGTTCATTCATCGACGCGGCATCGGCAAGGCTGGTCAGTCGCCGACATTAATTTCCTAGTATTTATCTAACCGTTGTAATGCGTTCAAATATAAAGGCGACACAAAAACGTGCTACGACAGCACACGTATTGGTGACGTCATCGTGGAGGTGGTGGGTGAATGACGTCATCGTTTCACGTGTCGACAGTCGGCAAACCTCAGCCGGTCCTCTGCCACCAATGACAGAGCGTGGTACTCCAGCAACATGGCGACCACGTGGAGTACGTGAAACCATTGATGACTACTCAGCAGTACAACACATACACGACTGAACTTGGTAACTAATGGTCCTAGTAGATCGCTCGCTACGGCGTGTGTGTGTGTGAGTAAAAAAAGAAAGGCTTCCCATACTCGTTACCGAGCGTTGGGCCCGGAGCTGATCCCGGTGTACAGGCAGTCAGCCCGCAGGTGACTATAAGTTATCCACCCGGCGGTAGACTGCCATTACTTTCCGCCAGGCCTGCGGTTACCTTCCCAGCTGCAGAGCATCACTGCCCTTGGCCAGTACCAAGTTATACTGCTTGGTGACATAGACACATAGGTGTGAACAACTTGCCCATGTTTGTTACGCAGCTCTGTCCCGAATCGCACGACCTGTTGATCGCAAGTCCAACGCGCTACCCGTTACGCCACTGCGCGCCACCTCTGTCATGCGTTATTGAAATCTAGCGGCTTTTATAACATGCTATTGAAACATTAAACTTGCTTACTTACTTAGGCTGCTATAAATAATGCACGCAGACGTATTTGCTGCGGATACGCTAGCAGTTATGTCGTAGTTTGACTACCCATGACATTGAGCGACCCTGATACGTACTAATGCTCGTGCAGGCAGTGCCGCAGTTGTTAAGTGGGACTGGGAAAAATAGCCGTTTCGGGGTCCAACAAACGCCAGTTGGCGTTCTAAGGTCTCATCATAATATTATACAACCAAATTTCTCGAAGAACGTACATTCTGACGTACGGTAGGCTACTGTACTTTCATGGCCGCTGTAATTTACTCGCATTCGTTACAGATTTTATTTGTTATTTGGGTTAAATGATTTGTGATTTGGGGATGTGATTTGTGATTTGATTTGTGATTCGGCATGATGATTTAAATCATTTTGTTAAATGATTTGTGATTTTGGAATGCAGTTTGATTTGTGATTTGCCCATCACTGCTGAGCGCTTCAGAGATGACTTTCGTAGTTAAGAGCTACATAGGTGGATCTACACCTTTACCTGTTTAACCTAGTCACTGTGTGCAGGTGTGTTTCTGGCTCTCGGTCTAAGCTGTATCGTTCCCGCCGCTCACCTGGCGCTCATCATTGGTTATCACGACTCGTTCCCGTATCTCGCTCTCTTCGGAGCTTCGTACATACTCGGAGCAATTGTCTACGCCACCAGGGTTCCTGAGAGCATCTGGCCGGGATACTTCGACACCTGGGTAATAATAGTAATATTATTACTATTACTGGCCCGCCTGATGGGCCAGTATTGTTTTGCTGGCTGTCGTCTGTCGTCGTCGTCGTCGTCTGTAACGCTGCAGGCGAGCGGGGCCGGCCGGCCGCCGGGAGCGTGGAAAGGCGGCGTGGAAACGCTGCCGGCGGTCCGACCGGCCGGCCGCCGGGCGCGTGGGCGGTCGGGCGGCCGACACTACACGGCGGGCCAGTCGTGTTACGTCCCGTTAGGGCGACACCTTGTTAATAACATTGAGTCAAAATATATAAATGAAGATGATGATGACGTTATTTATTTCTTTTGTTGCTTTTTATAGCCGATCACTACACTAACAACATTCTAAACGCTAGAAAGCCCTCACTCGAGGTGGCACCGACCAATTTTGCAACACTTAGCTGACCGTGAATTTTTCGGCTGCCCGATACTTATTAGCCGTATCAAATTCAGTTATGTTTTCAGCTCAGGCCGCAAAGCGCGGTGACTGTTTTTTTTTAAATTTACCTTTACTTTTTACCAGGAAAAAAAACGACATTTTTCTCTTCCGTAAGCGTGAAGTTTCACCAGCATGCCGACAAAGCAATCGTAGACAGCAAACGTCGCCTCCGGTGTCGCCCCTGGCGAACTCGATTAACCGTAACGTCATCTGAAGCCCCAGTGCCCAGTCATCACATACATAGAGGAGCAGGATGCCCCAGCTAGTCTTGCTGATTATCAATTCACCCATACGCATATACCTTTTTCACTCACACACACACACACACACACACACACGCCGTAGCGAGCGATCTACCTGGACCACTAGTTACAAAGTTCAGTCGTGTATGTGTTGTACAGCTGAGTAGTCATCAATGGTTCCATTTACTCCACGTGGTCGCCATGTTACTGGAGTACCACGCTCTGTCACTGGTGGCAGAGGACCGGCTGAGGTTTGCCGACTGTCGACACGTGGAACGATGACGTCATTCACCGACCACCTCCACGATGACGTCACCAATACGTGTGCTGTCGTAGCGCATTTTTATGTCGACTGTATATTTGAGGATAAAGTAAAGTACCGGTACAGACATAAAGCGTAGATCAGAAAACGTGGAAATGGTTTGCGTTAGCTTCTTTGTGTAATCGAAGTTTGTAGCTGAAACACATTAAAACAATGAAACTGATAAGATACGGTAATTAGTACGAAACTCTAAGCTAAAAACTGATAAACAGACAGCCAGCTCAGTTAACCTCAGAGAACTGTAACAGAAATCTAAGATAAAAAAGTAAAAAAAATTAAAAACCGATTAGCGTACGCCGTAGGGATAGTCCTTGTCTTCGAACGCAATCCACGTAACGATGAACCATCCACGTGTGCGTTTGAAACATACAAACTACTGTGTTGACTGTGTGCTCAGTGTGAGGTCAGCAAAGGAACGAAACATTAACGTTGGCGCTTTGATATTGAAGATACCTTCACCGTAGTGTACATACAACTGTGGTCATAGGCGTACACAGGATTTCACAATGGAGGGAGTTACACTGGTGGATACAAGAGTTTGGTTTGGGTGTGACATGGCGAGCGCGGAGCGCGAGCTTATAACGGGGGTCTGGCAGAGCCCCCAGCGGCGTCCAGGGGCAGAGCTTCTGGTCCGGGGGTCAGGGGGCGAAGCCCCCTGAAGCTGGAGCTCTCTTAGGCCCTGGACAAGCAAAGGAGATCGCAAATTTGTTAAGTTTCGTACTTTGAGTGCTTAAATCATTAATCACCGCATGGTGCCGACAGTTGAACTGACGACGACAATCATTTCAACTTGAAGGGAACTGCATGTTCAACTGTAGGAGTGCGTTTTCCTGATTTTCTTTAATATTAAACGGTGATAACGATAACTTAAAATTTGTGAAAAATTAATGTATGTTCAGTGGGGGTTTGAACCCCCTAACCCCCCCC
>Ga0209780_1002091_pt1 | contig 13904 bp, 14 predicted proteins | sample WorMetexBAHAMAS2_FD_187384 | JGI IMG/M metagenome (GOLD analysis project Ga0209780, IMG submission 187384) | Marine gutless worms symbiont microbial communities from Max Planck institute for Marine Microbiology, Germany - Inanidrilus exumae... | ecosystem: Host-associated > Annelida > Digestive... | reverse complement strand
TGTTTAAAACTTCTGTTCACTCCGGGTGCAACATGTTTTTTTATTTTGATGCACAGAAAACTGAAAAGTCTACGAGTAGGCTACGTAAGAACGATAGACATTCGACAGAATCTCTTTAGTCAAACTGCCAGTTTATGGGTCAAGGTCAACGGTTAAAGTTCAAGGTCACACGAGGAAACAATGTTCCTTTTTCGGGTGAAAGTTAAAGCGAAATTGGGAAAACCAGTTACGGTCGCGTGGAAGAAAAGCAGACCTAAATTGTAAACTGTAAATAAGTAATATCAGCCGCAAAGTGGTCAGTTCGACCTCGAGTGAGGGCTTTACTAGTTGATTGATTGATATTTAATAAAATAGTAGTAGTAGTTCTATAACTATCCCTGGCTGCTGGAATTTCCGTGCCGACTAAAGGGTTAAGGCCGTTTTACATCGTGCGACAGAGAAGCAAATCAGTTGGCCCAGTTATCATCAAGCGACGCGGCCGTTCTGTTGGGCAGTAAATGTGACAGCAGCTTTTGGCAGACGGTGACAGTACGTAATCTGCGTCATCGGGTCATCGCGCACGATGCCTTGTTAGCAGGCAATGCAAGGAAACCACACACGAAGTTGGTACGTTACGTATAACAGTAATGCTGTTTTTCTTATCGCTTGTCAGTTCTCTGATCAAACTGGTCACATTTGAAACGATGGATAGAGGTTACTCCTTCTGATATAGGGAAGTTTTTCTGCACGTTTCACCCCTATACTACCAGGACCACCACCACCACGACCACCATAACATTCCCGTTATCCAGCTGAAAGTGGGTTGGCACTTTGAAGTCGGTGAACTGCGTGCTGACTGTCCACTGTCCAGATTATTCGTGCTAAAAAGTTCCGATGAATGAAATTAATACAAACACAGGAAAGTCAATCTTCGCCCTCATTACTCCACAAACATCTAAAAGTAAAAGTAAAGTATGAGGTACCTATATAGCGAGTTCTTACGGCCTAAACAGTCACGAAGCGCTACAGAATGGCACGTGTTAACGGGATCACAGTTTTTACATGCTACCCACACGACCATCCTGACTTTACTCCGTAAGCATTCACCAGATGGCACCACCCGAACGAAGCGGCACACATCTGATATAGCTTACTACTCAATTTATCGACCTCGGAAGGATGAAAGGCTGAGTATGCCTAGTCGGCTGACCTATAGCGGACGGCTTACCCACATAAGTGATGACCCGTCAGCTGCAGGTCGAGCGTGGGACAGGAAAGTTCGCCGGTCAAAGACCAACATTCTAACCACTCATGCCACGCAACCAACCGCGCTATATAAATGTACCATTTGATTTGATAGATGGGGTCAAGATCAGATGAATTTATTCGCAGTGGCGATGGGTGACAGGTAGGCGATGCTGCCTTTTGCCAAAATAGATTCAAAGTGGCCGCCCTGAAAGGTCGGTGTTAGCGGCGACGGACGGGCGGGCAGTCATCGGCGAGCTGAGCTGTCGACCACAGCGTCAAACAATTCAGATTAGAGTCATCGACCGGCGCTGTACGACGAGCCGTGAACGATCAACTTACAGTAGTCCAGTCACGTCACGATACGACGTCGACAGTTAACGGACCGTAGCCGGCTTAGTGCATACACGAAGCAGGAGGTTGAAAGTAAAAGTTAAACTGAAACGGGAAGCCGACATCCAATCGGTCAGAAACTTTGAGAATTGAGAGTTATTTTTAACCTACCCAACCTCTATTTGGCGCCACGGTTGGGGGTAAACCCGTTTGAACTTCGCCGAGACTGCAGTCTGCCGCGGCCTGCCAAACTCAGCACGTCACAATCGCTACGTGATAAAAATATTTCACAGTATATGTGATTTTTAAGCCGCGTTGCCTGCACGCAGTGCTCGACATGCGGACTATTGCTATAGGCCTAGATGTCGCACGTAGCGTGGTCTGTCTCTCTGTGTGTTGGTCAAACGAGTGTGCTGTGCAAAAACGGGTGAACCGATCGAGATGCCGTTTGGGGGCAAACTCATGTGCGTCCACGAAACTGTATTAGAACTACGGAACTTGCTACCGACGACTGTCAAAAACACGAACTGTTGAGTCTTGCAAACAGTTTAAGCTACGTGTAAAGACTTGGCTCTTTCCGCCAACACATGTAGGAAGCGTCTCAAAATTACGTTTCGAGTTTCAACGGGCGCTATATAAATGTACGATTTGATTTGATAAATGGGGTCAAGATCAGACGAATCCATTCGCAGTAACGACGGGTGACAGGTCGGCGATGCGGCTTTTTGCCAAATTACTTCAGACACTTGTTTTATATTCTACGTACAGTGCGGGTATGCGTGGACGAGTCACGTGACACGTGTGTGAATTAGGAGCATCTATTAGTGTAGACAGTGGCAGAATCCAGTCGCCAAACGTTGATGCACTACTCAGTCTAAAAACCGTCATTCCAGATCGTAGAAAAAGCCAACAAAGCAACAGTCGTATTGACGACCGTTAGGATAACGATCAACAACACGGAGGCAACCGGACCAAGGCTGATTATTGGAGGAGCTACAGGTACATACTCCAGGTAATGCACTAGAGTTGACAACACTGTAACACTGGGCCTTATTACCGGTTTCCACACAAAACTAGGGCCTATATATTGCACGCACCACGCGCTGAGCGTTAATATTCAGGATTATACAACAAAATGAAAGCATCATTCATTTATCCGCAGAATAACCAGCAACTTGCAGGTTGAATGGCACATTTATATAACCACTGACAGAAGTCTTTACGAGTGTCACTCACTCTGTCACTGAACCAAGACGCAGTGATCAGGTAATAACTGATAACGTCCAATATGCAGCAAGTACTTTCGGCAAACGGACCGCAGAACGCACAATATAAAAGTACTCGGTTGCGAGTGTGTAGCATCGGTAAACTTTGATGGCTCGTAATAACGACGACGGTAGGAAGAAAAACTAGTACAGCAGGTCGACGTGACGTCTAGCTGGGCTGGTACTGGTCGACCCGCTCCAGCAGTGTTTCCGAGTATCCAGGTGAGTAGTACCTGTAGTGTAAACAGTCTCACAGTCAACTCGACTATCATCAACAACACACGGTATTGTGCGGTTTAACGTCCCACTCGACACATTATAGGTCATTTCAGAGACGATTTTACAGGTCAGATGACCCAACCAACAGTGTAATAGCACTGAAGGATGATAGTCTTCCAGGTCAAGGGCCATGAATCCCACAGTCAATCAGACAATCGCCATCAACAACACACCAACCACCATCATCACTCCACCGTCCTTTTCCACGCAAACCTGGTTTTTCTTCCTACACGTGCTCTAGAACTGAACCTCTGCAAACAAGTGACTGGATGTCCACACGGTCACCCAACCAACACTGTCACTTAGCACTGAAAGAAACGTTCAAACTTCAACAACTCCTCAGCCAGTTTGGTACACATGCAGCATCTGCTTAACATGTTAAGTCTTCAGAGACATACATTCACAGCTTCAACAGCCACTTTGCCACGTGAACCTTGGGTTAGCCAACCATCTCCAGCTTGACCTTCCTTCTCCATTTCTTGCCGTTCTGTGCACGCTCTTTGGAGACATCAAAACCTTTCATATCCTCTCTGACACCGTCCCACTGATGCCATTCTCTGACGTCCTGTGTAATACCTTCTACTTCTATGTCAATTGCAAACATGATACAATACGATACGATATGGTATATTTACATGCGCTCAAAAGCTGATAAAATGGCCAACTTAGTCTAGCGCACAGCACAGAAACGAAAAATTAAGGAAAAACTAAAAACAAAAACCGATTAGTTCAGAAGAAACGGTGCAGGCAAAAGTCCGTGAAGGTAGTCCGGGAGGAAGAATTGAAACTACGGGGGGGGGGTAAAATTTGTGAAACAGGTAGGTTTTAAGTCCGGAGTGAAAGAGAGAGGAAGTTATGGATGAGCAGAGTAGTAAAACAGAAGAAGAAGTGATAAGTGAAGGAATTGACTGGGAAATCGAGGAACTGGTACCCGAATGAGGTTCACAAAGAGATAAAGGTCAAGGAAATGGAACTGGAAGTGATCAGAGTACTGAGAAGTGTAGTGTACATGACAAAGTGTAGAGGGCCAAGAACAAAGCCTTGGGGAACACCACAGGAGGAAGTATGCAAGGAAGAGAGGTTGTTATCATATTTAACACAAAAGGAGAGAGATAATATGTAGGACTTAAGCCAGCAGAGAACAGAGCCATGGATACCGAACCAAGATGAGAGGTCTGTGATTAAGATGATGTGGTCGATGGTGTCAAAGGCAGCACAGAGTCTAGAGAAGATGAAGGCAAAGGAATGATACTTTCTTGTGACCTATCGCATTGATGAGATGATTATGAATTCTAACAGCAAACCGCTATGTCAGTTTAGCCGTTCCGCTGACAATGCTGTCAGTGCTTCCACACTGTTGCACAGGCAATTACTCTGCACAAAAACTCAATCAAAATGTTTCTCTAGGGACAACTGAATGAAAGAAATGTAAGTTGTTGTTGTAAATGCACTAAAATACTTGTAACCGCCACAGAGAGAAGTTGCATTATAACATGTTATTAAGCATGCTGACAGCAAAATGATAAACTACTTTGACCCATATGTAGACTGCAAAATAACAACAACAAAAATATGAACATAAAATAGCCGAAAACAGGCCTTCCTGACAACGTTAAAATCCTACCATATTTGATGGTTAAGTCAGGAGCGGATGAGGTTAGTAGAGGCATCCACACTGACGATGCAACTAGACGCCAAATTCGCCAACTCATTTGGGTCACCAATGCCTCCAACGCCAGCATCCCAAACATTCTATGCTGGATGCTTCTCCTGTCGCAACCTTCCCAACTTATCCTGGCTTTGAAGATGCACTAAGTTATGCTGTTTATTGTATACTCCGTGGCTTGGTTCCTAGGCTTAATAGCACATGCAAAAACGTTCAGCGGGACTCTGGGAGACATCAAAGAGGATGAGCGCTGGGAGTCCCTCTGGGCCTACTGTGACTGACACGCTGCGGCGACTGACAACAAAACAGCCGACTAACTTGACGATCTCGTCCGGGAAGCAGCCGTTGATGGTGTTGATGTGCTCGGCGAGCGTGCTGCCTGGCTCCGCCTTCACCTCCTGCACCTTCTTGAGGGCTCCGCTCGTCACAAAGAGACGACGAGCCTTGGCGTCGTGAGGCAGCACTTTGCCGAACTGACCAACGACATGCTTCAGAATGTTGGGCGGTGCGTCGTGCAGCAGCGGCTCGAGGGCAGGCAGGTGAACGCACTTCTGCAGCAGGTTCTTCAGTGCCTTCTTTGACTGACCACACACATTGACATACATATTGCTTTGACGACCATTTCCATCCATGAATCTCAGCTAGCCCGCAGTACTTGGGGATCTTCTGTGTGTCAATCGGATTTTGCTTTTACTCCCTTTCTGTTCCGTGCAGTACACTATCCGTCAGCGTTTCAACTCATGCTAAACCGGGGATGCCCATCCATGGGGAACTCCCAAAGGGGGAATTTCCGGATTTCAGGGAGGGCAAACTGGAAAATGCATTGGCAAACTCAAACTGTTTGAATAATGACCGTTTTAGCAGATTCAACTGAAGTTATTCCAATCAGCTGTCTAGCCGAACTGAGCGTTGTACTGACGCCAAATTCCGTATAGTGCATAATGGACGTGATCTACAGAAAACATTTTAATTAGGAATAATACAACATTTCATTGCATAGCGTAGCGTCCCATATTATGCAAAATGTGTCACGAGTCAGACAATATTGGAAAGGGGGAAAGACATTCTAACACATGATGACAAGGACGCATGAGGCAAAAAATAGGAAATCATTGCACTAAACATTTTATATTGTGTCACATTTTCAGTAATCAGTATGGTTCTATGCATAACCAAGTGCAAACAAATTGAACTAAAATGGAAACGTGTTTGTGATTGTAAATTGTGCCTTTTGTTATTAACAATCTTTGACATAAACTGTACACAACAGACAAAGACAAAGACAAAAACAGTTGGACAACAGGCAACAGTTGGAGGAGTTGTCACCTTGGTCTGAAGGTCCTCGGACGCTCCAGTGCGGGTGTAGCACTGCAGAAGTCGAGGGAAAACGTTCGCCTGAGCGACGGCCTTCGAGTGTTCCGGGGTGTGTCTGCCAATCTGTCCAAGCGACCAGGCAGACGCCGCCTGGATGTGGTCTTCTGGCTCCTCGGCGAGTGCAATTGACAGCACCACCACGCCCTGAATATCATCCACAACGTCACTGTCATTGTGTCGCCAGAACATGAGTGGATAGTGGAAGGAAACCCGGAGAAATGCGGTTCTCCAGTCCCAGAAGTGTCCGTGAGTGTTCCGGGGCTCCAGAACCAAATTTCTGCAGGAGGAAATGCACATTCTGGCGCTCATCCACTCTGTTATCTCATGTACGTTGGCTACACAGTTCATCTTATTTCAGTTAATACGACCCATGGAAATAATGAAAATTAGATGACAGTATCCCCAGTTATATTATGGACCCACTTTCTACAGTTCATAGAACCCAAAGTCGTAATTTAACTACTAAAAAAACAGACGTATACCATTTAATTGTCATTTCCAGGTGAACTATGGTTAGTCAGGGGTGGATACTGGCTTAAAATCCACCCCATTACAGACACCCTTTTTCACAAATCATTCAGACCTTAGTCTGCCTGCTCTCACGGACAAAGACTTGGATCAGTTTTTCTGTGCAAACTGTCTTATTTGTAGTTCTTTATTCGTTATTTTCTATTATGGTTCCATGAGATAGATTCAGATTTCTAGCAAATGCTAAACATTTCTCATCCTGTTGTATCATAAAATATCTCTCTGTTGTCAGACGCCTAGCACTCCCTGCCCATCATCCTGTCTCTGCCATTGATTCCTGAGGTTAGAGATGTCACTAGTACCTTCATTTCCACTTCCGAGGCCAACATCACGGCCAATAACTGCGTCAGTGTCAAAATCTGTTACGTATTTGATAAAAAGGAGAGTGCAGAGTAAACCTTGGAGACAATGACGGCCATTGCTAGGTTCTCCGAGTGAGCAGCGACGTAGCCCAACATCATGATTCCAGGCAGGCGAACGTTACCGCAAGTGTCACTCACATAGTCGACCATTGCTGCCACGCCTCCAGCGTTCACTATCAGCTGCGCCAGCTGCACACAGACGATGAGTGATTTCATCACAACAGCATAACAGCTGTTTGATGAGTGAATGACGGAGCAATGGTTCGGCAGGTTTAATGCCTGCACCCGTGGCATCATCAACATGCTTTGTTGTATCTAACGACCTACTTTTGGGGACCATTCCATCAAATATCACAATCACAGCTGACAAAACCAAACTTTACCAAAAGTAACACGACTGCTTTCGGCCAAAATCAAATGCATGCCAAACAGTTAAATTCTCTGGATTCGGTGCCGAAACAGAAACCAGGCAGCTGTTGGAATCTGTATTTGCAACTTACAAAAATAAATATCAATCTTTGGCTCACACTGATTTTCATTTTGGCAGGAAATGATGGAAAGTCAGTGAACTTAACAGTTCAGTTCAGTTTAATGTGTAAAATTTGGCTGACAGAACGAAACCGTGCATGAATAAAAAAAATAAACATATAAAACTTAACAATATGAGGTAAAAATGATAATGAAGATACAATCTGTAGCTATGTATCACCAGTAAGTGTCTTTGAACCATTGCCTTTCAAAAACGTTTCTAGCATCGCCTTTAATTGCCAGTGTAAGTTCCTGTCACCTAGGCCTAAGATTGCACATACGATTATTATGATCAAAGTAATGCAGATAAGCAGCTGATGTCACAGAAGCAGAGTAGGCTAAATGCTGTACAAAAGAACAGTTGCACAAGTATTGTAGTCTTGGTCCTCAGTAGATCATACTTACAAATTTCAGCACAGACGTAACTCAGAACATGAATTTTACAAGATATCACCCTGTTAACCTCCGGCGTGTGTTTCGCAACCTCGCGAATCAATGTCGCTGTGTTCTTTTTCACGTACTCATCCGGATCTTTGAGAGACGTAAGGACGCTGGGGAAGACGTCGGCCTCCACCACCATCTCGGCTAAATCCACGCTGTGCTTCGCTATCTGACTCAGTGCAGAAAACACCTGTCTCTGTTCAACAAACGCCAGGCAAACATTTGCTAATGCACCACTAAAGATATTACACACGACACATACAACAGTAATATAAATTAGCCCCGTACGGGACTGGCGGTTGACTCCTACTTACTGCCAACTTCAAAGTCACGTGACACAAAAACTAAGACAAAAATGAAAAAATCTGGCCCCGATAAGGTATAGGTAATGTAAGAATCCGTGGTCATTTACCAGCCCCCATTATAAATGGGTGAGAAGATAGCCTTTGAAAACGGCCGAATTTCCGACTTTCAAGGGCTCCTGACCTTGACCTTCACCTTGGATCGGGTCATACTGCATACCGTCATGCGTCACTCATTGATCTCTACCTACATACCAAATGTCACTGAAATCGAAGAAACTTTTTGTGGACGGACGGACAGACGTACTGACGGGTGGACGGACATTTGAGACCGACTGTATTAGGTCAACTGGGAGGAGTCGACCTAAATACGTGACACAGCATATACAATATACAAATTGACTAAATTTTGGTTTAAAATAGGACATGTCAGTCCAGAATATTCTACTAAGTAGTAAGTACCTAATCTTCAGCCGAGAATCAACACATAAATTATATTGGGCTGCAAGTGAACATTCACATCATCACTAGAAACTACGTAGTCAGTTCAAGTTCTGTGCCAAGCATGCAACTTCACTGTTTATAGACACCAACGTCTGATCCTATTTCCTGTGCCCCTTCTTACAAACTATCCAGTAGTACTTGCCCGGGTCTTCCCAGGATCTCCTTTCTTTCCACCCCTTTTTGACGACTTGCTTCAGCAACATGTCCATGCCACAGAACATGTCCCAACCTTTTTCATGTTTTTGTTGAACGCTGCAAGCAGTGGTTGCATTATTCAACTGACCTGCCAGTTCTCTCTCCTACTGCCCTCTCACTGCCTCCTTTCTCATCCCCTTTCATCATCTCCATTCCTTTTCCCCTCTCACCAGCTCCCTCCACTTTCCACTTTTCTCCCATCCCCCCACCAAGCTACCGCTGAAAATCAGACAGAGTTATTGACGCAGTTGTTTTGCTACCAATACAAGTAACTCATTGATTACCTTCAGCTTCGCATCAGGATTCAGAATCATCCGTGCAAGATGTGCAATGGCGCCTGCATCGACGACAGTCTGCGCCAGTTCCAGCGAATGTTTACAGATGTCACTCAAAGATGATGCAGCAACACGCTTCAGCGCCAACTCAGGCTCCTGAAGACAAAGGATGAGTAGAGGCACCGCGCCAGCATCAACCACCGCCTGGGACAACTCTATGCACCATCAGACAATACTTTCAGTCACAATTTCACATGCTGCAACAGTTCTTAACATGGAACGAGAAAAGAATGCTAATTGGCTTGAACACAGTACAACAATGGCGTAAAACAGAGGGCACATACAATAAAGACCTGGTCCTGATGCAAATGTGTCAATAAGGACATAAAATGTTAGCAGTTAGCCCAGAGTAGATTAACTATTTCAGTTTTAAGGCAGTCAACTACTCGGTTAACTAGAGGTCCACTACAAATGGAGTATGAAAATCAATGGAGCTACCATTTAAGCCAGGTTGACCTGAAGCAAGATCATTAAAAGTGGTGTGTGCTCTAAACGTGGGGTATTCATGCCCATTTCGAGAGCTGAAAAATCTTGGCATATGATACTCATTCTTTGGATACATAGGATCATCTATAAAACTTGATTGCAATCTGTTGAAGTACATGCAGTACCTAAATACTTCAGCAATAATTGGACACAAAAACAACCACTCTAATAGTATATATCTAATAAAAATATATTATAGTGCATACAATATGCTGCAATAATGTCTGTTTGAAATGCATCACTATGTTATTTTGGTTTAAGTCTTGTACACAGATGACTGCACACTGTAGGCAAAGTATCATGTCCAGCAGTACACATTACATCATAAGCTTTAAGAAGCTCAAACCCAAAGTGAGATCAATGCAACCAAAGATATTTTACCGGCATTATGGCGTGCAATATAACCCAGTGCCCATGCAGCGGCCTCCTTAACACCAGGATCAAATTCCTCTAAGCAGATGACAAGAGCGTCTAATGCTCCGCAGTCCACAACAGACTGGGCAAGGTCGGGTGAATGCTTTGCAACAGCACGCAGAACAAATGCAGCTGCCTTCTTGTAGAACCGCTGCAAGCAAACATTCAACATTTCATGTTTCAATTTCCAATACATGTAGACATGTTGTACATAACGGCATCTTCTTCTGCTGCTAAAATGCTGTCTGAGCATGAATTGTGATGGCACAACAATTATGCTAGAGACCTCCCGTATATGTAATGCCAATTCCGACAATAAGTACTACCACTTTCAGTCAATGCTTTATCAGCCTTCTAGTCTGGAGTTACTCTGGTCTTAGCTGGATTCACCAATGCAGAATCTTTTGGCACAAGTTCAACACATGTTTTACCCAATGGACGCTTTTCTTGCTGCCAAACGAAGCACTGATGGGACAACAATGACAGGGATCCCATTCAAAAAAAAACTTTCAGCACTTTTTCAGCACTAAAAATACCAGAAAATCATAAACTATTTTATTACCACTTACTTGTTTTTGATAGCAAAACACGATGCAGTAAAAGTATAATTATCAACATATGGGCGAGCAATATTTCTAAATCTCAATAATGAACCCTACTCATACTACTACCAAACTATACGTCCAACAGTCTATAGCCTCCCTTCTCCTCCCTATTGCATACGATATGATGGCATAAATGCATCAATAACACTAGGCACATTCCATGTAAACTGCCAAACTGGGTCTGGGCAAAGCCCGGTAACTTGATGTTTTTGATACACTACTACACAAAATCAGTAGTCATTCCCATGTATCTTTACCAAATACAAGAGAACAAAGCAGAAGTCTATGAAGTCATGTTGATGAATGTTGACTACAACACTCGAGGAGGCAACTTGACAACAGTTAAATATTGGGGGATTTACCTACAGGCATAACCAAAAGTAATCTATTGGACACACTGTGCTAATTACGCAGGAGTTGACACCTATAAAATATAGCAATATAAACATTCGACTAAGAACTATTGACAAACAACCGTACATTTTGCTCCGACAATGAATAGACCAGCTGAGGCAGAATGTCACCCTTCACCACAGCTTCTGCAAGGTTGTCATTGTAGTTGGCAAGCCGACCGAGCGCAAGTGCTGCCGTCTGCTGTATGCTGGGCACAGTATCCAACAGCAGCGGCCTCAGCAGTGACATAACACCGGCATTCTGCAGAAACTCTATATTCTGTGGCCGTGAAGCTAGCTCCGTGATCGTTTGCACGAACTGACTACGGGCCTTCTGATACTGCTCAAAAACTGCAAATCAACACATGCCAGTTTGCAGTAAGGGAGAAAGTCAGAGACAAGCACCTCAGCTACTACAGAGACAGTGTGATGCGCTATGTCAGATGAAATATCATCAATTGCAAAATAACTGTGCCAAAAATTCCACCTGAAAAGGCTTGCAATAGGTAAATGACCTTGAAGGTCACTCAAGGTCATCAGATTTGCCGCTATTTGATAGTCATATATCACTGTCCATGGAGTTCTGCTGTGGTCGCATCAATGATCAAACTCCATTGTCATAAAACACACTTTCATTGCAGTTTATTGCGGTTAATCGGCAGGTTCCGATATGTTGTAAGACGTCTGAAAATGGGCTAGTATGTCCACACAGGTCCATTTTAGTCGAGTTGTGGTCATTTTTGGGTCTTTTGTGGTTATTAGTCATATTGACTTTTTGCAACAAAGCATCAATACAATCTTTCCGCATGTGACTAATGTATCCACCTATATACAAAGCGTATAAAACACCTTACGCAAAACAACTGCATCATACACAACACCAATACATTCATTAAGACACATGCAGATTATTAGGTGCACTTTCAATCAAACACTAACAGAACCCTGATCCTAACCCTATTCACCCGATGAATGTTGTCCAGTTACCCACCCGACTGAACCCTACTAACCTAACCGATACAGTATGTCTATATAGCGTGCGCCCAATAATCTACATACTAGCCCATTTACCAAAAAGGCCTTGCTTTCTTAGCTGACTTAGCAAATACAATCTCTGATCAGATACACTCGGAAGATGCTCAGCATAATCATGAAATGATGTCAATAGTTTTTTCTGTAAAGTTTTAAATTTCTTTTACAGCGTTAGAATTTCCTTAACTTAGTTTTGTACAGTTTCTACAGTGTGCGTACCTTGTAAGACTTGTCGGTGGCTCATTTTTCACTTTATTACACCCGAAAACGGCGTATTAAAGACAATTTTGTTTAAACAAATAAACAAACGACGCCGTCGTCAAGCGCGTAACCATAACATTAATTAGGACCGCACAAAATACTTATGAACGAAAAACAAACAAACAAAATGCAGGACGTAGGTAGACTCGATCTCTGTGATGTCACATCCACATGAATGATAAATCGTCGACACAGGGGCAGATCCTTGGTTTGGACAATGCGTTTCGTCAAAAGGTCTGAGCGACGGACGTTTCCAGGTTTGGTCTCATAAGCAAGCCCCGGTAGGAGGTGTGGCAAATGAAGTAGCACAGAAGCTGGTGACGTGATCTTCTACAAATTATACTTCAATTATTATGTACTCTTAAAGAAAGCAAACCAGTATTTCACCAACTTAGCATGTTTACGATCTGCCAAGGCGATACTGCGAGTCGGATCGACTGGCCAGGCATTACTAAGTCAAAATGTAAAAAATAATAATAACTTAAAATGAAACAACGGCTAAAAACTGAAACAGCGTCACTCGTCCAGAATGACCAACTTCAACGTCAATCCTATCTCCATGAAACTTGGCAGTCACTGCCATTTATTTTCCAGTTTGACAGTCGGACATGAATCGCTGACGAAAATCGATATTGTTATTGAAATGGTGTTAAATTAGAGGCGTGTGTGCTCCAATACAGTTACGGGTCCGGTCATAAACATCGCAACTCGCCGGCGTCGACAGTGTATTATTGCGCTGAACAGTTCGTAATGATTTTGTCGTGAAACGCCTTTGGTCGGTCGACATCTCGACAACAACGGCACGTGCAAGCAGCGCCCCCTGGCGCCCGAGTATGACGTTAATACCGCGTAACAGGAACGATAAATTTCCTCGCAGTCGGACAAAGCTGACTTCTTATCGGCTTGTCCGGACTCGACGGTTCGATCCTGGACCTGGAAAAGGGGCGGGTCCAGTCCGACCAGCGGTATTTATGACTACTAATGCAATTGGATTGCCGGCTGCCGATGTTTTATGACGTCGATGGTCGCTAAAGGCGCAATATTACAGAGAGGCTGCAAACGCACAATTGAGTCATGCAGAGATGCAGAGATGTGGATCGTCTGGGATAGTAGGCCTATAGGCCAGGCTAATTCGGTGTCATCATTGCAGCATGGTGATTCCATGACGTCATGGGAATACCGCTGATTGATGACTCATAGTGGAGTGGGTCTGAGGAAAGCTGATCTTCGTAAATCTCCAGAAGTATAAATTATACTCAAATAGTTTAGCCATCATGGGAGACAATGATATACCTCTATACATATCAGTATTCCTAATGTCACCATGTTTATCTTTTGGCAAGGGGACAATTAAGCTGAGTCCAAAGTCCTGAGGTAC
>Ga0209780_1002090_pt1 | contig 13904 bp, 7 predicted proteins | sample WorMetexBAHAMAS2_FD_187384 | JGI IMG/M metagenome (GOLD analysis project Ga0209780, IMG submission 187384) | Marine gutless worms symbiont microbial communities from Max Planck institute for Marine Microbiology, Germany - Inanidrilus exumae... | ecosystem: Host-associated > Annelida > Digestive... | reverse complement strand
TTTTTGGCACCAGAAAAGTAGAGTCCCTGGGCTATCGTATGGTGAAAAAAAATTGCCGAAAAGTTCAACCGCCTGAGTAGGATGCACCAACGTCACAGACGACAGACTGACAGACAGACGACAGACGGACGGCCGATAGCATATAGCAAACGTAACGTAATACGTTGACGTTTGCTAAAAATCGCTATATTTGGCTATTTCTCTTGCGTTTAAACCCCTCGACGAAGGGGTTCCCCTGGAACGATCTCAGTAAAATTTTCAGTGAATGTCAATGGATGGCCAAGATACCAAATGGCGAAAAAATATTTCGGAAATTTCAACCGGCTGAGTAGGGTGCACGAACGTTACAGACGACAGACGGACGGGCGATAGCATATAGCGAACGTGAACGTGAGTTCACGTTCGCTAGAAACATCTGCAGTCGGTGTATTACCGTGTTACCGTCATTTAACTGGGCGAAAAACACCTAGGCCTACTACGTTTGCAGCAGCAGCCGGGGCCCACCAACCGGGAGCCGGGGCCAAAATGGCGAATAATTCGAGGAGTTGGGGCCGGGCCCCGGCGGGCCCCGGCTTACTTTAACCACTGGTTTCCCATCAGTAGTAGAGGCTTGCCGCGAACTTCTTCCAATAAGTCACACAATTTATCATCATTCTCCCTGTCAGAGAACTCAGGGTTTGGTGAACAGTAGCACACTCCAATAAGTAAGTCACGTCCGTTTCTTAAGTCTAATTTTGCACCAGACTTGATCTGAAAAAACGTTATTTGGCTTAAACTCCACAGCTCCCAGATTGGTATTAACTAGCAGCAGCACTCCACCTCCCCGATGACCATTTCGACGATTTGCTCTAAATAAGCTAAACCCAGGAATATTAAATTCTGAGTCTGGGTCTGCAGCTGAGATCGAATTCAGCTGGAATTCAGCTTTTTCCGTCTTAGCTACACGTTTTTTTCTGTCTGTAATTTTGTTCTTTTATTGCATTTTTTTATGTAGCTACTAGCTAGTTGTTACCGTGCTCGAGCGCAAAAAAATTAACTATTTCAGCGCAACCCTAGCGTTTAGCCACGCCTATAGCTACTAAACTTAGAATAGCCACGCCCACAGTTTAGGCACTTGATGTGCGATATGGGTGGCTGACCACTGTGGCTGGCTGACTGGCTGTCAGTGGCTGACAGGCAATGCAGCATGCAGAATAGGAGAAGCTAGCTGTAAGCTGGATGCACGTGTTTGATGCGAAGTAGTTTTAGGTTCAGGAACTTCAGGAACAATTATTTGGTGTAGTCGTTGAAAATGTTGGTATCTCGTGTTGATTTTAGTGTTATTCGATAATGACGATTTACGAATGTTGATGGGCGGCAAGGCTTCTTAAGGCCGCCGCTGTTACATTACACTGATGTTCGACCTCTAGTGCTAGGAGTTCAGGTGTCAGGATGTGTGGGATGTCGTTTCGATTTAGCCGTTATAAAGGTGGTGACTGAGGGAAACAGCGGTAATAAGTTATAACACAAATGTTATGTTAGTAGTGGAGCTTAGGATTAGAGTTGGGTCTGGCGTAAAAACCGGCCTGGTCGAAGGTTTTACTATGCGTAAGCGAACGTAATCAGACGTAATATGTTTCGGGTCAGTCATGATAGAGGCTAGAGTGCCATATCTGAATATCTGCGAACAAATTTAAAACTAGAAGAAGCCAGCACTCATAAGAGTGCAAAGACCCACGCCGGCAATGCCTTTGTGACTCGTGACTTTGCCCTTTGACCTTTTCACCCCAAAATTGTGAGTTTCCAAGGACTCATAGTGGAATATTTCTTTGTGAAGTTTGGTTGGTTGGTTGGTTGATATCTTTGCCTCGATAACAGTTGGACTCCTGTACTGAGTGCTGTCGAACTGTCGTTGCAAATCTTCAAGCAGACTCCGAAGCTGACATTTGCTGTAACAAAATTTCTATTAATATCCGGTCCATCTTCCACTGCTGGAGGGTTCAATGACGTTAGATCATTGAACAGTTACTTTCCAGGCGCAAATACACCGAAACGTCGCTTTCCGATCCCAATTCGAGCTTGCTGATTAGTTGAAACATTGCCGTTTTGCTGTACAGTGAACATATTCAACAAGGCTGGATGACAGTTTTGCGAAATAATAGAGTCCACAAGAGATATTATATGATCAGTTCTTCTTTTATCCAGTGATTGTATGTTCAGTGCTTTAAGAAGAGGTGCATGAGTATTACGAGCAGCTCCACAAATTATTCTAGAAGCAATTTTCTGTACTGTATCAAGCTTACTAAGCTGTGTATACAAGATGCTGAAGCAAATATCGCGCTACAATATTCCAGTCGAGATCTCACTAGAGCGGTGTAGGCTAATTTACGCAAGTCTCTTGAGAGGAAGGAAGATGCATGGGTGAGAGATCCGAGAATACCATGACACTTTTTCACTCTGTGCTCTCCAAACGTAAGATGTTTGTCCAGGATGACGCCCAGGAGTTTAACAGAAGAGGCTGGTTTGATCACACAGTTGTCTAAAGTGACCTGGAAGTCTGTTGGGACTTTCCTGGCAGGTACTTTGAAAATTATTAACTGGGTCTTACTAGCATTCACAATTAATTCACTGTCTTCACAGTAGCTTTTAATATCCTGGAAGGAATGACTCAGACTGGAGCCGATTTGCTGGATATCGTGCCCTATTTCAGAGACTGTAAGATCGTCAGCGAACTGCATGGACTGAGACTGAATTACTTTAGGTAAATTTTTAACATAGGTATTGAAGAAGAGTGGGCTAAGACCACCGCCTTGTGGAGCACCACGAGTGACTGGCATCCATTCAGTGCTGATAGGAGGTTGCACGGCTCGTTGGAATCTACCGGAGAGGTAACTGGCAAACCAAGCAAGAGATGACATGCAGCATCCAATGTCTGCAAGCTCCATTATCAGTTTCTGATGGGGAACCGTGTCAAAGGCTTTCGACAGGTGATCAGGTGACAGGTGATCCTAGCTGCATCCATTTTTGAGATATTATGCAGAATAACATACAAATAGAGGTAAAAACCCTGCCCCTGCGACTGTTGTCGGCATGTTAGTTAGTACAGATTACAGTATCAGTCAAGTCAAGTCGTACTATAGACCCCACTGAGTGAGCTTACACCGCTCCCCAGACTCTCTAGCTGGTGGGGAGGGGGCTAGTTGCCTCCCTCTCCAAGAACCACACTCCCTGCCTCCTCGGTTCTTTGGGCCTCGAGCTTTGGCCCTTCTGGCCTCGATCCTCTGTGCCTCCTCACTCTTGACTACCTTCCGCCGCCCCTGTGTTGAAGCATAGCATGTATTGTTGATAATAACACACAAATGTTATTTTTGTTACAGTCATTAATTAGAAATGTATTTGTATTGTATTGATTGCAGTAGAGTCAGTCTTGGAGCTGTGTTAACATGGCTAACTTGAAGATGCCTGAAGAGGAGCCTGCTGACTTTATATCAAAAAAGGTTGACTACATGGTTCAGGCAATCAGGGGAGCACTTTCTGATGATGGAAAAGCAGCCTTTGGCAAACTGTCAACAGATACTGAACGCTTTGCTTTCCTGTGGGCTCAGTCGTCAACTCATGATGTCATTGCGTTGGAGCCTGAGTTCAGTGGCAAATCAGCAGAAAATGCAAAAACTCATCGAGAGAAGGTATGGAAAGGTCATACACTCTGTACTCATATCATCAGTACATCATATAAGCTTGTTTGTTATTTACAATAATCACTGTTATTTGTCCACTTCTGGTAGGGCTGCAAAGTATTGTGATCAACGTGTCCATGTGACTGTCTGTTTGTTGGTTTATTCATTTGTTAGGTCGACTCCTCCAAGTCGACCTAATAAAAGTAATAAAGTGGGTCTCAAATGTCCGCCCGTCCATCCGTCCGTTTGTCCATCCACTATCAGTTTATTTGATTTCAATGAAATTTGGTATGTAGGTAGAGGTCAGCGACTGATGCATGACGATCTGCAGTATGACCCGATCCAAGGTCAAGGTCACGAGCCCTTGAAAGTGTGAAATCCGGCCATTTTCGAAGGCTATCTCCTCCCCCATTTACAATGGGGGCTGGCAAGTGACCACGGATTCTTAAATTAGGGGGCAATACCTAAAGCTTATCGGGGCCAGATGTTTGATTTTTTTTCTATTTTTTGTGTCACGTGACTTTGAAGTTGGCAGTAAGTAGGAGTCGACCGCCAGTCCCATATGGGGCTAATTTTTCTGTTTATGTGTCTTAACAACCATGTGTCCAAATTTCGCCAAATCTTATGTGCATGTTACTGGTGGTCGTGTCTTGGTCCTCCTCCATTCTCTATGATACGTTGTGTACTTGTGGTTTTGTGGATGACGTTAGGTTTTCATATAATGCAGGGCTAGAATCGAAGATGACGTGTATGTTTTGTCCATGAACTTAGTGAGGTAGCAGCATTAGTCGGGTCAGACAACGTTGTTTGGATGACATCACCAGGTGGCGGCACTGGGGGATTAAGTCTGCCATCTCAGACTGCATCTTGTCTTTGATATGGAAAACGATTGTGTCATCACCCAATTGTCGTCGTCATTGAGTAGTCGGCTGGGACCATTGGAGGACGTTTCCAAGTGTGATCAGGAAGACGTCCAAGAGAGATGTCGATCTGGCGCTGAAGACCTTGATGTGCTGTTATCTGCTATGAAATTTTCATGTGCTTTCTGTCATCCAGGATCTTTTGACGGTCACAAGAATTTTTAGGTCGATTCTTCAAAGTCGACCTAATAAAGTGGATTTCAAATGTCTGTCTGTACGTCCGTCCACAAGAAGTTTGTTCTGTTTCAATGAAATTTGGCATGTAGGTAGAGGTTGATGAGTGATCCAAGGGCAAGGCCATGAGCCCTTCAAAGTTGGAAATCCGGCCATTTTCAAAAGCTACCTCCTCCACCATTTACAGTGGAAGCTGGCAACTGACCGTGGATTCTTAAACTAGGGCACAGTATCTAAATTTTTTGGGCCAGATTTTTTATATTTATCCTAGTTTTGTGTCACGTCACTTTGAAGTTGGCAGAAACGTCAGTTCTGAAGGGTCGACCATCAGTCCCATACGGGGCTAATTTTTTATTTGTCATTTACTATTCCTCCAAGACTTGTGCACAGTCTTGGACTTCGTCTCGATTGGGTTTAGCCACGTCCATCGGGGAAACAACCTATTCCAGCTTGATTTCTTCCACTTGTTCTGGAAGGGAACTTTTGGGTATATGTAGTACAGCTTTTCTACGGACTAGATGCTCCTATATAGTACTGTTTGTGGCTGTTGTGTTAGCTTTCTGGGTTTATTAAGTGTTTCATCTCATTTTGATGTTTTGCTTGTGTGAATTGTAGGGAAATGAATATTTTCAACGAAAGAGTTACCTGACTGCTCTGCAAGAATACAATGTGAGTGTGCTGTCAGCACCTTTCACAGAGAGCAACAGTGACAGCACATGTCAGCATTCTGCAGCTGAAACTGGCGTTGTAGATGGTGGAAAACCATTGTCTGATTTGGGTACATCTGTGGGCAATGAAACTGGGAAGCCAGTGGATGAGAACACAGAAAATAATTTGCCAGAAATCACTGCAAAGGATGATAATAGTTCTGTCATTGAGGAGAAATCAGCTGGTGATGGTGCAAAGGAAGTTAAAGCAAGCAACAAGAATGAACTTGCATTGGCTTTTGCTAACAGGTTTGCTTGATATCAGATTGAGATCGTATTGATATTACAGCAGAATTATACACCGCGGAGTTCATGCATTATTGTAGTTTGTTAAGTTTAACAAGCACTGTTGTGTTCTATCGAACTCTGGTCTATCAAATACAACCTCGAAGCAGCCAAAATTTCTAGAAAAACGTAACTACAGTCGCGACACTGCCAAAATTGGAATTCGCACACCTCTAAAATTGATATCTACTTTCGGTTTGTCACAGAAACAATAGTTGACTAGCCAATCACATTTCGTAGCTGCACGCAAAATTTTGTGGTATCAGGTAAAGAATTGCATGCATAATCGTTTAAGAACGAATGAAACCGAAAAAGAAATTTGCACCTCTCTAAAATCCGAATTATATTTCCTGTTTCTTTGACCACCGATTACAAAGTCAACGTTGATTAGTTTTCACTCGGGTCGGATTTTTTTGCGACGATCTGTGGGAAAACGTCTACGACAATCTCGAAACTACCAAAATCGGATTTTGCACATCTCTAAAATCAATTTCTGTTTCTGGTTTCGTCGATACTCGAAATAAAGTCAATGCAGATTAGTTTTAAATCTGTTTGAATTTTTGTGACGATCCGTGGAAGACATGGCAAGCGCAGTTGGGAAACTGCCAAAATCGGAATTTGCACACCTCTAAAATTGTATGCCTACTTCCGGATTGTCTCAGAAACAACTGGCATCTAGCCGACCACATTTCCGAGCCGTACGCAAAGTTTTAAGGAAAATGGTAAAGAATTGCATATGTAATCGTTCTAGACCGGATTAAATCGATACCGAAACTGAAATTTGCCCCTCTCTAAAATGCGAATTTAATTTTAGGTTTCGTTGTACATAATTATATGAAAGACTGTCATCAGGATTGTTAATGTAATAACATTACTTTTAGAAAAGTATTGGCAGTAGAAATACCAATTCCCTAAGCCAGTACCAATTTCTGTTAGGTCTCGCAAACTTCATTCATGAAGATTGGAGACATTAAGGATTTTATTTATCAAACGTTTATTGATATGAGCAAATATTTGTTGAAGTTATTATTCGCCTGGAATTTATATGAGGCAAATCGTGTAAATACTTTATGGGGCAAAAAAACAGTCTTCACGCGTTCGGCTATAACTCTGCCGAAAGTGAACCAATTTGGATGAAATCAGGAACAGTATGAGCCAAATGTTGGGGGCTGTCTCTAGCAGATTTTGGGCACGGTCTGCACAGTAGCGACAGTTTGAGAGGCAGCTAAAATTCTGTTTTTTGATCATGCGAATAACAAATGATTTTACCGATTTCCAGTCGGACATATTTTACGACATTTGAACACAAGAACGTTGATCTGTGAGGTGGTTAAAACGTACTGAACAGAATTTTGAAAATTTTACCATGTTTTACCATAAGAGGCGAATGCTGTATTGTGTTTATTCAACACAATACAGCCATCTAGTTGCAAAATGTAATTGGTCTGTCATCAGACACTAATGTAGTTTGCTTCCTGCTGTATATTTACTGTTATCATCCCATTAACATCTGGCAGACAGTTGAACTCGGCAAAGTGCTGTTGATATTGGTAAATCCCAGTTATTCTTCATGTTCAATGAAAATACTGTTAGCAATACCAGTTTTCAAAAACTATTGCAGCACTTGGATAATACTGGAAAATGTATTTTCAGTACTAGCAGTAATGATATACTATGCAGTGTGTGAGTGTAATTATGTGTTAGGTCAGCTGCGCTGTTTTATCTGAAGCGCTATAAAGAATGCCTTCGTGACATTGAGTTAGCTGTGGAATGTGGCTATCCAGAGTCAACACGTTACAAGCTGTTTGAACGGCAGGGTTCGGTGTACCTGGCATTGGGAAATACCTCAGAAGCTATAGCGAGTTTTCAGAAGGCACTGGACAATCTTCTTACAGCTGGTCTGTCTCCAAAAGCAACTGCTACGTGGCAGGCAAATATTGGAAAACAGGTGGAGAAGTGCCAGAAAGGCAACATCAAACCTGCTAGTAGCAAAGATTTGGAGGGTACAAAGTTGAATGTTCCATCATTGACAGGGGAGGCAAATGAGAAGTATCCGAATGCATCAGTAGCTGTGAAAGTGAGGTACGAAGCTGGCTGTGGAAGGCACACTGTTGCTGACAGAGATATTAAAGTAGGAGATGTTCTCATGTGTGAGACGCCATTTACAGCAACAATGCTTCCCGGAGAGTATGCATCTAAGCACTGTTATGAGTGTTTTGCTGCAACTGAAGCGCCAGTGCCATGTTGCCAGTGTTCCTCTGTGCTGTTCTGTAGTCGAACGTGCCGTGATAATGCATGGCAGAAGTACCATTGGGCTGAATGCTCGTTTGGCGAGCTGCTGAAGCCATCAATGTGTGCAAAGATTGGGCATCTTGCCACACGGCTTCTGATGCATGTAGGCATTGAGGCAGTGCTGTCTTATGTGAAATCCCCAGCACTAGGAAACATCCACCCAGAGCAGTGTGCATTTACCTATGAAGGTGTATACAACTCATCCTGCTACGACTCCATCTATCACATGGTCACCAGCACAAAGCTGAGAAACAGTGAAGATCTTCTTGAGTTTACAGTCCTGTCCTGTGTCCTGGTTAAGATCATGATCGCTTCGGGTTTTCTGAAGCAGACTGCTGAGTGTGCAGCTGATCTGGAGCTGATTGGTGGAGTTGTTCTGCGCCACTTGATGCTTATTCAGTGCAATGCATTGCGCATCATTGAGCTCACACGACCGACTAAGTTTGACGAGCCGAAGCCAGAGCCTGTTGGTGTCGGGTTGTATCCAACTGTGTCACTGATCAATCACTCTTGTGATCCTAATGCTGATCTCAATTTCTATGGTGACAGCGTCATTGTTCGAGCAATAAGGAACATCGCTGAGGGTGAAGAAATCTGCATCTCATATGGGCCATTGTTCTACGAAGTAAAGGCTAGAGCACGTCACGGTCAGCTGAAGGGTGTCTACTTCTTCAACTGCAAGTAATTCATTTAATGTTATATTATTTCAGTTTATTAGCAGCGTTAGTGAAAAGTTGTGGCTGAATTTTCCTGAACTTAATGAACTATTGATAGAGATGCTGTAAGGAGGACAAAGCATTAAATTAATATGCAGTATGGGATATTACTGTCGACCAAAATAACTCCACTCTTTTATTTTTTAATGACTCGGTCAAAATTGAACTTATTTTAATATTTGGTTTACAGAATCCTGAAGAAATTTGATATAAGCAGTTATGAATTGTCTGCCACACCTGAAAAATATAACTGCATTACCTTGTGAAATGCTGAACTCGTTCACCTGATTGAGTTGTATTGTTTCTCCCAAAGTGTGGATGGCTTTGAAACTAGCTGGTAGTTCTGTTTTATAGCAATTTGAAGTTGAGACGAGCAGCATCACTCACAGAAACTGCATTGACATACCCTTCTAGTCTTTATTTTATCACTGATCAATGACATCATCTATCAGTCAATGCACTGTGCTGGCACTCAGTCTATGTCTCAACAAGTCGCAACTTGTCCGAATAACATTTAGTATATACATGCTCCTGCATCATGCCCCATATATGCTAATCAACTGGATATAGCTCAGGACTGTTGGCTGGCCACACGAGGCTTAATCATTTTCTGAGTTCAAAGGGGAGCCACAGTGAATGTCTCGTCAATGAAAATTAAACCTTGTTCTATTCTCTCAGTTATAGCTGAAAGTGGTCAAGACAGCGTTATTGGAAAATTAATTATGAATTTCTCAAGGTACAGTGGCTACATTTTACAGATGACATACGTTTACATATGTATTCTAGTGTAAAATTTCCTCAGGATCCTTTGTCATACCACACATTCAAATCAGTTTGACTGAGTTATTGGAAAAAATATAAGGTTAAAGTTTTTTGGATCACTGTGTATTGCAGTGGGGAAGCTGCTGCAGGAATTTGGAGCATGGGAGAACCATGTGGAACTTGTTGAAAGTCCTGCTATGGAAAAATTGCTGAAAACTACTGACAGTTCATAACACACCCTTGATGATCGTTTTCACGAAACTTCATGATGCACAGATGCAGTGTATCTTACTTGAGTAATTTGCTTCCCGGTGTGTGGTGTCTTAGCGCTCACAAATTGTGAAGTTTGAAGTTTTGCGGGTTTTGCATTTATCTTGAATAAAACGTGTTCAGTATATCTGTGCATTGTGAATATGTTGATGTTGAATGGATAAATTGTCAGGTGTGAAGCATGTCGTGAGAGCTGGCCCATAGTTCAGGAGATGTTCAACGAAGCACCTCGATATCGTTGTGAAAATTGCAGAGCTCCTCTTGCAACCGAGGAAAAGTTTGAGAGAAAGTTCTTTATTTGCTGCATCTGCAAGCACAAGTTAGTGTAAAATAATTGTCAGTTCTTAATTTTGAAGCTTGTTGTCTGATTTGTTGTGTCAACTTGTTGCTTGTAAATGATATAATAAAATAAATTAGCCACATACGGGACTGGCGGTCGACTCCTACTTACTGCCAGCTTTAAAATCACATGACACAAAAACTAGGACAAAAATTAATAATCCGGCCATGATAAGCTTTAGGTATTGTGCCGTAATTTAAGAATCGGTGGTCTTTTGCCAGCCCCTATAATGAACGGAGGAGGAGATGGCCTGTGAAAATGGCAAAATTTCCGACTTTCGAGGGCTCGTGACCTTGACCTTGGGTCGAGTCATACTGCATACCGTCATGCATCACTCATCGACCTCTGCCTACATACCAATTTACCGAATTTCGTTGAAATCGAAGAAACCTCTGTGGACAGACGGGCGGACGGACATTTGAGACCCACTTTACTAGGTCGACTCGAAGGAGTCGACCTAAAAGTACATTAGTACTCATAAATACTTTTTATGCATAATTATACGGTATTGCCAATGAAGTGCTACATCAATTTTAACTTTTAATTATTTCATCATTAGGTCCACTTTCTGAGTTTTCAGTCAGCACTTGGCAGTTTCAGCAGTCGCATTGCCTTCAGATGAAGATTGAGCTACAGCCACTGGTAATGTATGGAAAATGTTGTGAAGTCGGGACAATTGATTTTTGAGATACGCTTGCAGTCAGTGTGGATCTGCATATCAACATAGCACACTAACCCTCTTTTTACACACTGCATGAACATTAAGTCTACACCAACAAATCGTCCATAATTACCAGTGGCTGTAGCTCGATTTTCATCTGAAGGAAATGCGATAAGTTCTGTACTTCGGTTTTGTAGTTGAAGTCGTCTTTCATATAATGCAGGGAATACGCCAGAATCAAACATGACACGTTTCGTTCAGTTCGTTAGGTGGCATACTTTAGTCGAAATCGTCAGGTTTTAGCAACGGAGTGAAGTCTGCTGCCTTCAACTGCATCTTGTTTCGTATTTTCATATTTTACTTAATGCTTGTCTGGAAGCCAAGGGTCAAAATGTTTGAGCTGTAGACCAGTGTGTCAGTAGCACGTGTATTGTGTGTGCTAATGACGTGAGGGTGGCTGCTGTAACAGTGCAAAGGCTGGCTATCAGTGATACTGTCTTTACAGTCCACTTGTCAGAAGTCATGTGTGTCGTGCTAATTGTGTCATTGGCATTAAATTGGAGTGACATTCAAGATTATTTTAAAAAGATTTTTTGTAATGTGACTGAAGATGCTCGACTTCTTTGTGTTATTTCATGAATGTCACCGTTGCAGATAGTTGTCACTGTCGTCATTGTCCGCAACGTGTTATTGATTGACATGTAGAATTAACTTGGAAGAATTTTGAAAATGATGGGGTGGAGTGGGCAGGTGTGGTAGCATGGGTGTGAGGTCCCCCGGATGCTTCTCTTGGGTTTTAGCTAAGAGGAGCAGTCCAAAGCCAGACCAACATAGAAAAGATATTACACAACAAAAGTCGTTAGGCACTGATATGTTATAGCAACTGAAGAACAGCAATTACACAAGATATCATATTGAACTGATAAATAGGTATTGTGGTGGTTTGTTAGTTTTCCACCCTGTTGTGGATGCCAGCATCATAACTGAAATGAACTTTCCCTATCCTTTCTCATTCTGGATCGTAGCTGAACAAAAAAGGCAGCAACGTCGTTAGGTTACTTTATCGTTGGCCATCCTTAACGTGGCAGAACTAAATTTAAATTCCATCCAAGACCTTGTTGCTGATATAGCCTGTTTTTATGCTGAAAGGGGGCGCTAATCTCCCATCCAACCGACCTTTGAAAATGATACGTGTGGTTCTTCTGCTACATTAAAGCTTCTTGCTGGAGCATGTTATATTTCATTCAGTGCACTAAATCCTGTTGCTAGTACTTTAAAATACTAGCAACGCAAATAGAAAGTTAACCGGTCATGGCGCAAAAAGTATAGTGGTTGTGGTGTGTTTCAGGCAGGACATGGAAGATGTGGTTGGACGTCTACAACTGTCATATGATGTATTTGCACGTGCCATGAACACTGCAATGAGTGGAGGCAGTTCACAAGCACTGCCAGACTTTGTCCAGCATCTGTTGCTGCTGCAGCGCTACATCAGACATCCTTGGCCGGATCTCGCGGCCTGTCAGTCGTCTGTCAAGTACTGTTATCGACTGATGGCAAACGTCCGTCGCTGATTTTGACTCTGCCATAGTATGTTTTTGTTGATTACATTGTGACGCTGTGTGAGTGTGTGGATTGCTGAACGAGTAATACTGGTACAAACAGTTTGTAATAGTGGTGACATTTCTGATACCATGAATAACTTGCCTCGAGTGTGAAATGTAGGTTAATAGATGCATGTGCCAGTAGGCTGTTATGATATTATTAAAGCCGTATGGCTGTATCGGTTGGAGGAGTCATGAAACCAAATTAAAATACTGGTATCTAGAGGCTGTTGGAGAAAAATTACGAAGTTTTAACCCAGTTGAATGGTGTTGAGCATGTGGCTTACTTGAGTAGTTGCTTACATTTGTCATGTATTTGCTAATTATATGTAGTTGCGTATCAGTGCCTAGTATAGTGTTTAGCTGCGTAACATTTAAGCTTTGCAACAAAATCCATTGTGCTTTACTGCTTATGTGTGGTTGTCACTATGAAATGTGCTTGGACTGGAGTAAAATTGTTTCTGCAACAGAATACTTATACACAAACAGAACTACTGTGACATTGCCAGCCGAAGTAATCAGTAAAAACATTGCGTAATAAGTAACAACTAAAGCAAAGAACGTTAAATAATTCTTGTTTCAGTGACAACTTGGAATTGCCCAAGTGTGGGCGAACCGTGATTTGTATAGCATTATAAAACTTGTTTCATCCATATAAATAAAATGGCTGGAATCGGTCGATCATATCTAATAGGTGGGTCCTTGGTCCACCCGAGTCCTCGACGCAAACGGCATCTCGATTGCTTTAGCCGTTTTTGCAGGGCTCACTATGACGGACAGACCACGCTATACTAGATCGGTAACAACTAACAATAAGCGGTATCTACGTACGTATTACTGCGGTCTGGTCTAATAATAATTGTAGCATGCTTTTATCATTGCACGGAACAAGGCAGTCATAGATAGCAGACTTCGCTTCGCCCGCGGTGTGGAATCGCACGCTGAACTATATACTTCTTTAACATATGTCCAGTTAATGCTAAATGAACTGAAATTTTTTGTACGTCCATGTCCATCAATATATATTTATTTCGTCAACGACGTGCACCGTTGCCATGGTAACGCCGACAACTGCCTAATTTGTTTCCGTATTTCTTCCCATTAATTGTCAATTTCTCAGTTCCTGTTTTAGTTTAGTTTGCGAAATAGTTACAATTATGCCGTTTAATGATGGGTAATTGAATTCTGCGTGTCGTGTCACTCGTGAAGTTCGTGAACGGGCGCTAAACGCCAAAAATTGGGAAGTACGTTTCTCGTACGGCGCGTATAACCCAGGGGAATGATTAATGCAGTGGTTTTCAAACTTCATGCCACGGACCCCCAAATCATGAGGTCATGAAGTCAAATATTTAGTTTAAGTCAATGTGGAGTAGGCCTACATACATCTAGTTTTGCACCTGATGATGAAACTATAAAGAATCTTCTCGCTAATGATGCGTTTGTTGAAGTTTTGGACAGTCACAGTGCTCGAATTTTCGCGGGACGGGGGATTTTCCCCACTGCGGTTATGGACCCCATGT
>Ga0209780_1002089_pt1 | contig 13908 bp, 13 predicted proteins | sample WorMetexBAHAMAS2_FD_187384 | JGI IMG/M metagenome (GOLD analysis project Ga0209780, IMG submission 187384) | Marine gutless worms symbiont microbial communities from Max Planck institute for Marine Microbiology, Germany - Inanidrilus exumae... | ecosystem: Host-associated > Annelida > Digestive... | reverse complement strand
CTACAACACGGCGAGACCGCACAGCAGCCTCGGATACCGGCCACCCGCACCGGAGACCGTCATCCCGGGAAGGCCTGATCGGGCCTCCGTTGTGTGGGGACTACAGCCCCATCAGGCCTTCCCTGCAGACCACGGACTAACCTAAAACTTGGTACGACGCATGGGGGCGGGTCATGCTCGTGGACGGGATGCCGCCCCGGCCGGTCGCTCACCAGCCGGCGATTGGGCACATGCGGCGCTGCAAACTCCCGTGACATGGCGGGCTTCAGCCCCTTGCCGACACCGGCGTTCATGGCGATGCGGGCGTGGGCACCGTTGGCAATCACAACCCAGGTGACTTTGGCTTTCATCGGTCCCTCCTTTCCAGTGGCTAAACCTAATGAAATTCGGGCCGGACCGGTTTTACGCAATCCAACTGTTAATTATACACCCTATTGCGCCCGCGAACCACGGTCGGCGGCACATGGGGGAACCGCTTGGCAGGGGCCGGCCGATCTGTATGATACGCCGCCAAATCGAAGGCGGACCCCGCGATGCAGATCTCCGAGGCGCTGACGTTCGACGACGTGCTGCTGGTGCCGGCCGCGTCGGAGGTGCTGCCATCCCAGGTGGACACGCGGTCGCGCTTCACCCGCACCGTGGAACTGGGCATCCCCATCGTCTCCGCGGCCATGGACACGGTCACCGAAAGCGGGCTGGCCATCGCCATGGCCCAGGCCGGCGGCGTCGGCGTGATCCACAAGAACATGACTCCCCAGGCGCAGGCCGCCGAAGTCCGCAAGGTGAAGAAGTTCGAATCGGGCATGGTGGTGGACCCGATGACCATCGGCCCGAACGACACCCTGGCCGATGCGCTGACGCTGATGCAGGCGCACCGGTTTTCCGGCGTGCCGGTAGTGGAGCGAGATTCGGGCCGGCTGGTGGGGATTCTCACCAACCGCGATGTTCGTTTCGCCACCGACGTGACACAGCCGGTGCGCGACCTGATGACCCGTGATACCTCGGAAAGGCGCCTGGTCACCGTGCGCGAGGGCGTCGACCGCGATGAGGCGAAGCGGCTCCTGCACCAGCACCGCATCGAGAAGCTGCTGGTGGTGGACGACGATTACCGCTGCATCGGCCTGATCACGGTGAAGGACATCGAGAAGGCGGAGCGGTTCCCCAACGCGTGTAAGGACGAGCAGGGACGTCTTCGCGTGGCCGCCGCTACAGGCGTCGGCGACGACGGGCTCGGCCGCGCCGAGGCGCTGCTGGGCGAGGACGTGGACGTCCTGGTTGTGGACACGGCCCACGGCCATTCCTTGGGCGTGCTCGACGCCGTACGGACCATCAAGAAACTCAGCAATTATGCCCAGGTGGTGGCCGGCAACGTGGCCACACCCGACGCCGCGCGGGCGCTGATCGATGCGGGCGCGGACGCCATCAAGGTGGGAATCGGACCGGGATCCATCTGCACCACGCGGATGGTGGCGGGCGTCGGCGTGCCGCAATTCTCGGCAATCATGGAAACCGTGGTGGCCTGCCGCGACAACGACGTGCCGCTGATCGCCGACGGTGGCATCAAGTATTCCGGCGATCTGGCCAAGGCCGTCGCCGCCGGCGCCGATTGCGCGATGATCGGCTCGCTCTTCGCCGGCACCGATGAGAGCCCCGGCGAGGTGCTGCTCTACCAGGGGCGGTCGTACAAGTCCTATCGCGGCATGGGCTCCATCGGCGCGATGGCTCGCGGCTCAGCCGACCGCTACTTCCAGCAGGAGGTGGCGGAGGACCTTAAGCTGGTGCCGGAGGGCGTCGAAGGCCGGGTGCCCTACAAGGGACCGGTGGCCAACGTCATTCATCAACTGGTGGGCGGACTGCGCGCGGCCATGGGCTACACCGGCAACGCGCGGATGCCGGAGATGCAGCGCAATTGCCAGTTCCGCCGCAGCACCGCCTCCGGCCTGCGCGAGAGCCACGTGCACGACGTGACCATCACCCGCGAGGCCCCGAACTATCAGGGTTCGGACTGACGGGAGCCATCCGATGACCCCGGCGGCACGCCTGCAAGCCGCCATGGAAATCGCGGCCCGCATCGCCGACGAGTCGGGGCCGGCCGACCGCATCCTCCGCGACGATCTGCGCCGCCGTCGCTATGCCGGGTCCGCTGATCGTCGGGCCATCGTCGAACGGGTTTACGGCGTCCTGCGCCGCCGGGCGCGGCTGGACTGGTGGCTGGCACCGGCTGGCGCGCCACCGGTGGGTGATACCGACCCGTCCATCCACCGCTCCCGGATCATCGCCGACTTAGTACTCACCGATGGCCTAGCGACGGCGGATGTGGAGATCCTGTTCGCCGCGGGCGGACACGGCCCGTCTTCGCTGTCAGAGTCCGAGCGCGCGGCGGCGGAGCGCCTCGAAGGCAGCCGCCTGGACGATCTGGACATGCCGGCCTGGGTCCGCGACGAGCGCCCGGCTTGGCTGCACGAGCGGCTGAGCGGAACAATGGGCGAAGACACGGCCGCCGAGCTCGCGGTGATGAACCACCCGGCGCCCGTGGACCTACGCGTCAATACCCTGAAGGCGACGCCGACCGTGGCCCAACACCGCCTGTCGGTGGAGGGCATCGATACGGAACCGACTCCCTGGTCCCTAGTGGGCCTGCGGCTCGCTGACGGCCGGCCGCGGATCACCGAGATGCGGTCCTATCGCGACGGCCTGATCGAGGTCCAGGACGAAGGCGCGCAGATTGTCGCGCTGATCACCGGCGCCCGGCCGGGAATGACGGCGGTGGACTTCTGCGCCGGCGCCGGCGGCAAGGCGCTGGCTCTGGCGGCGGCGATGGAAGGCCGCGGCCGAATCGTCGCCTGCGACGTGGCCGCCGGACGGTTGGCCCGTGCAGCGCCGAGAATACGCCGCGCCGGCGTCGGCATCATCGACCTGCGCAACCTGGACTCCGAGGGTGCCCCCTGGGTCGCCGCCAACGCCGAAAGCGCCGATCGGGTGCTGCTGGACGTGCCGTGCTCCGGCACCGGCGCCTGGCGGCGCGAGCCGGAGGCGCGCTGGCGGCTCACACCGGAGAGCGTTGCCGAGGTGACAGCGCGCCAACGCCGGATCCTTGCGAGCGCTTGTCGCTTGGTGCGGCCGGGCGGGCGGCTGGTCTACGCCACGTGCAGTGTGCTGGCGGAGGAAAACGAGGAGCAGATGGACTGGTTCCTCGGCAAACATCCAGTGTTTCGCGTGATCCCGGCCGCGGCCGCATGGGCGGACGCCATCGACCGCCCATGCCCGCCCTGCGATCAGTGGCTGCGCCTCTCGCCTGCGTCCACGGGCACCGACGGCTTTTTCGTCGCGGTGTTGGAACGGTATTCCTAGCCAGGTTCGGGGGCCGGGCGCCCGGCGCCGCGTTCGTACCAGCCGCGACTGGCGGTGGTGAGGCGCACCACCGACAGCATCACCGGCACCTCCACCAGCACACCGACAACGGTGGCCAGCGCCGCGCCGGATTGAAAACCGAACAGGCCGATGGCGGTGGCCACCGCTAGTTCGAAGAAGTTCGATGCACCGATGAGCGCCGACGGCGCGGCGACGCAGTGGGCCGCGCCCAGCCGCCGGTTCAGCAGATAGGCTAGGCCCGAGTTGAAATACACCTGGATCAGGATCGGCACCGCCAGCAGCACGATCACCAGCGGCTGGCTCAGGATCTGCTCGCCCTGGAAGCCGAACAGCAGCACCAGCGTCGCCAGCAACGCCAGCAGCGACACCGGGTGCAGCACAGCGAGGGTCCGTTGCAGTGCCACCTCGCCGCGCCTGAGAAGCGCCTTGCGCCAGAGCTGCGCCACGATCACCGGAACGACGATGAATAGCGCCACCGAGATCACCAGCGTGTCCCACGGCACGATGATCGACGACAGGCCCAGCAGCAGGCCGACGATGGGCGCGAAGGCGAAGATCATGATGGAGTCGTTGAGCGCCACCTGGCTGAGAGTGAAGTTGGGCTCACCGTCCGATAGGTTGCTCCACACGAACACCATCGCCGTGCACGGCGCCGCCGCCAGAATGATCAGCCCGGCGATGTAGGATTCGATCTGGTCGGCGGGCAGCCAGGGCCGGAACAGCCAGCCGATGAACAGCCAGCCCAGCAGCGCCATGGAGAACGGCTTCACCGCCCAGTTGACGAACACGGTAACGCCGATGCCCCTCCAGTGCTCGCGCACCTGGTGAAGGGCCCCGAAGTCCACCTTCAGCAGCATGGGCACGATCATCAGCCAGATGAGCACCGCCACCGGCATGTTCACCCGCGCCACCTCGGCACGGCCCACCGCCTGGAACGGTTCCGGGAACCAGTGGCCGAGGGCGATCCCGGCGACGATGCACAAGGCCACCCAGATGGACAGGTAGCGTTCGAAGATGCCGAGGCCGGCGCCTTGCGCCTTATCGGCCGGCGCGGCCCCGTCGGCCACAATGACGTTCTCTGCGGTCATGGTGATGATCTGTCCGTGTGATTGGATCAGCGGCTATTCCGCCGCGTCGCTGCTGGATGGGCTCTTGCCGCTGCCGATAGCATCGAGTCGTTGCTGCAGGGTCAGTCGGTCGAGCGAGGTCATCGGCAGATTGACGAAGATGTCGATACGGCCGCCGAGCATGCGCATGGTGTCCGCGAACGCCGCCCGCTTGACCGCTTCGGTATCCTCCACCGCCGCGGGATCGGGCACGCCCCAATGGGCGGTCATCGGTTGCCCCGGCCACACCGGGCATACCTCGCCTGCGGCGTTGTCGCAGACGGTGAAGACGAAATCGAGCGGCGGCGAGTCTGGACCCGCGAATTCGTCCCAGCTCTTCGACCGCAGGTCGTCCACCGGATAGTTCTGATTGCGCAACAGATCGAGCGCATAGGGGTTCACCCGGCCGATGGGGTGGCTGCCGGCGCTGAAGCCACGAAACCGTCCCTGCCCGAGCCGATTGAGCGCCGCTTCAGCGAGAATGCTGCGCGCCGAATTGCCGGTGCAGAGAAACAGCACGTTGTAGGTTTTGTCCGGGCTCTGATCAGTCATTGCGCTTACCTCTCCGATTCCTGGACGTTGAACAAATCCTCCGTCGCGGCGTCGCCGCACCCCGCCGCTTGTTCCGTGGCGCTGTAGCCGCACAGTTCCGGATGGCCCTGGCAGCATTCTTCGGTGAGGAACGCCACCAGCCGCCGCGTACCATCGACACCCACGGCGTAGAAGATCTGTCGCTGACGGCGCCACGAACGCAGCAGCCCGGCGCGTTCCAGCTGCGCCAAGTGGTGGGAGAGGCTCGACGGCGGCAGGTCCAGCCGACGGGCGATCTCTCCCGCCGGCAGACCATTGGGCCCCTCGCGCACCAGCAGGCGGAACACGCTCAAGCGATGTTCCTGGGCCAACGCCGAGAAGGCTCCCAACGCTTCTCTGGTTTCCATATTTCGACTATTGCGGAAATGTGGAAACCAGTCAAGGGCCCGACCGGCGAATCGCTGGCCCGCCGGAACACCGCTCAGGCCGCCGGCCGCGGCGACAGCACTGCGAAGGCCCGGCCGGTTTCCCAAGATCTTGGCCCTTGCCCTTGCCGCCGGCGGGTCCGCCGTTTAGAGCATGGGCCTGTCACGAGGAACGGAGATCCCGGATGAGCGACATCGGCCGCGACCCACGCTTTCCCGAAGCGGCGTTCATCCACTCCACGGCCGAAATCTATGGCGACGTAGGTATCGGCGAGGGGTCCAGCGTGTGGCCCAATGTGGTCATGCGCGCCGAGGCCTTCGCCGTTCGCATCGGCCGGTTCACAAACATCCAGGACTTCGTGATGGTGCATATCGGCGAGCATCAGCCGACGATCATCGGTGACTACTGCTCCATCACCCACCGCTGCATCCTTCATGGCTGCACCATCGGCGACAACTGCTTCATCGGCGTCGGCAGCTCGATCATGGACGGCGTCAAGATCGGCAATAACTGCGTGGTAGGCGGCCATGCCTACGTCAAGGCCGGCACCGAGGTTCCGGACAACTCGGTAGTGGTGGGCGTTCCCGGTCGCGTGGTGCGGTCCACCGACCCCTACGTGGCCAACCGCATCAACGCATTGATGTACTACCGCAACGCCCTCGCCTACAGGCAGGGCGAGGAACGGGCCTGGGACGGCCCGGCTTTCGACGCCTGGTTAGCCGAGCAGACGGCGCGGCTGGAAGCCGAACGGGCGGCAGCGACATGACCGACCAAATGGCCGACCGGGTACTGGTCATCGATTTCGGCTCGCAAGTCACGCAGCTCATTGCCCGCCGCGTGCGCGAGAGCGGCGTCTACTGCGAGATCCAGCCGTTCAACACCGTCGACCGGCTCAGCATCGAGGCGTTCGCGCCCAAGGGCCTGATCCTTTCCGGCGGCCCGGCATCAGTCACCGAGGACGCCGCGCCGCGGGCGCCGGAGGCGGTGTTCGAGAGCGGCCTGCCGGTACTGGGCATCTGCTACGGCCAACAGACCATGGTGCAGCAACTCGACGGCCGCGTTGAGGGGTCCGACCACCGGGAATTCGGCCGCGCCTACGTGGATGTCACCGATGACTGTGCGCTGTTCCATGGTGTCTGGTCGGTGGGCAGCCGCGAGCCGGTATGGATGAGCCACGGAGACCGGGTGGTGGCGCTGCCGCCGGGCTTCCGCTCGGTGGGCGTGTCCGAGGGCGCGCCCTTCGCGGTGATCGCCGACGACGTGCGGCGCTTCTACGGCGTGCAGTTCCACCCGGAGGTGGTACACACGCCGCACGGCGCCGCCCTGCTGGAGAACTTCACCCATGGCGTGGCCGGCTGCGCCGGCGATTGGACCATGGCCGCCTTCCGCGCCCAGGCCATCGAGCGGGTACGCGCGCAGGTGGGCGACGGCCGGGTGATCTGCGGCTTGTCGGGCGGCGTGGATTCATCGGTGGTGGCGGTGCTGCTGCACGAGGCTATCGGTGACGCGCTCACCTGCGTGCTGGTGGATACCGGCCTGCTGCGCGAAGGCGAGGCGGACGAGGTAGTGGACCTGTTCCGCGGCCACTACAACATCCCGCTGGTCCACCGCGACGCCGCGGACTTGTTCCTTGCCAAGCTGACCGGCGTCACCGATCCGGAGGCGAAGCGGCGGATCATCGGCGCCACCTTCATCGACGTATTCGAAGAAGAAGCGGGCCGGGTTGGCGGCGCCGATTTCCTCGCCCAGGGCACGCTCTATCCGGACGTGATCGAATCGGTCTCCGTTACCGGCGGGCCCAGCGTCACCATCAAGTCCCACCACAACGTGGGCGGCCTACCGGAGCGGATGAACATGGCGCTGGTGGAGCCGCTGCGCGAGCTGTTCAAGGACGAAGCGAGGGCGCTGGGCCGAGAGCTGGGCCTGCCCGAGCGGTTGATCGGCCGCCATCCGTTTCCCGGACCCGGCCTGGCTGTCCGCATTCCCGGCGAGGTGACGGCGGAGCGGCTGGACGTGCTGCGTCGCGCCGACACCATCTATCTGGAGGAAATCCGCGCCGCCGGTCTTTACGACGCCATCTGGCAGGCGTTCTGCGTGCTGCTGCCGGTGCGCACCGTGGGCGTGATGGGCGATGCCCGGTCCTACGACAACGCCGTGGCGCTGCGCGCGGTGACCTCAACGGACGGCATGACCGCCGACACCTTCCCCTTCGATCACGCCTTCCTCACCCGCGTCGCCAGCCGGATCATCAACGAGGTGCGCGGCGTCAACCGCGTGGTCTACGACGTGACGTCGAAACCCCCCGGCACCATCGAGTGGGAGTAGGCGGTCCGAAAAACGGTCCTATCGGAATTCTGAACGTTTCTGGCAACCATAAGTAGGGATTCCATTGCACCGTCGCGAGGCCAATTGCCCGCTATGCCCACCTTGCCCTCCATTGCCATTCGCCGCCTTGCGACGACCGACGTACCGCTCCTGAGGACGCTGCTGACGCTGTTCGGCGAGGTGTTCGGCGAGCCCGAGACCTACGGCGGCGCTGTTCCGAGCGCCGCGTATTTGGAGCACCTCCTCGCCAAGGAGCATTTCATCGCCATTGTCGCGACCAAGGGCGACGCAGTCGTTGGCGGGCTCGCGGCCTATGAGCTCGAGAAGTTCGAGCAGGAACGCAGCGAGATCTACATCTACGACCTCGCCGTGGCAGAGGCGCATCGGCGCGAAGGGATCGCAACGGCACTGATCGAGGAATTACGCCGCATCGGGGCGGCGCGCGGGGCCTACATGATCTTCGTTCAGGCGGACTACGGCGACGAGCCCGCCATTGCGCTGTACACCAAGCTCGGCGTTCGCGAAGACGTACTCCATTTTGATATCGCCGTGGACGGACCGATGCCCCCGTCGCCGCTGGCACGACAACGCGTGAGTGATCGCTGATCGATGGGAGACAAAACGGCAGCGGCCGGATCGCGCTACCGAATCGCCGGTCCGGAAGTGTTAGTCCTCGTCGTCGCCGTCCAGGTCGCCCATGGGATCGGTTTCCACTAGATCCGCGACGCCCTCATAGACCCGTGCGAACTCGTTCATCTGCTCGTTGAGGTTGGGGTGGTCGGTGCCCACCGCGCGGTAGAACGTCGCCGCCTCGCGAAGCAGCTTTGCGGCGATTTCAGCATGTGTCGCCATGGCGTGGTCCCTCTTCCTGCCTTCGTTGCGCGAATGGCCGCAGATGAGGCCCCCGGCTTTCTGCAATGATCCGTTGGAGTGCAATGAAGCGCCTGGCAAGGCAGCCTCGGCGCCCTCGAACCGAAGGTGACGATCACGACCGCGTGGCCGACTGTAACCACCGGGACGCCGCTTCGAAACCTTTTTCGAGCCCGACCTCGGCTATTGGAGCCGCTGGTCGATGTGCTGAGCCAGTTCGTAGGTTGCGCGACCGTCCACCAGCAGCTTGTTGTCGCTCTGATAGGCACGAATGGCGGTCTCGGTCTTACTGCCCATGACGCCGTCGATGGGACCCGGATCGTAGCCGAGCTTGTTCAGCCCGGCCTGAACCCGCATCACCGCGGATTGGTTGGCGTCCTTGTCCTTCGAAGCCCAGATAGGATCGCCCAGATCGATGACATCATCATCGGTGAGCGCGCCCGTGAGTCCGCCGGCGGCGGCACCGATCAGCACGCCCTCCAGGATCGTCAACCCGGTCACCGCACCGACCACGGCGCCGGCCGCGGCGCCGATGCCGGCGCCCGACCCGGCGCGGTCGCCCTTGTCGCTACCGCAGGCGGCAACAAACAGGCTCAGCACCAGGGGCACAACAACGATCACGCGCATCATCTGCCTCACTCCGAAATCAATCGACACCACGTTGCCCAACCCACCGCAGGCCTCGATTCCTGCCGGCGGTGCGGCCGTCGTAACCCTATAACACACTCGCCGAATTGACGGCACGTGCGGAACTATGAGGCAATGGTGACCAAACGATGGCAGATCATCAAACGCACGGTGAACCGTAGGTCCAATAGGATCAACCAATGAACGCGTTCCATTGGAACCCGCGGGACCACGTGACCTCCCCGCCGCGGTGGCGCTGGTTTCCGAATACCATCGCTTGGAAGGCATCGCGTCGACGCCGGAAGCGCGCACCGGGGCGGTAACCGACCTGCTAGCCGACCATCGTTTGGGGTGCATCTGGCTGGTGCGGACAGCTGACTCCCTTGTGGGATATGTCGCCGTCTGCTTCGGCTACTCCATCGAATTCGGCGGCCGAGATGCCTTTATCGACGAGTTCTACATCCGGCCGGAGTTCCGCGGTCGGGGCATCGGCACGACGGCATTGGCGATGGTTTGCGAGAAAGCTCGAAAGGATGGCATCGCTGCCGTTCATCTCGAAGTCGGGCAGGACAATGCCCGGGCAAAATCCCTTTATGCCAGGGCTGGGTTCGTCAGCCGCGACCGATTCCACCTGATGACCCTGAAATCCACCGAATAATCGGCAAAGAAAAAGGGGGGCCGAAGCCCCCCGATTTCTCGTAAGCCGACGAACGGTTGGGCCGAGTTACGCGGTGCTGTGTACCCCGCCCTCGCCCAACGCCGCCTGCGCCGCCGCCAACCGGGCGATCGGCACCCGATACGGCGAACAGGAAACGTAGTTCAGCCCCACCTCGTGGCAGAAGTGCACGGACGCCGGATCGCCGCCGTGCTCACCGCAGATGCCGAGCTTGATGTCGGTGCGGGTCTTACGCCCGCGTTCGCAAGCGGTCCGCACCAGTTCGCCCACGCCCTCGGTATCGATGGTGACGAAGGGATCGTTGGGGATGACGCCCAGCTCCTGGTACGGGATCAGGAAGTTGGCGGCATCGTCCCGCGACAGGCCGTAGGTGGTCTGCGTCAGGTCGTTGGTGCCGAAGCTGAAGAACTCCGCACCTTCGGCAATCTTGTCGGCCACCAGCGCGGCACGCGGCAGCTCGATCATCGTGCCCACCAGATACTCGATCTTGGCCCCGGTCTTGCTCATCACCTCGCCGGCGACCTCGTCCACCATCTCCTTCAGGCGGTCGAATTCGGCCTTGGTCGCCACCAGCGGCACCATCACCTCGGGCAGCACAGACTTGCCGCCCATGGCCACCTCGGCGGCAGCCTCGAAGATGGCGCGGGCCTGCATCTCGTAGATTTCCGGATAGGTGACGCCCAACCGGCACCCACGATGGCCGAGCATGGGGTTGGCCTCGTGCAGCTGCGCGGCGCGGGCCTTCACCGCCGTGACGTCGGCTCCGGCGGCGCGCGCCACCTCGACCATGTCGGCTTCCGTGTGCGGCAGGAACTCGTGCAGCGGCGGGTCGAGCAGGCGAATGGTCACCGGCAGCCCCGCCATGATGGTGAAGATCTCGACGAAGTCCTTGCGCTGATAAGGCAGCAGGTTGTCGAGCGCCGCCCGCCGTTCGGTCTCTGTGGTGGCGACGATCATCTGCCGCACATGGGTGATCCGCTGCGGATCGAAGAACATGTGCTCGGTCCGGCAGAGGCCGATCCCCTCGCACCCGAAATTGCGGGCGGTGGAGGTGTCCAGCGGCGTCTCCGCGTTGGCCCGCACCTTCAGCGTGCGGATCTCGTCCACCCAGTCCATCAGCTTGGCGAAATTGCCGGTCAGCTCCGGTTGGATCTTCGGCACCTCGCCGGACATCACCTCGCCACTGGCGCCGTCGAGGGTGATGGTGTCGCCCTCCTTGAGCACCATGCTGCCGGCGGTAAGGGTCTTGGTTTCGTAATCGACGCGCAGGTCGCCGGCACCGGCGACGCAGGGCGTCCCCATGCCACGGGCGACCACTGCCGCGTGGCTGGTCATGCCGCCGCGGGTCGTCAGGATGCCTTCGGCCACGTGCATGCCGCCGATGTCCTCGGGCGACGTTTCCACGCGGGTGAGGATGACCTTCTTGCCGTCCTTGACCCAGTTCTCCGCATCGTCGGCGGTGAACACGATCTGCCCCGACGCGGCACCGGGCGACGCCGGTAGGCCCTTGCCGATCACCTCGCGCGGTGCCTTCGGATCCAGCATCGGGTGAAGGATCTGATCGAGCTGCGCCGGGTCGATGCGGCGCACCGCCTCGGCCTTGTCGATCAGGCCTTCCTCGACCATTTCCACGGCGATCCGCAGCGACGCCTGCGACGTCCGCTTGCCGGTGCGGGTCTGGAGCATCCACAGCTTGCCACGCTGGACGGTGAACTCCATGTCCTGCATGTCCTTGTAGTGCTCCTCCATCCGATCGCGAATGGCGTGGAGTTCCGTGTAGAGGGGTGGCATCACCTCCTCCATGGACGGCAGCTCCGATTCCGTAGACGCCCTTTCGGCGACAGTCAGCGGCTGCGGCGTACGGATGCCGGCCACCACGTCCTCGCCCTGGGCGTTGATCAGATACTCGCCGTAGAAGGCGTTCTCACCCGTGGACGGGTTGCGGGTGAAGCACACGCCGGTCGCCGAGTCTTCGCCCATGTTGCCGAAAACCATGGCCTGGACATTGACCGCCGTACCCCAGTCGGCGGGGATGCCGTGCAGCTTGCGATAGGTCTTCGCCCGCTTGTTCATCCAGCTGCCGAACACGGCACCGACGGCGCCCCACAGCTGTTCCTGGGGATCCGTAGGGAACGGCCGGCCGAGGCGCTTCTGCACCTCGTTCTTGTAGGCGTTGACCAGCATTTTCCAGTCTTCCGCCGACAGGTCCGTATCGAGGGGCTTGTTCTGCTCTTCCTTATGCTTCTCCAGCAGCTCCTCGAAGTGCTCGGTGTCCACGCCCAGCACCACGTTGCAGTACATCTGGATGAACCGGCGATAGCTGTCGTAAGCGAACCGCTCGTCGCCGGACAACTGGGCCAGATTCAGCACCGTCTCATCGTTGAGGCCCAGGTTGAGGACCGTGTCCATCATCCCCGGCATGGACGCCCTCGCGCCGGACCTTACCGACACCAGCAACAGCGGTCCGGACGTGGCGCCGAACTTGGCGTCCATGATGCGTTCCACATCCGCCATCGAGGCATTGACCTGATCTTTCAGGTCCGAAGGATAGGTCTCGCCGTTTTCGTAGTAGTACGTGCAGACCTCGGTGGAGATGGTGAAACCGGCGGGCACCGGCACGCCGAGACTGCTCATCTCCGCCAGGTTGGCGCCCTTGCCACCCAGCAAATTCTTCATGTGGGCACGGCCTTCGGCCTCGCCGTCCCCGAACGTGTAAACCCACTTGGTCATGAGTCTGCCCCTATCCCTCGATGTTGGAGAACTCCGCCACACCGCCCAGGGCCGTGCGGATCTGCGACAAAAGCCGCAGGCGATTGACGCGGAGATCCTCTTTTTCGCAGTTGACCGTTACGTTGTCGAAAAACGCGTCCACCGGAAGCCGCAGCCCCGCCAGGACCGCCATTGCCTCGCCGAAATGCTCTTCCTCCAGGGCCTCGGCGATGCGGGTTTTGGCCGCACCCAGGCGGCGATGAAGCTCGGCTTCTTCGGCTTGTGACAGAAGACTAGAGTCTGCCTCCCCTTCGTACCGTGTATCGTCCTTTTTTTCCTCGATTCGGACGATATTGCTGGCCCGTTTGTAGGCGGTCAGCAAGTTAGCACCGTCGTCGGTGTCGAGAAAGTCCCTAAGCGCGTCCACGCGCGACAGCAGCCGCACCAGGTCGTCCTCGCCACCGCGGGCGAACACCGCGGTGATCAAATCATGCCGCACGCCGCGTTCGCGCAGATGCACCTTGAGCCGGTCGGCAAAGAAGTCGATCAGGTCCCAGGCCGTGCGGGTGTGCGGTTCCGACCAGCCCTGTCGGCCGTGGGTGGCGAATCCGGCAACGTCGATCGAGGCATCGTCGTCGGCTCCGTCGCCGCCCTTTACGACCTTCGACTCCCGGTACAACCGCGAGGCCGCGTCGAAGATGTCCAGCAACGGCACCCTGAGGCCGTTCTCCAGGATCAGCCGGATCGCACCCAGCGCAGCGCGGCGCAACGCGAAGGGATCTTTCGAGCCGGTGGGCGTCTCGTCGATGCTGAAAAAGCCCACAAGGGTGTCGATCTTGTCGGCCAACGCGACGGCGATACTCACCGGCGCCTGCGGGCAGCGATCACCCGGCCCCTGCGGCGCGTAGTGCTCGGCGATGGCGTCCGCCACCGGCGCCGGCTCTCCGTCGTTGAGCGCATAGTAGCGACCCATGACGCCCTGCAACTCCGGGAACTCACCGACCATTTCGGTGGTCAGGTCGGCTTTGCTCAACCGCGCCGCCCGTTCGGCCGCTTCCGGATCGGCGCCGGCGTAGCCGGCCAAGTCTCGGGCCAGGCGGGCGATCCGTTCCACGCGCTCGAGGTCCGATCCGAGGCGGGCATGGAACACCCGCTCGGCCAGCTTCTCCACGCGATCGGCGAGCTTGCTCTTGCGGTCCTGATCCCAGAAGAACTTGGCGTCGGCCAGACGGGCGCGCAGCACCCGTTCGTTACCGGCGATGATCT
>Ga0209780_1002088_pt1 | contig 13909 bp, 13 predicted proteins | sample WorMetexBAHAMAS2_FD_187384 | JGI IMG/M metagenome (GOLD analysis project Ga0209780, IMG submission 187384) | Marine gutless worms symbiont microbial communities from Max Planck institute for Marine Microbiology, Germany - Inanidrilus exumae... | ecosystem: Host-associated > Annelida > Digestive... | reverse complement strand
GGTTGGAACTCAGCTGGTACGACATGGCGGCAGCAACTGAGGACAGGTTGCGATGGTGTCATCGTGTAGCCCAATGCATCATGGATGAATCAGGCTCAAGGTTGTTTGCAAGTTGTACTGAGCTAGTTCTGTTCTAGCATGATAGCATTTCTTTGTGTTTATTGATTGATGTACTAGTATCTTTCAATCTATACCATAGTTGTTGCTTGCATCTAAACTGACAACATCTATGTACAATGACCTAATGATATTTGGCTATCTTCCTGTAGCTGTTTTTGGGTCCAGTTGTCCCATGAGCCTTACGGTGATCAATGCAAAATTTTTGTGTGCCCTTCAGACACTAGCTACCGGAATCACTCACCAGAACTCGGCCTTTATTCATCCATTCAATGACTTCAGAGGGCAGAAACTTGGACTGTTCAGCATTTAGTGGCACACACAAACACAGCGTCTGCTTGTTTTCTCCAGCAATTTATGACTTTACAGAGTGTGATCATCACTGTGATGTACAGGCAGATGACGGTTGGAAAATTGTCACAGACAACAGAGCAGGTGACGGAAAACATTCTGTGTTGCATTGAGAAACTGGCGTCGTCACTTCCTGGAGGATGGAATAACGTTCGCAGTGCACACGTCAAGGTCCAAGATACTCCTGCAGTTCCCATCTACGTGTCTTTTGGTATGATCCATTAAATGCTGTTTGTGCACATTGATTTATACATTGACACATAGCTACTACCACTGTTGTCCATTCTTTTACTGGTTTTCTTCACTAGAGTTACTAGCCGGGTGCCCAAAACGCCAGCTGCACATCCAACAGTGTCAACAGTGGTGGCTCAGTGGTAGGGCATTGGACTTGCGACTGAGAGGTCGCGGTTTGATTCCCGGCGGTCCGCTTTCACGTAACATAAGGCATAAAAACACTAGTTGAATCAGGATAAAATATTTTATAGAGTAGATGTAGACGAAAAATACGAGCGTAGACGTGGAGCCTCTTCAATATTCAAGAACTACAGTACAGTACTTCGAAACAATTTCAAATAAACTACACTTTGACTTCCAGTTCCTTGAATTTCGGCACGATAATTGTACATTACTTCCCGATTACACCAGAATTTACCCAGTCTGGATTTAAATGTGTTAGTAGATTCTGCATGCACAACGTCATTAGGCAGACTGTTCCACATAATTATTGACAAATCTATTAGTAAAAAAAATTTTACACAGATCATATCGTGCACGATTCTTTTGTAATCTTAAATCATTGCCTTTAGTTGTTAGAGTAGGTGATGTAGTTAAATTGGTATTGCTGCCAAGTCATATTTACCAGATAGTATCCTATAAGTTTCAATCATATTCCCTCTAATCCGCCGATAATGCAACGCTGGTAGTTTGCAAGTTTTCAGACGATCAGCGTATTTTAAATGCCTAATTTTTGGTAATAATTTAGTTGCCTTTTTTGTACTTTCTCCAAGGCTTCCATATCCGAGTAGCTGACCATGGCTATGGTATGGAGACGATGCAGCATCTTTTCCCTAATCTGAATGCACTAGTTGCAGTCAGTGAGGGCAGTAAACCTTTGCTTGAACAAAATCTTTCAGTTCTTCACTTGGGTGCCAGCTAACACGTCGTTCTGTATAATAATGTACCGTTGTAGTACTAGCAGCTGCAACTTGTCTGTGGCTTAATGGAGTGTATAAATGTTATGATTGGTTGAGTGGTGGGGTCAAATTTCAGGCTTTCATTGATTGATGTCATTATTCTACCAACACTGTTGCCAGTGACAGAGTTAGAATTTTAGATTTTTAGAGTTATTAGGCACTGATATGTTATAGGAACTGAAGAACTGCAATTACACAAGATATCACATTGAACTGGTCTTGTGGTGGTTGGTTTCCACCAGGCATGATAACCTACATGAGCCTCCCCTATCCTTTCCCATTTTGGGTCGTCACTAATAAGGCAATGAGGTAGGTAAGTTACTATATCGTTAGCCATCCTAAATGTGGTGAAACTAAATTTCCACCCAAGACCTGGTCCCTGATATAGCCTATTTTTGTGCTGAAAGGAGACGTTAATCTCCCAACCAACCAACCGACCAGATTTGAGGCTGTAGCATTACTGTATGTTTGGTGTACATTAATCTTAACACTTGTTTTAGTGGTCGTTTTCCGTGTAAACCAGGGTTTCCCCTCGGTTTTCTTCTTCCTTGTTCCAGAAAAGAACCTTTAGGCACGGGTTTTTAGTTACTAACCCTTCGTGTCACCCGACTAGCAGTGTCAAAGCACTGGAGGAAACTCTGATACATTCCCAGGCAAACTCCGACAAATGGCCTGTCCTCATCCTTTGTTGAGCCATCACTGGGCTGCTGAGGGAAGGGTCGTTGCTGCCTTCATGTCGGCTAGTTTCATTCTGTGGTTATTTGTTGTTTTTCGTCATGAACGTGATTAACATGCAGTTGTCTCATCTTTTGTTGGTTGTTAAAGGTTCCAAGGATGAGGTAGAGTTGCCGCGGCGGAAACGAGTGAAGGAGGAGCAGGAAGCGGAAGAAGTGTCGACGGTGACCAGTGGTAAAGTGTTAGTGTCTACCACGGGATCTGCTCGCATTGTAGTGGCTGCCAGCGAGAAGACTGCACTATGCAAGTTAACGACCAAAACCAGGACAAAGAATTCGGTGACTAAGAAAGACGGTGCGGTGCTAAAGAACAAGTCGTCCTTTAAGAGTGCTGGTTCCCGGACTGCTGTCAAGAAACTGAAGAAGACGACACAGAACATTGGCAAGACATTGGCTGAACGGCCAGCGTCCAAGTTTGTGAAGCAGTCAGTGTCACAGCAGCAGCAGCCATTGAAGAAAAAGCGGAGACGAGACTAGAGATTGCACTAGCACTGATGGTCAATTACTCTCTACTGGTTTGGAAAACACGGTTCGCATGTGAACAGATAAACTACTTGAAGCATTGGTGTGTCTGAAAATTGCAGTACAGGGTGCACCAGAAAACTGCATCCTGCAATTTTCTTGTGATATCTGGCCAAAACAAATAAAATAATATTGTCAAACATGGCCATTCATTCATGAAAAGTTCAGAAACACTGTTCAGTACGTTTGTGTTGGTGTTCAACGACACATTCTAACCAGCTGTGCCACTCGTCCATGACGTGGTCAATAAAACTGTTTTACCGATAAGTAAGCCTACTAAAACATAAGTGTGTTAGCAAAAATTACTTTGTGACATTACAATGACTTAGTCTGTGTTGAAAATTAATCAGTAAATATATTACATCTTCAGTAATATGTGCCAAATCAAATCAAGAATGCTGCAATGGGTGCAAACGCTACCTACCATAGGCGGTGGAGCCTGAGACACGGTGGCTGGTGCCTCCTCAGAATTTAGGACCCGGAAGCACGCTATGGAGTGTGTCTCCTCAAAATTTTTTGCCATCAACTTATGTTTGTTTTGTTCTTGTTTAATGTAACGTATAATTTTATTGTTCAATCTGCACAACCCTAATTAACGCACCCACTATGCCCGCGTCAAACGCTACTGCTGACCGCAGTTTTCAACTTTCAGCTGCCTCCGTCGATTGAAAACATAATGAGAAAGAAGTAAACTTTCGCAGTTGCAGTTAATTAAACTATAACACCATGCTCCACGTCCACCAAGAGAAAGTCGATGATCTGGGTCTGAATGCTGTTGACCACGAGTTTGTAGCAAAGAATGACCTCAGAAGGAAATCATTAATTTTGACAAATTTCGGTTTTAGTGAGTGACAGGGCTTGTGAAGGAGGTTGACTGAGTGATTTAAACCGATTTCTAAGTCTCTTGGTGCGACTACAGTAAAACAGGGTACTTTTAACAAAATGACTAGTTAGGTATGACAGCAAAAGGTAAAAGCTAACCATACTCGTTACCGAGCGTTGGGCCAGAGCTGATCCCAGTGTACAGGCAGTCAGCCCGCAGGTGACTGCAGTTACCTTTCAAGCCGCAGAGCATCAGCGCCTCTTGGCCAGTACGAAGTTATACTGCTTGATGACAGAGGCACATAGGTGTGACCTGTTGATCGCAAGTCCAACGCTCTATCCGTTGTGTCACCGCGCCACCTGGTAATGTTATGACAGTACTGTAAACTAAACAGTAGTCTATAACTGATGATAAGCTGTTGATAAGATCTTTTACTGTACGTTAATGCTTCTGCATAGGGGTGTATACGTGTTAGGCCTAATTTGCTGTTGATGTTAAGCAGTTGTTAATAATAAGCAATGAATATATTTTGACCACAACTCAAAACGTTCCTGTTATGGCCAAAAAATTGTTGTATTAGATGCTTTCTGTGGGATTAAAAACACAAAAATCAATTTTGGGCGGATCTTCACCCTGGTTCCAACTGGGGGAACTTACACCGCTCCCCCAGACCCTCTAGCTGGTGGGGAGGGGAGCTAGCTGCCCCTCCCGAAAACTCACCACGCTTTGGCCCTTTGGGGCCTCGAGCTTTGGCCCTCGCTAGTCCCTCATCTGTGCCTCTTCACTTTTGAATACCTTCCGCCGCCCCTGCTACCTACACTTATTGCAAGAACACAAGAAGACTATAGAAATTTCTGCAATGTAGTTTATCAATGTATTATATTCCATAGTTTTTTGTCAATAGCCACTGTAGTCATAAATGGCAACAAGTCGTAACTGAACAAAAAAGTAATGTGGAAACATTGTTAAGTATCTTGTCACATAATATGAACCACAACAGCATATTAGAAGAATTATGATTTATGATCCAGTCAATAAGCGCCAGTGTTCTGTCAATGCATGAAAACATACAAAAACATCTGTGGCAGATCCATCAATGATTTTGAAAATGGTAGGGTAGATTAGATTAGAAATTAGACTCACACATGGAAAATGGGGTCCGAGGCAGAGCCCAACAAGATGGAACAGTCTTGCTTATCTGATAGCCAGTGTTGTACTTACTGCTGCCTGGTCTGGTCCACCCAACACAAAGGACAGAGCTGTCTCTGCCACAGAAGGACAAAAATCACATTACACTAGTTATCAAAACATCCATAATCATTACATCCCAAATATGGCATTCACTTTACTAGCACTACTGTCAGTTTTGGTTTAACTGGGCAAGTTACATAGTCTATGATGGACAGTGAACCTTTGGATGTGTAGCAGGTTTTACACAGGCCAGTCACATTCCTGTCACCCACCAAACAGTATTAAAGACAAAGAACAGCAGCCACGTTACTGAAAGCAGTTTGCCCGTCAATTTTACTCAACAGTTGTGTGGTTTGACATAAATAACCGATCGTTTATTCCACGAACCCCTCCCCACCTGACGCTGGCTCAGTTTGAGTGGCAGATAAAGCTAGATGACAGTAAGCCACTACTGTGGAAGACTAATGAGCGTGTTCTGTCCGTGCGGAAGGTAGACAACGTTGGGCGACTGTGACATGCGGTACGCAATGTCCTCGGCAGCTTCTATCTTCCTCAGTTCAACGAGTCCTTCACCAGTGTCAGCAAACTCCTTGGCTAGTAGCGCGGCGGCCGCTGAGTCTCCTTCGGCACGGATGATTGCTGCAAGCTTCATCTGTTCCTCCTACGTACAACGTACCAAACAAACCCGTACCAAACAAACCGTCACTATTTCTGGGCTGAATTCACCACTAACAGCTATGAATTGTTATGTATTCTAGACTAGAGGTTCGGGTAAGTGCAAAGCTGGGAGTAAGTCTGGAGAAAAGGCTGGTTACACAAAAAAGAACGGAGTGGGAGTCCGTCAGCAAAGCATAGCAAATGTTACCCTTTCGACTACGTATCGTGCTCGTTCCGCATCCTGCTGTGCAACCTGCTTCATCTCCACAGCTTCTGTGAACTCACGGCCAAATGTCAGGTGAGTCTGCACAACAGATACACATTACAGCATGATAAACCCGGCACAAACAGACAGGAGAAATAGATCGGCAAATGGCTAACTCGGCTAATGAGAAAACAGCAAACAGATGTGATGTACAGTAATTATCAACAAGTCATCTAGTCTAAGTACGAACGTCAGTACAGAGTAAACCTAAAAACAGAAAGTATACTTCAAGACCACTCAAACTCACAGAAGAAAGAAGCTCGCATATGGACCTACTCAGCATTTATTTACAAAAAGGATGCCCATAAAAACAGTGGAAGTTAAACAATCACTCAGCACATTATAATCACTTTTTTTCAAATTGCGTACAATGTAGGTAATCATTTGTAAAATGAGATGTATTAAGCGGCATGTTGTAATATCAATGGGTTTTTTATTCAACTGAATGAGTAAGATTCTGTTACATTCGAAATACTACCATACAATATTCTGGACTCTTAGAGTTATGGCAATATTACAAGTACTGGCAGCAAAAGGCTGTCCCTTGCCAGGAGTGAATATTAGTGGATAATGAAAGAATGAAGTCCAGTTAATTAATTTTTTGGGTGGCGTTTCGCAAATTCAATCATCTCCATGATCTAGGTGCAAGTGGCTAAAGCGGGTATAAATAACAAGAGCTTAACAAGCTGGGAATATTGACTGATTGAGTAAGGTTTTACATCCCACTCAACACAAAATCGGTCATTTCAGAGACGTTCTTCCCAGCCAATCTCTTGGCTTAAAAAGTAAGCAAGTAAGTTTAATGTTTCGATAGCAAGTTATAAAAATCGCTAGATTTCAACAGTGGATATAGTGTTTTTTAGTGAGTTGGCCATGGCTTAGTACTGAAAAACGAAAACAAACACAACAGAAACAAACTTGCATCCCTATTCCGTAACAAAATATACTACAACATAAAATTAACACGAAAATCCAGTGTTTTGATTCCTCCTATGACCTCTGGCCTGGAAATGGAACGGGTCTATTCTGGAAGCAGTAGATAGATAAGTCAGGAATAAAACGAGTAAGGAAGTAAATAAGAAAAAACATAAGGGAGTAAGGAAGAAAATTAAGTAAACACAGAAACATTATGTATAGCGCCGAAGTCAACACATGGAGCATTACCGACCAGAAGCCCATAAGGGTCAAGCTGGGAATAGCTCTCACGACGGCCAACTCACTAAAAACACTATACCCACTGCCCTATTCTCATCACTGTTTGAACAGCATTTATCAAAACAATTGGACTGTCAGAATTAAACACCAACACCACCTTCTTTTTCATATCCACACTGCTTCACAAAACAAGAACCGTTAATTTTTGGACACAGACTGGAATTTTCACTTGTTTCATGGAAGGTCGCCTTCTCCATAGGCGGATCCAGACCCCCATTCAACAGAAACTAGCCGTCCTTTGCAGTAAATCTGTTAACAAAAACCAACTCAACCAGTTTTGGCATTTCGCCACAGTACACCAACACTACATTCAAACGTACACACACAGATACAGCCCATAGGACGACAGCTGGCTAAAAAAACAAGCTGGTTGGCTGAATGACACTAACAATGGAAATGTCGTCAAGGATGAGTCCAAAGTGGTTTGAGCGTGTTGTCAGCTCATCGGTGATCTTATGTGACACCATTTCACGCTGAGTGATCAGCTCACTTGCATCGTACTGCGCCTACAACATGTCACACCAGCGGCAGTTGACAAGACCAGCAGGCTCAGCACTCTACTACTATATTACTACTACTACTAGTACGTTCGTTTCCGTTAAAATCGGCTATTTTCAGTAAAGTCAAGGCAATCTTCTCAAGGCTGAGGCACAAATGCCGAGGCAGTGAAAGCTGAAAACGAGGCATGACCAAGGCACAGGCAGCCACCCAGAGGCCAAGGCAAGGCAGATGGAGAGTGAGGCCTAAAAATAGAAATACGAGAAGAACAAAAAGTACTGGAGACATAAATCTAGTAAATCGTACAGTAATAATATCTGCTGCCTAGAGAACAATTAAGACAGTGAACTTATTTGGCAGATGCACTAAATTCACTACAAAGCCCTGAAATGTAACTAACTCATGTGCTTCTAGCAAGATCGAGGCGGAAACTTCGATATCAGGCCAAAAAGAACGAGGCTGAGCAGAGGCTGGGGCAGGTGGTTTGATACAGAGCAGAGACCAAGACAGGCTGCCTGGAGGCAAGGCAGCTGCCGAGGACTACCTCACTGGCATGAGCTAAATGCCAGAAGTCAATGTATGTCATCATCATTGCTTGTCAACAGCCTCCATAGTGACCAGTGATCAGCCATGCTGTCCCCCTCCCCTGCAACAGACAACATCTGAGCTATAGTGATTGTCTGGAGGGTAAGAGGGGAGATTATTTGACCAGCTCTGTGCTGTTGTGCATCATAATTGTGCACATCATATGCACACCTTTATAATGAGCAGTTCGTACATGGTCGACTGGATCGGGCTTTGATCTTGCCTGGCTTAGCTGTCTTCCGAGCGCCTCTGTGTCTTCGGTGTACTTGGTGCTATATGTAGAAAATTTTTATTACATCCTTTTCTTTACCTTTTAGTGTGCTGAGCCACTGGGATTGGCCCTTGACCTGGAAGACTATCATCCTTCAGTGATATTACACTGTTGGCTGGGTCATCTGACCTGTAAAATCGTCTCCGAAATGACCTATAATGTGTCGAGTGGGACGTTAAACCCTACAATACCATACTATCAGCCATGCTGACTGCTTCAATTAATGTCAAACTGTGTGGACTCATGTCAACCAGCGTCAGAAGACGTCGAGGCAGTCTCTTCCAATCTTCCAGTTAATGCAGTCAGAATATGTGTGCACGGTCACGTTACTTTAACTGTGAACCTCTGAGTGAACTGTGGACGTGAAACTATGCAACAAACTCAGTAGCTGCAGAGATGTTGCAGTCAAAATAAAATGTCACTACATAAAGAAAAGAGGAAACCTTCACTGGAAATAAAAATGCAAGTAAAAAATATGGCAGAATGGACAGAAATAAAAATGTAGCAGAAGAAACAGTACTGACCACTACAGCTTTCAAGACCTCATTTACAATCGATGGCAAAACCCTTTCAGCGTAGTCAATGCCAAGGTTTGTAAACATATCTGGCAACCTGTCGGCTACTGGCCGATACAGAATTCGAAGTGTAATGTCGACGTTTTGTAAATCTACGATAACATACACATACATACAGAACTAGGTGGCTGCATTGTGTGTAATGCCCACAATGCAGTATTCAGCTCAAAGCGCTCGGCTATATCTAATACACAGTTCCTTTGGCCCACCCAAGTCCTCAACGCAAATGGCATCTCGATCACTTCAGCCATTTTTGCAGGGCTCACTAGGTGACAGACAGACCGACAGACCACGCTACTTGGTCGGTAACAATAGGCCGCACCTACATATGTAGTACTGCAATACAATATAATAATTGTAGCATATCTAGACTCTTAGACTGAATTCCATGCTTTTATCATGGAACGGAACAAGGCAATCGTAGACAGCAGACTTTGCTTTGCCCATGGTGTGGAATCGCACCCTTAACTATCTACTTCCTTAACCTAAGTCGCGTTAATGCTAAATTAACTTCGCTTTCCTATGTCCCTGCACCTCACACCTTTCAGTGATGTTTTGTTTTGTCATCCACAGGCTAGGGCTTTCTACGACCAACCTGCCGAATAAATTTGAAGCTTCTATCTCCACCCACCACGAAGATATAAAAAGAGATACAAAATGGGATGGTTTGGGATAGTTAGGGTCACCCAAGGTCATTCAACAGAACACATAAAAATTCCTATTAAAGTTTCATAGTAACTATGTCTCCATATTGCAACGTTTCCAAGATATTATCACTTATTTCCCAAAATTTAGAGGTCACATGCCTCTGAACACAGCCCTTTTTACGGTAATATATCATGCATGCACTAGTACTCCTGTGTATCAATCAGCATACAATATTTCAAATGCCGCGCTTCATCGATTCCACAGATACAATTGGGGCAAAATTTTTAAAAAATGGATCATGCGACCCTGACTATGCAAATTAGAAGGTGGTCTGTCATCCCAGGGCTAGCACTTATATTCTACCAGCACACAAAATTTGGCAACTCTTGCATCAGCCGTTGCAGAGATATGATTGCATGCATCAAACTGGAAAATGGGTCATTTGACAATGACCACACCTCTGAAGGGGTGGTTTGTCATCCAAAAGCTACAGTCTTTAGCCGTTCCATAAATATCATTGGGGCCCCAAAAATTAAAGTGGATCACGAGACACTGACCATGCCCCTTTAAGGATGATTTGTCCTTCAAATGCTGGGAGATATAGCTTAGATATAGCTTACCTGTGTACAAAATGTGACAGCCGTTCCAGAGATATGGTTGGTTCGCACCAAAATTTTAATAGTTCATGTGACCTGAACGCCCCTCTCAGGGATTGTTTGCCATCCGTGGGCTTAGGGCTAGCACTTACTATGATCAACCTATCTATCAAATTCGAAGTCTCTATCTCCCCCCACTACGACGATATGAAAGATGATGCCAAATGTGGAAAATGGGGTGGTTTGGGGCAGTTAGGGGTCACTCAAGGTCAGTGGAAATAGTGCCATTCGATACAGCTCATACAAGTTTCTATTGGCATTCCATAGAAACTATGTCTCTATCTTGCACTGTTTCTGAGATACAGCGAGATACTGAGTGGAAAACTGCCGATCTGAAGGTACCCTACCGCTGTTTAGTGCCCCCGTGTTGGAATTTTGAAGAGATCTTTGGCATCAGAAAACTAGAGTCCATGGGCTATTGTACAGCACTGTTTGTGTGATCCTATGTTTAGCCGTTTTTGGTACAATACCGGCATGTGACAGACAGACAGACACATGACAACAGCATATACCGTGCTAGCATAGCATCGCACGGTACAAATTACAGACAGACCTTTGCTGCCAGTAATAGTTGGCACACTGCGCGGCTGGCTTCGAATATCGAAGATAATTGGCCGCTGGACCCACGGGATGATAAAATGTGTACCCTCACCAACTGTCACTTGTTGTACTCCTCTAAATCGATCAAAGATCACTGCTCGGTGACCACCATCGACTGCAAACAGCAACTCATCACAATGTACTTGAGTATATTAGCACAGTTAAATCATATTTTCTTCTTAATGGTGTTACCCACACTGTCTCCCTGCCGTGTATTATTACCGGCTCGAATAGCCTATCATGCAAATACTATATGGGGCAAAAGAACGGTCTTCACACGTTCGGCTATAACTCCGCCGTAAGTGAACCGATTTGGATGAAATCTGGAACAGTGTGAGCCAAATGTTGGAGGCTGGCCATGACAGATTTTGGGCGTGATCTGCATAGTAACGACAGTTTGACAGGCAGCTGAAATTTAGTTTTTTTGGGTCACGCGAATAACGCACAATTTGACTGATTTCCCGTGGAACAAATTTTACGACAATGAACACAACTTCAATCAATGTCGCCATGTAAAATTTTCGAACAGAATTTTCAAAATTTTACCATAAGGGGTCGTTCTTCCACAAACAAACGCATAAAAAATGCTAAAAAATTTGCAAGTCTTGCAACTTCAGGCTGTCAAAATTCCACAATGATTACAGATTGCCAGAAATTCACTATTCACTACCAAATGGTCCCTCTAGAGGATGTCTAGTTTCCACTTTTACCGTTAGACTCAACTCACTTTTCCCCTGGGCTGTACATTCCATACAAGAAACATACCAACCCAAATTTTCGGCAACGTCTGATGTCCGATATTGCGTGTTAAAACAAACAGTAAGCTGCAGTGCTGGTGCGGCCTAGCGAGCGATATATTGAAGAATAGCAGACTGAATTGGAAACTGAGAATATTAAAAAAGCAGATAGCGCTGGCATCACTCAGTCGCAGGCGTGTGACACTAGGTATCATCGAATACAGGAACTAAACAAGTTGTGCGACAGTAAATAAGTAAACAGTTGTGCCATCTGTCGAGTATGCCGGTGGTAAACAATCTCTTCGAGTCCATATTGCAGTGTGTCTCCAGATACCCTGCAACCCGTATAGTTACCACTATTATTAGGACGCACTGCATGCACTCAGTGCATAAGATGTATGCCTATTGCTACAGGCGGAATGTGCGGTTTGTCTGTCTGTCTATGAGTCTGTCTGTTGGTCATGTTCATGAGCCCTACAAAAATGGATGAACCGATCAAGATGCAAGTTAGGGTGCTGACTCATGTTAGTCCAAAGAACCATGTGTTAGATGGGGGTCATGCGAGCTGTGCAGAAACAGGTGCACTGATCAAGATTCCATTTGGCAGCTGACTCATGTGGGTCCAAGGAACACGAGTCAGCTCTGAAATGTAATCTGATGTTCTAGATGAGGTTCAAGATCGGACGAATCCATCTGAATCCACACGGGGTGACAAGTCAACAATGTGGCCTTTTGTCAAGTTACTTTGGAAACTTATCATCATCATCATCATCATCATAATTGTACACCTACAAGTACAGAGCCACAGGTAATCAAAAAGTTTAGAAATAGTATTACAGTAAAATGATGTTCATTCTGTAATATTATAATGCTGTAACTTCAGAGGTAGTGAGAAGTATTCAAACAAACTTTACCATTGTAAAGAGCATTGTTTGCTACACCTCCAGCGACAGCTAAACCAATGCCGATCTTTGTCAAAGTACTGAACAGTCGAGATGCCATAGTGGAAATTCTGAAACGAATACAAATGCACATTAGGTTGAGTTGAAACAACGGAATGTAGCAGCAGCTTTGTGACTAACATGGGCAAATGGACATTATTAGTATAGGCCTAAGTACAATGCAAATATGATATTAACTGGATCAAATGTTGTACACTGATCACAATGTAGGCAGAAGAAAATACACATAAGGGATATGCGAGGAAGAGATGATAGGATGGCATTATAACAGCTGGTACCAAATTATACTGCTTGACGAGCAATATAATTTGGTACCGGCCGATGGGCGGGACACTCTTAGGCTGGGAAGGTAACCGCAGGCCTGGCGGAAAGTAATGGCAGCCTACCACCGGGTGGACAGCTTCAAGTCACCTGCGGGCTGACTGCCTGTACACCGGGATCAGCTCCAGGCCCAATGCTCGGTAACAAGTATGGGAGAACTTTACCCGTTTAATGAGCAGTTCAAAGTTCTAGGGTAAAAATAACGAGAATGACGAGAAAAATGCAAATCAAACATCCTAAGAACTAGCATAGTGTACAGTGATTTCAATTCAATTTAGCTTAATTTATTTCAATAGCAGGCTCATGGTCCATGAAATATAATAATAAAACAACAAAAATTCTCACAAATACTAAGACTATGCCAAAAATATACTAATTTACGAATCACTACATCGAATGATGTCACAACATGTGACACAAAAAGTTTTGAGGCACTACACTATCTTAGTTCCTAAAGTAGAAGTCTGGATGCATCAATGCAAGCCACAAACACTCATATTGGCTGTAGTATACACAAATCTAGTTTGCTTCATAATGTCACGGTCATCTTTTGAGTTCAGAATTAATAATTACCTATTATGTTCTGCATGCTATCATATCATGCATGCTTACTTATAAGGCCCTTAAATGTGTTAAGAGAAAGCACAGGGTATACAGAAAATACTGAAACAGTCAACATCCTGCATGTGTGAGATCATCCAGAAAAGCGAGTGGAGAGGTAAAGAAGGCCAAGCTTAATTTTGAAAAGAAATTGGCTGAGAACATAAAGAAAGATTCTAAGTCGTTCTTTGCTAATGTTCGTGGGAGGTCCCACGCAACAAGGAAGGTAGGACCCCTTACTGACAATGGGGGTAAGTTAGTCGAATCTGGTGAAGGTATGAGTGAACTGTTTAACGAGGCCTTTGGCAAGGTATTTACTAAAGAGAACTTAAATGATATACCGGAAGCGAAATGCGTATTCTCTGATAAGGAAGGCACAGGGTTGTGT
>Ga0209780_1002087_pt1 | contig 13911 bp, 12 predicted proteins | sample WorMetexBAHAMAS2_FD_187384 | JGI IMG/M metagenome (GOLD analysis project Ga0209780, IMG submission 187384) | Marine gutless worms symbiont microbial communities from Max Planck institute for Marine Microbiology, Germany - Inanidrilus exumae... | ecosystem: Host-associated > Annelida > Digestive... | reverse complement strand
GTTCATCTATGGCTCGTTGGAAAGCACGTGGTCGACTTCCTATAGGTGCTAATTGAACTTTTTTCGCTAGCTATCACGGTTGAGGCGCTATGAGCCGATATTGGTCGAAATTGTTGTGCTAAAAAGGGGGGTGGGTCACTTTCTGCACAAATTTTAGGGGGAAAGGGGTGTCCCCCACCAACAATTTTTGGCATCAGAAAACTAGAGTCCCTGGGCAATCGTACGGTAAAAAAAATTGCCGAAAATTGCAACCAGCTGAGTAGGGTGCACCAACGTTACAGACAGACAGACAGACAGACAGACAGACAGACGACAAACGGACGGGCGATGGCATATAGCGAACGTGAACGTAAGTTCACGTCCGCTAAAAAACCCATTTGGCAGCTGGGTTCCACTCCACCTGGACCCACTGGAAAACGTTTAGAGCAATGTCTTAGAAAATGTTATTGAGACCTTGATGCCATTAGGACTTTTGTGTTTTCGAATTTTAGCAGGAGACAAAGTCCCCGAATATTCAATCCATCACTCTCGAATGGTTCTGCAATGTTAAGCGGAAAAACGCCGCTGTCTCTGCGGTGACGCAGCGGCAAATTTTTGTGTCCACAGAAGAGACTCTGTAACTGTAGGCCAAAATGAAGGAACTGTAAAAGGATATTTCTGTATTATCTCATAATACGCCAGCGTTAAGACGGTCGCACACAATCGGATGTCTTCCCACGGCGGCCGCCACGACAGCCACACTATGGTAACGCCAATGCTCATGGTGCATTATTAGCTGGCTGTGTGGGACTGATTCGTTACTGGTACAATATCTATTACGTATCACACAGGATCTTTGCAACGGGTGATATCCTAAGTTTCCTCAAAATTACACAACTCATGTAATTTTGAGGAAACTTAGGATATCACCCGTTGCAACGAAAAATAACATGATCACATTAAGAATTCCACAAAGCCACTGTCACCTTTGTGAACCAGCAAGACAACCAGACTTGCTTCAGTGTTATCCATTCGTCAAGGATGCGGCCAGCACAGATGACTTCCACTGTAAGATGCTGCGGGATGTTGAGTTTCACTCGCAGAAGCTGCTCCACGTGACGGACACACGTACGAACAGAACATCGAACAAACTTGGTCTTCAGTGACGGAAGCTCATAGTTGTCAAACATATTTCCCGATAAACTACAAAGTGCACAATTTATACCATTATAGCTACAAGATGGTGGCGCGGTGGCGCAATGGGTAGAGCATTGGACTTGCGATCAACAGGTCGTGGGTTCAATTCCTGCTCAGGGCAAAGCTGCGTAACAACCTTGGGCAAGTTGTTCACACCTATGTGCCTCTGTCACCAAGCAGTACAACTTGGTACCAGTCTAGGGGTGGTGATGCTCTAAGGCTGGGAAGGTAACAGCAGGAAAGTAATGACAGCCTACCGCCGGGTGGATGACTTATAGTCACCTGCAGGCTGACTACCTGTACATCGGGATGAGCCATGGGGCCCAACACTCGGTAACTAGTATGGGAAGTCTTTACCTTTTTACCTTTTTACCTTTAGGTACAAGATGCAGTGAGAGACGGCAGACTTTGCATCAGTGCTGCCACCTTGTGAACTAGACGAGACATATGCATCGTCTTTGATTCTGGCCTATTTGGGCCATTATGTGAAAACCTAATGTCATCCACAAAACTGGAAATACACTGCCATCAGAGGACACACGGCCATGGGTAACATGTACAGAAAATTTGGTGAAATGTGGATATGTGGTTTTTGAGATATACACGTGGACAAACAGACAGCTATGCAAACAGACATGCTGACTGCAATACTTTGCACCCCTAGCAAAGTACTTAATGGCAATAAAGTATTTGCTGGTTTTGCCTAGACAAAACATAAAATGCCAGCACATTAAAAAATCAGCAAATTGGCATTTATTTCGTATTTCATTTCATCAAGAAATTACTATATTTCAATACCATATCTGTATTATTTGTTGCATCATTAGGTTTAAACTACATTATTAGCTTACATGTGTCTCAACTCTCAATACAATTTGGGTTTTAATTATATAGAAGTTTGTTTCATCATTACAACAATGTGAACCATTAGAATCCATCACTGTCCATGCACAACATGCTATAGCGTTTAAATATTGCACCGACAGGAAATGTTGTGACTGAGAGATTAACTTAATCAAAGCAACAGTTCATTGCATACTATTTTCCAGACTACGACAGACATACTTGCAATGAATGTTAAGTTACACACTCTAGAATAATACTGCTGACTTGTTTTGAAGTTGCAAAAATAATGTTGACTGCGATGTTTGCCAACTGGTGGGACAAAGTTTTTGCTGTGATGGTTTTTTTCAAAAAAAATAGGCTTTTCCACCCAGTGGCAAAAATTTGGCAACACTGGGTATCGGAGAGGCATGAATGACACTGAGGGATGTTGGCATAGAGCCGGAATCAATGCAGCAACATCCTCAGGAGTCCAGCAGCGTATGACGAAAGAATGAGGACACACCATCTCCAAGGTTCGAGTGAGTGTTTCCTTTAGTGCTTTGACACTGGGGATAAGTGGCAGGGTTTCTACTATAAAGATGTCCTTCCTGTCGTGAAACCAACACTGGTTTACCTGAAACACACCTATTAAAACCTGTGGTGAATAACAGTCGTTGCATGTTGACACTGCGGTAAGACATTGTACTTGCGATTGACAGGTCGCGGGAAATACCCGTCGGTCCGCTTTTATGCAACATAGGTCAACTCAGCCTTGCATCTCTCCGGGATCGCTAAATCGAGTATCTGCCTCGGCTGGGGTAAAGGCGGGATTCACACCTCTGCCGGGTGGCAGGTAACACTGTGTGATCCCATATGGCATGCGAACTTCCCACAGTCGTAAAAGCTAAGTTGATGCTAACTGCTATACACTGTTTACTTTTGTTGTACTTTACAATGACAGCCTAAGTGAGTGAGTGGTAGTGGGTCATATGCGTGTGCAGTGCACATCAACCTCTATGCACAACAGCTGATTGATTCAGTTGAAGTTTTACATCCCACCCTTCACAAAATAACTCATTTCGGAGATGCTCTTCCCAGCCAATCTCTTGGCTAAGTACAAATTATCCCCATACGGGACTGACGGTCGACTCTTCGTCACTGACGTTTCTGCCAAGTTCAAAGTCACACGACACAAAAACTGGGACAAATATCAAAAATCCGGTCCGATCAAATTTAGATAATGTGCCCTAGTTTAAGAATCAGTGGTTAGTTGGCACCTCCCATTGTAAATGGCGAAAAGATAGCTTTTGAAAATGGAGGGATTTCCAGCTTTGAAGGGCTCGTAACCTTGACCTTGGATTGGGTCATACTACATACCATCGTGCATCACTCATCGCTCTACATACACACCAAATTTCATTGAAATTGAAAAAACTTTTTTGTGGATGGACAAACATACGTACATACGGACGTACATTCGAGACCCACTCTATTAGGTCAACTCAGCAGAATCGACCTAAAAACTAATTATAAGTCAGTTCCCAAACCATCTCCTGCAGAGCGTATTCATTTCTGTTGCAAATAATCCATTATTGTGAGCACAAAACAGTCCATGCATATTTCCAGAAACAGCAGACATAGGTCACATTAACAGTAACGTGCCTGTACAGTTCAATGCAGACACACAGCAGCTCATCATTGCAGTAGTAGTGTGCATGTGGATCATCATACACAGTGGACAGTGGAGTCGGACCAACCAACGATTCCTCTGTAACAACACCAGCAACAGAGCATCACTACTTGCTGCAGCAATATCAGTCAAGTGTTCACTATTCACTAACGTACGTGATCAAACTAATACAAAAAATAAAACTGATGGCAATATTTTCTGTCAGTGCTTCAACACCATCAATTGGGTGACAGAAAGGGCAAACAGCTCACAAGATAAACAACCTGTTCCATTTACCTGAAGGTTTGCTTCAGGATATAACTGGAGCTAAAAAACGAGGGGAACCGGATAACCCTAGTGCACGAGGAAAACCCGGGTGCAACTGGAAAATGGAGCTGGCGGCCGCCGCGGCTGCTGCTACTACTGCTACTAAGTTTTTCTTTCACTGGTCTAGTTTTTAGGAGTTAGTCCCAGGTATGTCGGTTAGCCAAATGCAAACTTTTGGGATTTGCGGTGTGTGCTTTCAGTCTTCAGACACCGGATGCCTTACCTTATCACCCAACCAACAGCGTCAAATCACTAAGTGGATAGTGACAATTATAACATATATTGCAAAAGGTTACTGTTCACAGCATAAGATCAGCATCAATATACCAGCAGTGTCCACATCATAAATGGATGACAGGCATCGTAAAAGTATTATTAATAACAAATTCAAGCTGACCGATTTACCGAGTTAAAGTTCTGCGTCCCACTCGACACATAATACGTAACGTCTGAGGCATTCTTCCTAGCCAATCTTTTGGCTTAGTACTGAACAAACTAAACTTAACACAGCAAAGCCAACAACACAAGAGCAAAATGGTAATAGGTAAAATAGATGTTTTAAAAAATGTAAAGGTTTCCCATACTCATTACTGAGCGTTGGGCCCAGAGCTGATCCCGGTGTACAGACAGTCATCCACATGGTGGTAGGCTGCCATTACTTTTCAGCAGGCCTGCGGTTACCTTCCCAGCCACAGAGCAACACTGCCCCTTGGCTGGTACCAAGTTATACTGCTTAATAACAGAGGCACATATGGGGAAAGGTTGTTGACCAAGGTTGTTATGTAGAATTTGAACCCACGACCTGTTGACTGCAAGTCCAATGCTCTTAAAACAGAAGAAACACGCAGAAAACAAATCTAATCCAACAGTCAAATGTAAGAACTGCTCATATGTGTGTAGTGTGTGCATATTACAGTGCATTATTGCAGTACACAACACAGCACAGAATGCTACTGACAATCTTCCCTCTTATCCTCCATACAATCATCATCATTGCTCAGATGTTGTACTGGATGGGAAGTTGAAGCCAAGCTACAATATCATTTGCTACATACAACTGCAAAAATTAGCAACATGCTTCTTACTAGTCACAAAGTAATGCTTCTCTGACCCAGATATTAAAAACCATACTTCTAATTCTATTATTTAACTACATTGTCAAGTACCTTCTTTTTGCTCCTTTAACAAACCACGAGCTTTGAAAAATTCCTGCTTTCGTTTCTCTTCAGCTATGAACAATAAGATCAGAACAGACAGGAATTATAAATGAAGCAGATACAAATTTCATACATTGTGGTATTGTGGTGCATCTAACAAGAATCTCAGCTAATGCACAGGGACCACAAAACGCACTATGTAAGTTGAAATATTGTTAACTGCTGCACAGCTGAACAAAAATCATATTTGGAAAGGCTTGCAGTAGGTGAATGACCTTAAAGAACACTCAAGGTCATCCTAATTTCCACCATTTGATAGGCCATGCATCACTTCCTAAGTTCCTATAATATCATATATCACTTCCTGTAGTAACAACGACTCCATCTGGCACCAGTTCCAAGAAACTACCATAATTACAGTGCAAGTGACTGCACTTGACCTTGAGAAGTCGAAAAGGCAGTTAATTTTATAAGCCACGTGTGCTTTCTGATTCATCATTAAACACCTCATACACAATAGATATGATATTTCCTGAGGCATGGTAGTTAAAGCCTTTCTTACTACCATACCTCAGGAAATATCATATCTATTGTGTATTGTGACAGCAAACGCGACCTTCAAGGGCATTCAAGGTCATGGGTAATGGTGCCATTTAGCAGGCCACATAAGATTCCCTATTAGTCTTCCATTGCAACTATGTCTCTACCTTGCACCATTTCTGAGACATTATCACTTATTTCCTAAAATTTAAGGAGGTCACGTGACCCTCAGCACATCCGTATGGGGTGACCTATCATGCAGGTACTAGTATTCCTCAGTATAAATCAGTACAAGTAATTTAAAGTACCTAGCTTCAGCAATTACGAAGACATGATTGTGGGACCAAAATGTTAAAAATGGGTCACGTGACTCTGACCATGCCCATTAGGAGGTAGTTTGTCATCCTAAAGCTAACACATGACCAACTCTACCTGTATACTAAAGTTGACAACTCTAGCTTCAGCCATTCCAGAGATATATGTTTGCAGCCCTCAATAATATGATCCTGAGCAGCAATATGATCCCGACCTTGCCTCTTCTAGGGTGCTCTGCTTTGTCATACACAGGCTAGGACTTCACATAGCCTAGTTGTGTCCTAGACCGCTGCATGGGCTGAAAATTCTTAGGCTCAGCCTGGCCTAGTCTGCTGCCTATCAGGTCCGACCTGTTTGCACTAAAAATCTTCAGGCCTGGCCAATTTTAGACCAAGCTGCAATTCCATCACCAATTATCAGGGCCCTATGCAATATGCATTAAAGGATACATCAAAACGTAGCATAGAGCGTTACTGACACTGTCCAGTGTCCATACTGTTATTATCAACACATGCCGATAGGCAAAGTGTGGATATAATTATCGGTTACTGTTTGTGTGTTTTTCGCGTGTGTTTGTACGGTTACTGATTTTTCCTCCAAGGATAAAGCTAATGAAGTCAAATTTTGCACGGTGGTTCAACGGCGTCCTGAGCCGAGAATCTGCACATTTTGAGGAACTTTGCTCAGACAGAAGCCCAAAATCGGACAAATCGAATAGTGTGTTCACTAGCAACAACACGACTGGCACACCATAAGGAGGTAGGACCACAGCAAAAGTGACCTTCAATGTCCAGCACCTCTGATTCAGTCTACTGAATGATTATGGGGTTTAATCAAGTTTTATTACTTACTTACTTATAGGTCACCGGTAATGGTGCCATTCGATACTCGATAGACTATAGACGATTTCCTATTAAGTCTTCCATTGCAACTATGTCTCTGTCTTGCACAGTTTCCAAAATATTATCACTTATTTGCCGGAAATTAACTAGAAGGGTGTTCAGTAGTGCATAACTCTCCCACCGACCTTTGACCTAGGGATGCGCGGTATACCGGTATCAGAAAAATACTGCGGCATTAAAAGCGACGGTATTATATTTCATTGGACTGCTAAACACCATCCGCAGCATTCTACGTAAATAATTGCATGTAGATGGGATCAGCAGCAGGTCATCAGCATACATTAAAATTCCAACATAAATGCTAGGAGCATGACGACCACGTCCAAAGGCAGAAAGTTTACATATAACATCATCAACACACAGTTATGGGAAAGAGAATCGGCAAAAGCACTGCACACGATTCGTACGGTTGGATTTTTGCAGAAGCTGCCTACAGTTGATGGCATCACAAAATACCGCGGTATAATGATATCATGCTATACTATTGTCAGAAATTTCCTAATACCGCGCATCCCTACCTTGACCTTCCAAAATTTAATCACCTCGTCCCCTGTGGCCAAATAAATGACTGACAACGTTGGTGACAATCGGACTTGAATTGGCACAAGTTGTTCACAAACATATATACCTATATGTACCAACGCCGGCGAAAACAATCTCCCATCACCTTCGATGGGAAAGGTACAAAGGGTCACATGACCCCGAATGCATCCCTTTTGCGGGCACTCTCTCACGCATGCAGTAGTACTCCTTTGTATCAATCAGCATTTTGAAGTGTCTAGCTTCAGCGATTCCAAAGATACGACTGGAGGGGATAGAGGGGGGATTAAAAATTAGCCCCGTACGGGACTGGCGGTCGACTCCCACTTACTGCTAACTTCAAAGTCACGTGACACAAAAACTAGGATGAAAATCGAAAATCTGGCCCCGATAAGCTTTAGGTATTGTGCCCTAATTTAAGAATCTGTGGTCATTTGCCAGCCCCAATTATAAATGGTGGAGAAGATAGCCTTTGAAAATGGCCGAATATCTGACTTGCAAGGACTGGTGACCTTGACCTTGGATCGGGTTATACTCCATACCGTCATGCGTCACTCATCGACCTCTACCTACATACCAAATTTTGTTGAAATCAAAGAAACATTTTGTGGATGGACGGACATATGGACGGGTGGACGGACATTTGAGACCGACTTTATTAGGTCGACTTGGAGGAGTCGACCTAAAAACCAAAGGGATCCTGTAATTATGCCTCACTGTGTATAAAACAAACTAGGAGAAAGATTTTGACAACCCAGCATTGATGTGGATATCTTAGCCACCTCAACGACCTACTGTGACCTTGACCTTCGACCTCTAGAATCTAATGAGGCCATCAGCAGGGGCTGGTGAATATTACAGGTCTGTTTCATCAAAACTGCCCAAGGCGATGATGAGATATAATGTTACCAATATCTGTCGGCTGGCAAAGGCATAAAAAGATTGCAAAGTTAAACATTTCCAAACATGTTTCATTTAAACAAACATAAAGAATATAGTCATTTATCCAAAGATAAAACATGAACTCACTCTCATAAAGACCAGGAACCAATTTAAAGACAACATCCTGCATCACGCGGTCTGCCTTAAGGTTAAGAAGTGGCTGCGTCTCATGAATTTTCAGGCCACACTGAGGACAGCACTTACTGCTTTGAAGGTATTTCACAACACAGCTCTTGCAGACTGCAACAAAACCATAATGCCAAGTGAAACAACAACAAACATATGTTATACAGTTGTGGGCAGTACAGTGAACAACTAATCAATTTTTACCGTGCGATGCTATGCTAGCTAAGTATATGCTGTCACTGTCTGTCCATCTGTCTGTCAAAATTTGGAGTTCTACTAAGACAGCCGAACCTAGGATAATGCAAACAACGCCATACGATAGGCTAGCCCAGGGACTCTAGTTTACTGATGCCAAAGATCTCTGTGAAATTCCCACGGGGTCACCACAAACGATAGGTGGGTAGGTTCAGAACGGCAATTTTCGACCAATATCTCGCTATATCTCAAAAACGGTGCAACATAGGGACATAGTTACTATGGAAGGCTAATAGAAACACGTATGCACTGTATCAAATGGCACTATTTTCAACCACCTTAAGACCCCTAACTACCCAAATTTTTCAATTTTTCTTATACCTTTTAATATCTTTGTAGGCAAGTTCTAGCCCGAGGATGACAAATCATCCCTGAAAGGGGCGTGGTCAGGTCATGTGAACCATCTAAATTTTGTTGGGCAATAACCATATCTCTGGAATGGCTAAAGCTAGAGTGATCAAATTTTGTACACCGGTAGGCTACATCAAGTCCCAGCATATGGAAGATGAATCACCCTTAAAATGGGCGTGGTCAGGGTCACGTGACCCATTTTTTTATTTCGACACCCAAAATCATACCTCCAGAACGACTGAAGCAATAGTTGCCACATTTTGTATGCAGGTTGTATGCATCAAGTGCTTGGCTTTAGGTGACAGACTACTCACTAATGGGCGTGGTCAGCGTCATGTTACCATTTTTTTTTAAATTTTGCCCCAATCATATCTTTGGAATTGGTGAAGCTACGCACTTCAAATTGTGTGTGCTGACTGATACATATGAGTACTAGTGCACACATGATCGGTGGTAATATGTCACGTGACCTACTTGAATTTTGGGAAACAAGTGATAAATTTCGTAGACAAAAGTAGACGTACACGTGTGAAGGCACTCGGTGATTGTTGTAGCATCAATGAAGTAGCCAGCACACAGAGAACACACTATATGTGTATTGATGTCACGAATTCGTATCTTCAGTATCTGAAACACAATGCATTAACATTTTGCACAGCTCTCCTAACTTCCACAGAGCAATGCTTACAGTCACTCCGGCGCACAGACTCTGTCAATAAGCCAAATAAATTAAGGCATGGAATGCAATTGCAAATATTCATCACATGCATTTGGCAACTATGGTAGTTAGTTAAATTGTAAATCTGCAACACCATAAACATTTGCCACCTTATACTTCCAAACAAAAAGTTAACTCAGTTTTAAACAAACATTTATAAAGATACTATCTAACTTACATGTGCAGCGTAAACTTTGTTTAACTAGGTCTTACAGCAGGTTTTACAAAGTTTAAAACTGAAGTTCAAGCACAATATAAATTGATCCAATACAGTGAAACTTCAGTACAATGGACCCGGTTATAAGGGACATTTGGTTAATAGAGACATTTTTTTTCTAGCCGAGTTTCTATTAATTTCAACGTGTAATAATATGGTTAAAACGGAGTCTGATACTACAGACTTTCCTTCATTACAGACCAGTTTTTGGAACCCAATGCTCATGACAATGCTGGACATAACAAACCAATAATGAGATCATGACCACTGGCATGCTTATGTTATCACGGCGGCCGTCTCGCCTACAGCCACGTCATGAGAATGGCAGTCGTTCTGGACACACCAGCCGGTTTCACGACGTGGCTATCGACTAGATCAATTGATATCGCTGCTAAAGACTATCGCCATTTGTAGCTGCCCAGTGTGACAACATCTGCTTTCATGTGATTGTTTCATTCATGTCACTAGCCATCTGTAAACAGATGGTCACTGCTGGGGTGGGGTAGGCAGTGGTGACAACTGGAAAGTACCTCACAGCGACAGACACTAAACACACATCCTATGGATCTGCCTTTGTAATGGTCGACAAATTTTTAAGCTCTTACTGCGTTATGAGCACAGATAACCCGCAGACAATCGAGAGAATTCGTGACTGCAATAATGCCTGAAAAATTTAAACGTACAAACTACAGTGTTAGATTTATAAACTAAAATTTGCAATTTTAAAATGGTATCAGAAACTGGAAAGAAACAGTCCGTTGACTGTTGCACACAAAATCTTCCGAAGCAAATCGTCAACATAATTTGGCAAGAATGTCAGAAAATTAAACAGACATATGAGACGTCGCTAGTTGGCAGCAGAAAACGTTTCAGTACAGTGGCATATGAAGATGTCAAAGACACAGTAGGCCTACTGAAGTGGTTGCAGGTGCTTATCACAGTAAGTGTCCGACAACAGACTGCTCCACATCTGTATCCTAGTTTGGATATAATGGACTTCGGATATAACAGAGTAAACAGACCTTTTACAGTGGTCGCCAGACGTCCGTTATCATGATTAACGATGTTTTACTCTAAATTAAATCACTGGCGTCGGAAATGCGAGGCCCCCACACATTCTTCGAAGTGGGGGCCTAGCCCCTCACTTTTGCATTAGTTATTGCATTGCCAACAATATAACAGACAATTTCATTCTCAGTTACTGATACTTACATTAGTAATAATGTGTAAAACCTACAAGTGAGCTGCATCTGCAGAGACATATGGGGGGCCCAATGTATAAAGTAGGGAGCACAACCCAAAAGATTTTTGCTGGTGCTTCATGCCAAAAATGGGCCCCCTCAAATATAAATTGCTTCCGATGCCATTGTATTAAATAACAAGCGACCCAATAACCAGATTAGCTAAGTCTAAAATAATACAAATAAACAATTCACTCGGGCTAGAAACCATATCCACAAAACAAATTCATACCTCATCCATGATCATTGTGGCAGTTTTTCTACTGCAGCATAACCTACAAAATACCACTTTGCATGACAACATGAACATATGTTTGCCCACTATGGGCTGTTTTCCATCAATAGTCAATATCGGTAGCCACAGATATTACAAAGCTTTGTAAAATATTACATGATTTACCAGTTGGCTAGGTTTAATCACAAATTATCTGCAATCTAACAGCTGCTGTAGCTACTGGGCATCACTTGTGACACTATAATAACAAATCACACATCTGCACAAGTGCACAGTAGTGAGAGATTATTGTAAAAACCACAATCAAGGGCACAATCTGGCCCTCTGCAGTCCCCAAACCCCTTAAACAATCATCACCGAAATTTGTGTACGTGATTACGTCATAGACAGCTACCATCCTGCATAATTTCATCCATAATGGATATATAGTTTTGTTTCAATGTACGTACAACTTCACTTATCAAATTGTTTTACTGTTATTTTTTGTTTTTGTTTTTTTGCAGGTTCTTCAGATTGCCTACATCCAAGATGCCCATACAGATTTTGATGCAAATCACGTCATAAGAGTGACGTGGTTCCTCACAAACACCAAAAATGCCATTATTGGGCCCATATTGAATGGGACTCAGAAAATTTTCACTGGAAACAACTTTAACATTGATCATGCTCACTGGCAAATGGCCCTTATCATCGTCATAGTCCAGGTCCTGTACAGCAAGCGTGAGAAAACTGGTAATGACTGATGAGGCTGGCAAGTTGGCAACAGTATTAGCAGTGATGCGCGCAGGCGGACAACCACACCATGCAGTGTGGTCACTTTTAAATTTTTAATCTTATCTATTGGCATTCAGTAATGCTGATGAATAAGTTATTAAATAGCTACTTTTATGACTACTTTTGTGCTTTAAAAAGGTGATAACTGATAAATAAGACAGTTCTACATAAAATAGTTAGTATTCTGTCAATAAACTGAACTAATTTTTAAAATCATCCGGTTGTCGCTCCGTTACGAGTTTAACCTAAAGTATCACCCAATCATTTCATGTCAGGGAAACGTCTTGTCGGGGAAACGTCCTAACACCTTTCAGAATTGTCATGAAACACTATGCAAGTAAAATACAAGTTTTATATTAGTCTTTTATGTTCCATTTAAATGTATCACGTAGACCATCTGAACTGCAGTTTAACTTTATACAGCGGCTCCAGTGGCGACGGTCTCACTCAGTACAGCAATTAACTGTCTCTATGTCTGTCCCGGCATACTATAGTCAGACCGTTCTCGGTCGTTGCCCGCCTCGCCTGCCTCACCTGTATAGTTTAGCATGGCCACCCTCGGCCAGGTGGAACGTGGGCATCTGCAAGGTCTCCTGCAATGATTGGGCAATCGGAGCGACGCCACAATAACCCGAGGGTAATCCTGCTGAAAGTCAGCATGTGCCACATGCCCAATAAAGCGTAGCACGTCACACGTCAGAGGGAGCAATTATGCCTACCGAGCAGCGATTGCGTAATGAAGTGAAAAGTCAGCGAGTTTGTGATTTACCTTGTGCAGCCTCACTGGCAGACGATGCAACCAGCAGGACCCATGGCTCAGCAGACTAGTCCATGAAAAAGGCCATCCCGTTGTCCCTGATATAGCACGATTCACAGTCTTTTCGCTCCCGGGCCAATTCACTTCCAGGAGCGAATCGGCCAATAGGACCCTGACCAATTCGCTCCGTGGCCAATTCGCTCTCCCTGGCCATTTCGTTCCCTGGAACTTTCGCTCCCCGGAGCAAAATGGCCGGCCCTTTTGCTCCCGGGAACAAAAGTTCTTGCGAACTTTCTCTCCCCGAAACTTTGGTTCCAGGAACGTTCCCTCCGTTAATCCGGGACATTATTATTATTATTGAAATCGTACTCAAGGTACTTGATGGCTCTGCCTCTGTTGCCTGCCGAACATATCCAACCGGCTTTCAACAACCTCGGTGACAGTCTACCCGATGACGTGGACGAGCGCGTGACGGCACGTACTGGTGACCTACGTCAACGACAACTGGATCAGCAGCCGGTTGTGGCCACCCAGCTCGTGGTGTGCTTTTCAGTCCTCCATTAGAACAAACAATGACGTGGAAGGGTTACACAACCGGCTGGACCAGGCATCACGCCACGGCAAACTAGACTTGTACAAACGTGCGCCTCTGTTGTACAGGGAGGCGCAATACGTCACCCTGCAGGCAGTCCTTGTGTCTGAAAACCGCCTGCATCGCCACCAGAAGAAGGCCTACAAATGGACACAAGGACTGCTCAGCAAGTACCGGGCGAGCTATGCTGCTGGAGAGATCATGATGGCCCAGCTACTGAGAATATGTAGCTACGTATACGTGCCGCATCTG
>Ga0209780_1002086_pt1 | contig 13913 bp, 7 predicted proteins | sample WorMetexBAHAMAS2_FD_187384 | JGI IMG/M metagenome (GOLD analysis project Ga0209780, IMG submission 187384) | Marine gutless worms symbiont microbial communities from Max Planck institute for Marine Microbiology, Germany - Inanidrilus exumae... | ecosystem: Host-associated > Annelida > Digestive... | reverse complement strand
GAGAGAATAATTTCTTTTTTCTAGAGTTATGTTTCATATAAAAGTATTCAAAGCACACCATTAACCATTTTTAATAGTTTATTTTAAAACAACGAAAAGAAAAAAATCGCTATACCCCGACTTTAAATGTTGAGGAGATTAGCACGAGAGAAAGATATCAACTGGTGCAAGTTCATGGCTGCATGACGTGTTATTGCAGAGTGAGCAATGTCATCGGCCAGTGCCGGCTTGCTGTGAAACATCATCGACGTCAAACAGTGCCAGCATCCACAGCAATTCAGCTCGCCAGCAGCACCGAGTCATTTCTAAGCCGACTGAAGCATGGCAGGTTAAGAACTAGTCGTATTGTACTTGGTAGTCACATAATGTGCTGACAGTTTTCACACTTTACAGCTGTGTCAGTTAAGTCAGCCCTTGCCAGTGACATTCGGTTTAAATAAATACTATAATTTTATTTAGATGCTCTACTAGGATTATTATATGCTTTAACCTACTTTTTCGTACATTCTCTGTCGTGTATTTCACCACTGCTAAAGCTGGCATTTTGATTACTTTTTTATTAAATGAATGTGACGGCGTCATCGTTCAGTTTTGTTTCCTTGTGCCGCAAGTAAGAACTAAACTAGAAGAACATGCTTTCTCCTGCTGTTTCACGTGCTTGGAATTTGCCTCCCAAGTCCGTCTGTTCAGCAGATAGCTTGAATACTTTCAAGCAACTGAAAACTTTTTTGTATACTCATGCCTTCAATCTAGCTTAGCTGATAGTACCTGGACATTTATTTTGTGATGCACTTTTGATCTTTTTTAAGGAGTATGTTAATAACTTTCATTAACGTTCTTTAACATTGTATAAAATGTCACATGATGGCAAGTGTGAAGCTAAAGAAAGTGCAAGGGCAAAGCCCAAGTGTTGACATTTGAACCCAAATAAACAGTCGTGTTACTTATAAATAAAAAGGTAAAGACTTCCCATACTTGTTACCGAGTGTTGGGCACGGTGGATGATCCCGGTGTACAGGCAGTCAGCCCACAGGTGACTTGAAGCCATCCACCCGGCGGTAAGCTGTCATTACTTTCCACCAGCCTTGGCCGGTACCAAGTTATACTGCTTGGTGACAGAGGCACATAGGTGTGAACAACTTGCCCAAGGTTGTTACGCAGATTTTGCCCTAAGTAGGATTTAAATCCACGACCTGTTGATCGCAAGTCCTATGCTGTACCCATTGTGTCACCACGAATAAATAGAATATATTAACTTGACCCAGTTAGCATACTTGGCCTAATTAAACTATTAATTAGGCCAAACTATTGACAATAACAGTATTATTGATGAGTCGACAGTTAGGCTGTTGGGGTCAGTTTTGCAATGTTCTGTTATAGTGATTGTCACGTGACTGTGTTTGGACCAATCAGTAGAACATGTTGTAGTTGGTTATACAACCGTGTACGATTTGTGCTTTGTACTGTACGTTGTAATGTCTTCAAATTTTATAGTAATTGTAGGAGTAACTTTGGCGACAGCTCTCTCTCAGTGCCTCAAGTGTGGTGCCGTTTTTTGCACTTCACTATTTTCATTTTGACAGAAGTTGAAATTTAAACTTCTCTTGATGACAGTGCATTTCTGTTGTGCTTAGTTTGGACATTACTTCCAGTAACAGTTATTAATGGCACTGTAATCACACGACAACAGAAGTTCTTTAGCTGTGTTAAAAACTGACTTTTTGACTGGTCGACAGAGTCAGCCTAACAAAGCCAGTCTCAAATGTCCGTCCATCTGTCTGTGCATACGTATGTACGTACATACGTCTGTCTGTCCACAGAAAGTGTCTTTGATTTCAATGAAATTTGGCATGCAGGTAGAGGTTGATGAGCGATGCACGACAGCATGCAGTATGGCCCAATCTAAGGTCAAGGTCGAGGTCACGAGCCATTCATAGTTGGAAATCCAGTCATTTTCAACAGCTACCTCCTCTGCCATTCACAATGGGAGCTGGCAACTGACCACTGATTCTTAAACTACAGCCTGGCCCAATATCTAAATTTGATCGGGCCCGATTTTTATATTTTTATTTCATATTTGTATTTTATATTTTTTATATTGTAGTTTTTGTGTCACGTGACTTTGAACTTGGCAGAAACGTCAGTTGCGAAGAGTCGACTGTCATTGTTGTACGGGGCTAATTAAACGTGACTGGTAATTGTAGGTGACGCGGCGGCACGTTCAACTTGTTGCTGTAAAGAATCATTTGGTGCAAGACGGTAATGGCGGGTGTGTCATGGAGCAGTCACAGACTGGTACGCAGTCGGCTCGATCGCGGCCGGGTCGTGGCAGCGGCGGATTTGTCATCAACAGCTTTGAACATCGTCATCGTGCACAGCAACAGTTGCTGGAGCAGCAGCAGCAGCAGCTCAGAGAACAGCGGCGACTGATCGACGAGATGCAGGCACTGCAGCGACAACAGCTACTGCAGCAGAGACTTGCCGGAGGAGAACAAGAAAAGGTGTCGGGGTCTGACGGCGAGTTTGAGCCATCACATCTCCACCGTGTACTTACCGGCATTCAACACGATGTACTGCAAGACGCTGGCTCTACCGACACTGCACGCACCGTTGAACAAACGGCAAGGTAGGTAGTTTGTCGCATACCACGTACATTCATGTATACAGTTGTCGAACATCCATCATAGGAAGTGATGTTCATTTCGTGGGAAGTCAGTTGGGTCAAGAAAAGATGACGCCAGTGGGTTATTTATTCCTTCTGGAGTTGGTACTTTGATGGGTATCTCGTGAGTACTTTCATACAGCTGGTTGTTTAGTTGGTTGGTTGATTAGAACTTATTGATGCTTTTAACAGAAATTCGGTTATATCGCACCACCTTTTTTGGATTATAGATACAGCCAAACATGGCGCAACTTCAGAAAACAATAATTTTTGTCAACAAGATGTTGTGCTTATTTTATCTTGCTGCGGCGAATGGATTCATCTGATCTGTGCCCCATGGTTCTTAGGCTGAAATGAGTCTGCCCCCCCCCTCCAGACAGCATCTTGATTGGTTCAGCTTTTGTTGCACAGTTCATCTGTGTGCCCGTCATACAGACACAGACAGACACACTGAGCACACTACGAATCCTGATCCACTAATCCCCAGAGAATCTCTTCCAAAACAGGTGGAGGGGTGGAGGAGGAAGACTCGAGGAGAACTGACTAACTCGCGTTCGTCTGGAAAAACGGCCATTAAATGGAAGTAGTGGTAGTGGTTGTCATGGTAGTAGTATTAGTAGTAGTGGTAGTGTTAGTCGGCGTGGCGTAGTAGGTGGTGGCGTGGCGTAGTGGTAGCATCGTTTGTCTCGATCAACGAGGTTAACCTATGCTGAACCCGGTTAGAATGGGGATGGGTGACTGTCCGGGTTCGACTCCCGGAGGCGGCACTTTATTTTGGTATGTAACCAACCACCCAAGTCGTCTCAGCCTTCTACCCTCCGTGGGACGGTAAAATGAGTACCAGCCAAAGGGCGGTGATGCTCTGCGGCTGGGGAGTAAAGGCAGGCATGGTGTAATTTGCAGGTAAAACTGTGTGATCCATGTCTGAGCATATTAGAGGTTGTTACGACGATGCGCTATACAAATCAACGTATACTTTACGTTAGTATCTAGGTCTTTTAGGTCTTAATATGTACATCAATTGTACCTTTAAAGCATAATATATGTGTTTTGGTATTTTGGTCATGTGTTCAACGTCACGTGACCACATGCCTCATGAAGTTCGCTGTTGGCAAACGAAACGTCGCAATTTTTGCATTAGGTTGTGTAATATGAACGTAATTATCGTAGTTCATCCAACCAGATGAACGTTTACAAACGTTGTTTGTGTTGTTTGCTTTTTTACAAATAGTTTATAACTGCACATTATGAAGTGTTTTGTTGCAGTTTGTGTACAGCAGACAAGTAGCCGACATATAACTAGCTGACTTGTGTATAGTTGTAGTTAGTATTGCTTAATCTATGAGTTACATTCGCTGTTGTGTGTTAGTGCCAGGAGTAACGTGTCAAGTCATTCAAGTGCGTCATCAAAGGCAGCTGTTGATCCGCGTCATACAAAGTTTCTTGAGGGTAAATCTGTGGCTATTTTGCTGTTGTTGTTGCTATTATAATGCATCAGCTGCTGGCAAAGATTTGAGAGTACCAGCTGTATGAAGTATGACAAGAATTAACTTTGTGTTGAGGCTGGGGGGGGGGGTGTAAGTTCTGTACTAGTTGTTGGAATTTGATGTATTATTCAGCATAAGACCAACGTACCACATGTGCTAATGTTGGCACTGTGTATGCTTTGTTTACCTTTGCCAGCAGTGCGTAGAATATTTGGATGTCATTACCTGACACTGTGATCATGGAGCACGATTTCAGGCAACCGAATGAGCTACAGCTAAGGACCTTGCAGTATGAAAGACCTGACGAGATTTCAAAAACGAATTTACGCCGTTATTTTGTGGTTAATAAATGCCTTGAAAGTGATTAATTGAATCACATAATTCTATTGGAGCAGCCCTTCCTTGCATCTGACACTGATTTTTTGCACGTCTTTGCAGTATTCTTACCACACTTACTTGCTTCGTAGCTCCTAAAGTTATAACATTATGGCAAGATAAAAATGCATAAATTATAATTTTTAATGAGGGGCGAGGCCTGCCACAGTGCAGGGTCTAACTATGTCTAATTTTAGCCAGGTTGATGCTGCGTAGCCCGTTGCTAGCTTTGTAGCATAAACAACGTGTGTGTGGTTACCACAGCAATGCAGCAGCGAGCTGCTGAGAGGGAGCGTTTACGGACAGAACGAGAACAGAGAAAACAGAAGCTTGAACAGGACAAACTGGTACTGCCATTTCTCTTACGTTCCATTTCCTCCTCGTACTTTGTGTGATGCCGATTGTAACAGTGATGCTCATTGACATGGTGGTTGTGGTTTCAGTTTCGTTTAACTGATCTTCTTTTTATAGCAACGAAAAGACCAAATCATATACAACCGATTGCACATTGGACATACTTGTTTAACACATTCTTATCTTATTGAACACACTGATCCTCCAAAATGTACAAACTGTAATCAACTTCTCTCTGTTAAACACATACTAACAGAATCTACTTTGTATGATCAAGCACGACATCAATACTATTTTTTTACTGACATTAAAAACATCCCCAGTCTTATACCTAGTCAAAATATACTACATTTTATTAAAAACTCAACGTATATGCATCAGCTATAATTGCTACGAAGAAATCTTACATAAATTGTACTTCTTAAATTAATAACCTACCTAATTTCAATTTACTTGTTTAATCCACAATTCTAAATCTACTGTTATTGTTATACCTTTCTTTTTCAATTATCTTACCCCAAGAATTAGTACTTATTAAATTTTAATATTTATAATATAGTTCTACCTTAAAGGCACGATATGACATGAAATGTGTTGAAAGTGCCATTAAATGCTATCCAACCTTTTCTGGAGTGATATGATGACCTTTGACCGAGCTGTGTAGCATGATGGTTCACTTTGACCTTATCCAGATCAAGTTTGATGGTAGAGGTCAGAGTTCACAGTCACGGGTGACAATAATATTCATAGGAGAAATTCATTTTCGGCTATGCATGCACGTGAAAAGGCAAGTGTGTAGGCTAAAACAGACGTGAATTCCAAACTGTAAATAAGTAACAGTGGCATCTATTTTCTGTGTTTGTAGAGTTTTTCGTGCTAAAATGGTCGGTGCAACCTCAAGTGGGGGCTTTCTAGCTTTCTCAACTGTTTGTGTGTATAACTGCTGCTTTTGTCCTGATTAACAAGCATTTCGTTACTGTTCGTGCGGCCTTGCTGTTTTGACAGCTTCAGCTGCAAAGAGAAGCTGAAGAACGGAAGCAGAAAGAGGACGAGGAGAAGAGAGAGAAATTGCGTCTGCTGCGGGAACATAAAGAGATGGAGAGGAAGGTGATTGAACTCTTTGCTGACCATGCCTGCATTTGTGGGTGGCATCGGACTTGCAAGTTGCTTGCACTCCTTTGCCGCTGGACCAAACTATGTAATTTGGTCCTTTCTAATGGGTGGTCACACACTGCAGCTGGGCAGGTAACCGAGGGTTTGGCATCATTCTGGCCTTACTGTACAGACTTCAGTATCTAATCACTTACAGGATCAAGGCCTAGGAAAGAGATACAAGCCCAGCCTTTGCTGCCGTAAGAATATGACACCCTTTACTCTTTGTCATTTGTTGTTAATGTTCACTCTGTTGATTGTTGTTTATCGTATTATGACATTGAACGACCTTGAAGGTAACTTTAGCTGTTTGAAACGTTTTCCATGTCATGGGAAATATAGCATGTATTATTGGAAAGTGCACGTGGCTTGTAGTTTCAACTGTCTTACTGAAACTGAAAGACTTCTGCGAAAATAGGATTGCCTGAGAAATGGTGCAAGATGAAGACGTTGTTACTTTACTACAGACCACTAATAGGAAGTAATGTATGGCCTGCTGAATAGCTGCAGTTCCTTCAGAGTCACTCATAACTGCAATTCAGATGACCTTGAATGACCTTCAAAGTCGCTCACCTCTTGCTACTTTTTAAGATGGTATTTTTCACTTCGCCCATGCGAGAGGTGGTGAAGTATTGTAATGAGTACGTCTGTGTGTGTGTCTGTTTGTCCGCGAGCATATCTCTGGATCCACATTCCGAATCTTTTGTGCATGTTGCCTATTGCTGTGGCTCGGTCCTCTTCTGGGGGGTGACGAAATCCCAAGGGGAAGAGGCAATTTTGGGGTTTTTCTTCCCCATTGACAATGCATTGTACAGCATAACATTTGGAACCCGTACAAAAACGGCTGAACAGATCGAGATGCCGCTTTGGATGATGACTCGGGTGGTCCCAAGGAACCATCAACCATGTATTAGATGGGGTGCAGATCCCCAAGGTGAAGGGGCAATTTACAGAGGTTGTCCGGGTCATTAAATAGCATTGGCAGTCTTTACTGCAGTGGTGGGTGCGGCGCTCGTTGCAACAGGGATCGTTTAATTGCCAATAACGTCATGCAGCAGAATGGATCATTTAGTATGCCAGGCAAATAGCATTATGAAAATTTCTGGGCGCACGAAGGGGGCGGTGGGATTGCACAGCGCAGGCGAAGTCTGATATCTACGATTGCCTTGTTCAGACAGTAGTGCATCAGTTGAGAAGATTTCACCTGACAACACGTTGAGCGGTCTTTTTTTCATTTAATTTTAATTTCATGCTGGTAAACTAGGTGTCTAAGTGCCAGCGTCAGAGGGTTTCATCATCCCTTTTTTGGAGTCAGTGAATCAAAAAAAACATGACGCCGGTTGATGATACTCTCTGGTCGGCTTTAGTGTTTTGAGTTACCTTTGTTGCTTCGACACTGTTAGTTTGCTGACAGGAGGAGCAAAAATGCTGCTCATTTCGTCTACAAAGGTTCGGTTTAAACGAAGTGACTTCACAAAACATGTCTGATTGACCAAAAATCTGGACATTGTAGTAGTAAACTGGGCTCTCTGCCCATCACTTTTCAATGGACATCAAATACATAGTTGCGTACTTGTGTTTAATCGTGTTGGTGTAGAAAGAAGCGGAGCGGTTGAAGGAAGCAGAGAGAATGAACGCTTTGCTGCAGCAAGCTGACGACCACCACAACAAGTCACTGATGAAGTTCCGAGTCTGGCGACCTTGGCGAATGTTGATTGAGATGCGACGAAAACAAGAGCAGATCGCTGATGCAGCTTTCAGCAGGTGTTGCCTCCGGTTGGTACATCACTGTCCACTGTCACTTGCACTGTTTTATGTAAAACGTTATTGTGCATTGCAGTTCCAAAACATTAGTGTTACAATGTACCTGTTATCCACACATGCCGATAGGCAAGGTGTGGATATATCTTTTACTGTTTGTTTGTTTGTTTGTTTGTTTGTTCAGTTTGTACGGTTACGGATTTTCCACCCAGGATAAAGCTAACGGCGTCAAATTTTGCACTGTGTTTCATTGGCGTCCAAGGCAGGGAATCTCCCATTTTTGTGAACTTTGCTCCCCCAGAAGCCCAAAACCGGCTGGCGAATCGGCCATCGCGCGGGCCACGCACAACATTGCAGTATATAGCACGAAGTAGGATCGGCATATGTGGATATAGGTCAGTCCCCACTGACGTACTTGTTTCAGTCTTTAGTTCGCCGTTCTGTTCTTAGTTTTCGTTGCTTTTCCACTGTTATTTGCGTGTAGCAAAGTTCATTCAGCCTGTTATGGTACTGTTAGCAATATCCAAAACATTTTTTGGATCACTGGACAATTGCTGTTGCGAGTGACCATCTCTGTGTCTGCATTGTCTGTTCTATTGTACTTCAAGTTCTCAGCTCCTGGTTTGATGACTCTCAGAAACATATGTCGTGTTGTTCAGTAAAGAATTGCACTCTGATGTCAAGCATGATGTACTTGATGAAGGTATCATTGAAGTGGACAACATAAGAAAAGTGAACGTTTTGTGCGTAGGAGAGTTTTGTTGGCGTGGAACGATGTCGTGGTAGAAGAGCTGATGGGAAAACAGATGGCTGCTGATAACATGCATCATCATCTTCTTGTCAAGAAGTGCTTTGCTGACTGGAAAAAGGTTCGCTTTCTGACATACTTATTTTTAGTTGTCTTCCACGTCGTCTATTCGTAAACATGTATTTCAGTTGGAGTTGTTAATTTATATCCATACTTTTAGTGCTTTCTTTAGTGCTGTCGCAGCGACATTGGTGTTTGAACATCACCCAGCTGTCCACATTGAGAATCGGTTGGCTAGAATAAAGCCGTGCATTATCTAATGAGTTATTTTGCTCTGTTTGTGTATTTATTTAAAATATTTATTGCATCTCATCTTAATTTGTCTCGACTGAAATCTGTCTCACTTTGCTGAGACTGTTTTGTAAAATGTAAATTTGTCACTAGAATATTTTATTCGACACTTGCGTGTATCATAACACCTGGATGAGATATTCTGGGCATTATTTTATTTATTTTTTAATTTTAATATTATTTCTGTATCATTTTGCTCATATTTTAACATAAATATTGTGTCATTCTTTCTTCGTATGAGTTCAATTAATGACAGAGAATTGTAAGAAAAGGCAAAAGATATTTTAGTCCCTCACATGTTTCTCACAGCTAATGCCAGTGTGCCAGTTTCAATGTACTGATATCGTGGCATAGGTGTGCACTCTACTAAGTGCTCTCTAGTTTAATAGCTGTTTTGTCTGACGTTACTGAGTCTTTCGTGCTTCTGCAGCATGCATATGATACTGAACTGATGCGATTGCTGCTGCTCTTGTTATTATTGTTATTACATCTTACCTCCTCCACTGAAGGTGATGGGAGGTTATGTTTTCGCCGGCATCGGTAGATATATAGGTATGTTTATGAACAACTTCATGGCGCCAATTTAAGTCCGATTGTCACCAAACTTTGTCCACCATACCCCTGGTCGCAGGGGACGAGGTGATTAAATTTTGGAAGGTCAAGGCCAAAGGTCAAAGTCGGTGGGGGAGGTATGCGCTCTACTGAGCCATTCTAGTTTTTAGGTTGACTCTTCGACAGAGTCAACCTAATAAAGCTGGTCTCAAATGTCCGTCCGTGAATCCGTCCATACGTCCGTCCGTCCACAAAAAGTTTCTTCGATTTCAATGACATTTGGCATGTACTCGTAGGTAGAGTGATGCATGACGATATGCAGTATGACCTGATCCAAGGTCAAGGTCACGAGCCGTCATAGTTGGAAATCTGGCTATTTTCAAACGCTATCTCCTCCACCATTTACAAAGGGAGCTGGCAACTGACCACGGATTCTTAAACTAGGGCACAATATCTAAATTTGTTTGGGCCAGATGTTTGATATTTTTCCTAGTATTTATGTCACGTGACTTTGAACATAGCACAAACGTCAGTTGCAAAGAGTTTACCGTCAGTCCCGTACGTGGCCAATTTATGGTTTTGACGTATGTGTTGCTAATTTTTGGGTATGATTTTCAAGCGTTGATGTTGTGTGCTGACAGTATAAGCAGATAACGAAGATTGATGAGAGGAAAGCGGAACGGTATCATGCTCGCTGCTGCAAGCTGGCGGTACTCCGAGCGTGGGCTGATGTTGTTGCAAGTGAAAAGAAGTCTGCTCAGCAGAACGAGGTTCTAGCTGAACAGCACAGCATTCTGTGAGTGGCTTGTTATTTACACAGCTACATGAGTAGTTCAATCATTGATCTTTTCAGTAGCACACTGCGTATGTGGATAAAAAGTAGCAATGGCACAGCGGCGTGACGTAACGTCGTCGGTTTTGATCAACGAGGTTAACCTACGCTGAGCACGGTTAGTACTCGGATGGGTGACCACCGTGTCCGGGTTTGACTCTTGGAGGCGGCACTTTATTTTGGTATGTAACCAACCACCCAGGTCGACTCAGCCTTCTACCCTCCGTGGGACGGTAAAATGAGTACCAGCCAAAGGGTGGTGATGCTCTGCGGCTGGAGAGTAAAGGCAGGCATAGTGTAATTTGCAGGTAAAACTGTGTGATCCATGTCTGAGTGCATTATAGGTAGTTACGACTATGCGCTATACAAGTTGACGTATACTGAGACGTTATGAGCTTATATCAGCGGCTCACCGCCTGTCACCGGCCAACTAACAGATGTGCAGTAAATAGAATACAAAAAGCAGCTAAAAGCCTACTTTTTCGATGGTTTTTTTCCGGTGTTCTGTGGTTACAGCAGTCAAGGCACAGTGGTTTTGATGATAAACTCTTAGTGACACCTGTTGAGTCATTGGTTGCATAGATCAAGGGAGAATCCAGCTGACCCAGGTTCAGCTGGAAGGTGGCCGTTGAAACAGTTTGTGCATTGTTGGTTCTGTATCTGTTAGATCCGCCGAGACTCTTTCCAGTTTTAAGCGAAAGCTGAAAACGTATCTGTTCAACATTTTATTTTAATCGGCTTTTATCACTTATTTTTTTATCAACATTGTAATGCCTAGCCGTTCCGTTTTCGTTGTAGGCTGGGCACTAAACTAACCATTATTGTATTATTGTATTGTATTGGCTGGGCATTCAAAACTGTTTCAGTACTTCTCCCGAACAAGTCGTCACTTGTAGGTGTGCACTGTTAGTTAGTTAGTTAGTTAAAGAATCTACATTAACGTGACATAAGTCCTAAAACTTCTAGGTCACGGAACAAGGGAAAACAAAACAGTGAGTCAAGTGCTACTGCAGTACTGTGTTGTCAGACGGAGGTCTGCACAACTTTAAAACATTTCCTGTGCAGGCGGATCAAAAGAAGAGCCTTCAGATCATGGAAGAGACTTCCAGTTGCAGTCCGTGACGCGGCGAAGCTCAAGAGACGCTTTGAGGACATGCGCAAAGCTGTCACTGCACTTGTCCCCGACTTCTCGGCATCCTCGACTCCAAATTACTTACTGGACTCAGTAGATTATGGCTAGTGGAACATTTTTATATATTTGTTTTTTTCCATGCTGCCAATATTAGAGGTATACGTCTGTTATTCATATTCCGCCAGGTGGAAACGTAGCCAAAGAGGTTATGTGTTCACCTCTGATGTTTGTTTGTTTGTCTCAATGTCTTTCTGCCTGGATTACGGAGAAGGCTGTGGATGAATTTTTGTGAACATGCAAAAGTCGATGAGATTTCGATTTTGGTTGGGATCTGCATGCAGAAAAGTTTTTTTATGGTCTTCTCTGCCGACCTCCACCACAGTGGCGTACCAAACGGGGAGTAGTAGTGGGATCAGCTACCGTCCTAGGAGAGTGATCAGACATTCGCTCACTGTGCAAGGAAGTAGTGTGATACATTCACTGTTGACTCGGCAGAGTTTCGTACTCAGATCTGCTTTCTGCCAGTTTCTGATTGTTTTTCATTCTTTTAACAAGGTGCAGTCGGAGATGGCAGACTTTGCTTTCAGTGCTGCCACCTGGCGAACTGGATGAAACTATTCGTTGTCTTTGATTCTGGCCTGTTCGGTTTGTTATATGAAAACATGACTTTATCCACAAAACCGGACGTACCAAAAATACTGCATTGCCGTCAGAGGAGGACCGAGCCACGGCCGTAGGTAAACTGTATAGAAGACAATTTAGTGACAGACAGGCAAACAAACAGACAATCATACGCTGATTGCAATGATGGTATGAAGATGGTGAAGGCGAGGGAAATTTAGCATCTTTTTAATCCCAAATACACTAAATGCCCTTGGCAACGGTATGCAGGCAGTAAAATGTTGCTACAACCAAATCCTCCAGTTCTTAACTGATGCGCCAGCTGAGCTATATAATCATTGGCGTCTCCAGCTATGGGGCACTGGGGCACGTGCCCCTTCGACTTACAACAATTTAATTATTTCAGTGCACTTCGACCTATGCAAGGTCAAACAGCGACTATATGTCGACAGTTTCCTCCTGTAAAAACCCAGTAAGTTTGGCATGTGCCCCTCGTGGCACCAAATCCTGACGACGCCACTTATATAATGGCCGTAAGTTTTGGATGTTGCACTGTTTAGATGTCGACGTTATGTGTTTAAAACGTATGCGGAGTCTCTAGTCTGATGTAAGTTATTAAAACGTTTATTTAAAGTATCTTATCTAGGAAGAATTAAGTTGTGATATTTGTGTACAGTGTATTAGTGTCATTGCTTCTGAATAGAAAAAAGTCGGTTGTTCATATGTAATTGCAGCGATTGTCGTGCATATTTTTAATCTATCGTTTGATACTGGTACTGTACCAAAACAGTGGCTTAATGCAATTGTAACTCCAGTACCCAAAGTAGCTAAGCCTGACTCAGTTACAGAATATGGGCCTAGCTCTGTTAAACCCTCAGTTACAGAATATGGGCCTATCTCTGTTACACCCCTGCTTTATGGATTGGCTGAAAAGCTGACAGTAAGGAGATGGCTTTATCCAGCAATTTTGTTAGGTATGTTTGATGATCAGTTTGGCTTTCGCCCACCTGTCAGTACTACCTGTGCTTTAGTACGTTTGCTCCACCATGTTACTATCAGGCTTAAGCGATGTTCAGTGTCTTGTGACAAGACACTGAAGTTGACCGAATGTAGGAACATCGCTCTCTTGTGATTGATTTCAGTAGACTTATTTTGTAAAATGGCTAATCCCCGGCATTGTGTTAACTCTCTCCAATTCCTCCTGTTAAATCTTGTAACCACTACCTCAGACCCTACGGATATAGGCCTATGTACTCCCCGGATGTGACTCTGAGATGTATAAAAAGTCATTTGTACCACGTTGTCTCTTTAGTTACATGTATTGTTTTATGTTTTTTGCGTTAGTTTTTATCATTGTACTGCGTACACTGTCTATTTACACTGTTTACCTGTACGTTTGTTACGTGTTACATTAAATATCAATCAATCAATCAAATCCGTTACATTGACACGAATAGAATAATAGATGAAGACAAAATGATACACCATTGGGCAAAGTTCCGCATTCCTGACAATAACTGTTGTAGAAATAAAATGTCGTCGTGTGAGGGACCAATTTTGGCAACAGCTTAATCTCGGTCTTATTAGCAGCGAGTTAACGAAATACAATTATTTAACTTACATTATCCGTCTGTATGCTATACGACAGTTCATTGAGCGTCAACAGCTACAAAAGCTACTTAACAACAACCTACACCGTAACTACTGTTAAACGTCGAAATAGTAAAACATCAATAAAGTAAAAGAGAATTACACAGCAAGGTTGGTTGCCCACCGCAGACTATAAAAATATTAACAACGTACTGCAGCTGGAGTGAGAAACGTCCTGAAAATAAGCAAATAGCGTTAGTGGCAAACGAATTTGTTTTTTTTTTGTAGTTATAGCC
>Ga0209780_1002085_pt1 | contig 13916 bp, 6 predicted proteins | sample WorMetexBAHAMAS2_FD_187384 | JGI IMG/M metagenome (GOLD analysis project Ga0209780, IMG submission 187384) | Marine gutless worms symbiont microbial communities from Max Planck institute for Marine Microbiology, Germany - Inanidrilus exumae... | ecosystem: Host-associated > Annelida > Digestive... | reverse complement strand
TATATGTACAGAGTGGTGAATCAGAAGAGGAAGAAGTGATGGGCGAGGGTATAGGTAAGTTACCTATACCCTCGCCCATCACTTCTTCCTCTTCTGATTCACCACTCTGTACATATATCTCCCTCTCTCTTTCACTCCCGGCTTAAAACCTACCTGCTTCACAAATCCTACCCCCTGTAGTTTCACTTCTTTCTCCCGAACTGCCTCCACGGATCTTTGCCTTTACCGTTTCTTCTGAGCTACTCTGTTTTTGATTTTATTTCTTCTTTATTTTTTTTTTCGTTTCTGGGCCGTGCGCTAGATTAAGCTGGCCAGCCCGTCAGCTTTTGAGCGCACGTTAATCTACCGTATCGTATCTTATCATATTCCGATCTCGTCAATATACATAACTGGGCCAAGCGGAACAACCTGAAATAGTATTAAACTGTGACAAGTCGTGCGAAGTTGTTTTTGCTGAACCGGCATGCACTATGCCAGAACTCGTCCGCTGCCGCATCCTGAAGATTCTGGGCGTGTTCACTGCGGGAATGCGGACGACTTCTCTGTCTCTCAGAACGCTCAGCGACTTGTGCCGTCGAGCTCTCAGACAAAATTACGCGCTGCAAGTGTTGCGCTCCCACGGACTGAACTGAACAATGCCGCTCTGCAGCACATCTATCGATCTACCGTCGTCGCTCGTCTGACGTACGCCGCCAGCGCATGACGCGGTTTCATCAAGGCGTATGATCGCCAGCGCATCAACTCAGTGATAAACCGCACTCGACGCCTTGGATACACCTACGTTTGATGAACTGTGCGATATTGCGGACGATGAGCTATTCAGCAAAGCTGTTCGACAGTCGAACCACGTACTACGCCCATCATCCTCTGCGTCGCAATGCTATAACCTAATATATTCTCATTCTTGAGCTGCTCCTTTCCATATTAGTTTATTGTCTTTATTCTTCATATTGTTGGCCTGCATTTTGTCATGCCTCAATAAACGAAAATTGATCGATTGACTGATTGATTGATTGACTGATTTACAGTATTTTCACTCATACTCAAACCTATTTATGAACAGGGGTAATCTATCATGAATGCGCTAATACTCGTCAAAATATCAATCTGTACACCAAGATATTGCGAGTTATTTGTCGAGCGTTGTATTTTTACTATCCCACGTGCATTTGGCGTCCATTAGAGATTACTTTCTTGGATTTTCTTCCATGGAGACTCCGTGGGATTTTATGGAATCTACATTGAATCCTATGGAGTCTGCATGGAGTTTACATTGTAAAACTGTCACCTACCTATTTGCAGGGAAAATCCATGGAGTATGTCACATGGAGTCCCCGTGAAAAAATTCACATGTTTATTTCCCCACGGAAATCCCATCGCGTTTGAAACCGGGACCGCTATTCTACAGGATCGCCTAAATTACGAATCAGATGATATTTGACGTAGATACTTAGCACGACGCTTCAAGGTCATCGGTCACAGTTCGAGGTCGTCAATGTTCTAGTCATTGTGAGGTTGCGTTTTGTCATCCATTCTTTCTAAAGATTAACGCGGCATTATGAAGTGAGGCGAATCACAACAGCTGGTCATTATGGTCAATCTTGCGATGCAACAAGGAGGTAGGCAAGCGATGTACGGCGGTACTCATTCGTGGCTGCTGCATAAGTACATTGAGAATCATTGTCGGTGCATTTATCGTGTATGCTGCTTGTGATATAATTTATATTGTCAAGTAAGTGGTCTTCAGTCTAACTTCAGTTTGGCTACCTCCATAGCTATACACCAATAAGATGCTAATGTCAGCCGTTTAGGCAGTTTACGACTTTTACTTATGAAGGAAGTGTGGATGTCGTTGCCAAACAGAGAGTATTATTCACTGTTCTAGAGCTCCGAAGCGCATCCCGCTGTGTTGCAGCTTCGTCGAGATGAGTCGCTTTTCAACCACTGCTTCATTCGTCGTAGTTTCAGAGGCTGCGTTCATAAATTCGCACAGAGCGTAACCATAGGCGCATTCAGTAAAAGGGGCCTGAAAGCGAGCGCGGAGCGCGAGCCTATAACGGGTTCTGGCGCAAGATCGATAAGTTGTTACACCTACTACTAGTATGATCCAGTGGCAAGGGTCAGGGGCGAACTCTCTCACGCTGAAATCTTGTTACTTTTTCGACGCCCAAAGGAGGACAAAATATGGCCTCTTAGGAGGGATTTTTCGGTATTTTACAATATGGGCCGCCTTCCCCATATGCACTTAAAAGGCTGCACTGTCATATATCATATCACATGTACCATATATCATACATGTTTGCTCAAAAGTAAATGACAATACACTCGCAATATGGCAAATGCCAACATGCAGTAACAAAGCTAGACGGACGAGGCTCCGATGGAGCACTTACTATCGCCTAGAGATAAAAGTGACAAAAAATAAAACCCAGTAAATAATACAAACAAATCATGAACATGTTAAAACAAAAGAGAAATTTAAGAACTTTTGGTAAAACAGCTAAAATCAACTTTAAGGAAAGAACAACGAATTTTTTACCGAACCAAAGTCAAAAACGTCAGCTGGAAGTACATTCCATACATTTATTACTGTCTTGCTAAAAAGTGGGCTCTGATAGTGGTTGAAAATGTGGTTTGTACAATTTATAGGGATGGCCACGGGTGGAAATGCAATTAGTAAAAGAAAAAAACTCGTTTATACAAAGGTCTACAACGTGAAAAACTATTTTATAGCACCACACGAGATGAATCACTAGACGCCTCACTTCTAAACTGTGCAGTTGAAGAAGGCGCAAGACAAAGTAGGTTGTCGAAATAACAGTATTGTGTTTTAATAATGGTCGCACATAAACAACATAATATGCGCGTATCAATAGATTGACGTCTTGAGAAGTAAACGCGCGCAGAATAAGAGCTTATCGCCCATGTGTTTTGATATAGCAATGTCCATTGCATGCGCAGTAGGTGATAAACTATTAGTAGACTGCTGCGCTAGCTGCGCTATAACCAAAGGCGGCCGGGGCCGGTTCGACGCTTTATCTAAATCTGCCACTGGTAATCGGACGTTCATAAAGTAATACCAGCCACACACAGAGCGACCCGGAAACTGTAGTTGATGAATGCGCAGTTTTATCGCTCCGAACGCACAGCATGACGCGACGCTAATCGGGAGTAGGGCTTGCCAGTACAGCAATGACGGGAAGACTTGCTGATAAAACTAAGAAAATGTCTTCACTTAGTCCGTAATCTCGGCCCTAGATCTTGTAACGTATTTTGCGTGAGAACATCAAATTTCACTACTACCGTTCAGCGCGATCGAACTTGTGCGAACGCGGGGGACGGTCTCAAAAATCTAGCACCGAAAGCGTGCTATGGCCGTCGACGGCGTGCGCACGCCGTCGACGGAAGTTGACGACGTCAGTGAGAACGCTATGCTGAAATCCACCAATGCTAGATTTCTGAGACCGTCCCCCGACGTCTACGGCACGTTACGACCGTCGACGGCCGTAACGCTTCGTAGACGGCCGCAACGAGAACGCTGTTTAACTGTTCTTTCTGCGAAGTTCATCCATATGCGGTTAGTACTATAAGTTAGGTTAGGTTAGTGGTGTTTAACGTCGCTTAACATAGCAAAGATGATCAGCGACAAATAAGTCGTTATTCTACAGTATGACGCTTATAGGTGAAATCCGCATCTGGTTTCAGACGTATTGGCCTGTGTGCATTGTCTTTTATGCTGCTACGGAAACTGTCTGAACGGATCGCGAGGGATCAGAACGCCATCATTCCTATATTTTTTAAAATTTGTTTTATTTATCACGAAAATCGTACATGTAGTACACAATATAAAAAGCATGTCTCACACTTCAAGAGGTACAAATAAAATCAACAACATAAGCAGCCATCAGCCTAAGAAAAGCGCGAAACTGCAAATATCCAAATTTTACAAATAACAATTCTATAATATAGTGATACATGTAGGCTTACAGTTATACAGTATGGCACAGTTAGCTTAGATGGATAACACGCCCAGACGAAGGACTTATATCCAATGTCCGACAGTCGTACACCAAAACGTCTACAACAGAACAAGGAGTTGCGGCCAATGGGAGAAAGCATTCTCCTAAAATAAACGTCGTGTCGTGCAACAAAACTAATGACATCACAATCACTGTATAAGCAACCGTTAACACACGTAGCACACCGGCAGGCAAATTCATCCATTAGCGGCAATAGTCCCCGTACAGCAATGGCAATAATGCTTAGTGAGTGTTATAAGGGATACTCCAAATACGCCTAAGCCCCTTACGCCAAATGGCACAGAAAGCATCCGTGGATAAACGCGAAAAGTCCCATAAAACACTACCATAAATACTACAGCAGTATGCTGTTAAGAGAGACAACTTAGTAACAGGATCCCGTTTACCAAAAAAGCACAATACATTGTGAATTTGACCACATAAGACATTTCGTTTACCAATGATATTTGCTTTGTCGTCAAACATCGCAGTGATAATATGCCAAAATGAGGCCACTTGTCCACGAACTCAATATCGTTACCGCCAACTAAGAACTGAGGCAAGGAGACAGAAGTGCCAGAGCAACTGGCACACGGCAATCTTTCGCCAATATATCGCGAGGCTGCCAGCTGACACTCCAGACCACACCTGGAAACGTCAACCTGGTCGTCCGCGTGTCAAGTGAACCGACCAGCTCTGTCGTGACAACAATAATATGCCCGTCGCGACTCTGGCGACGAGCTGTTGGTCGTGGTTACTCGGGAACGACGCTACGGTCTTCGCGGACTACGCGTTAACTCGACGAGAACGACCAGAACTGCATCACCCTGTAATTACTCGGTTATAAATGCGGGTCTGATCAGGTTTCATGTACAACACGGGTCGCGTCGGGTCGGGTCGGGTCACATTATGGGTCGGGTCAGGCTGATTCCAGGAACGACTGATCGGTGTATCTTGATCATATAAAAGACAACACAGGATAAATATCGGGGGATTTGTCTCCTACCCTCAGCTGGGCGGGAAATAAGTACCGGTCAAGGGACAGTGCTCTGCGGCCGGGAAGGTAACCGTCGCAGAGGCCATGTGTCACAGACTGTTATGTGTTCTGCATTTGACGTAACGGCCTAAGAAAGGGAGATCTGCTACACACTCGTCTCAGGAGTATGACACTCTTGACCTTTTTATACCCAGACAATATATTGGGGGATGCGTCCCGCCTATACATAGGGTGACAGTGACGGAAAATTCTTCATTCCTATCTATGCTAGCTGTTCTAGCCGCCATCATTTAAGGCAAGAAAATAAAAACGTTTTGCAGCAATTACAGTCAGATCGCCGATTTGGCGCTAGCACAAAGCTTTTCTTAAGCCTACCTATTCAATTTTATTTAAATAACGTGACAAATCTTCACCAGTTAACTTCGCACAGTACGATATAATGCCGTACAACATGGAGATCATATCGTGACCATAGATTACTGTGACGTCACTAGCTACTTCACCTATGTATACACCTCGGAGTAACGTCTACGATGCCAGTTTCAGTGAAGCGCAAACGAATGTTTGCCAGTCGCTGAAACTGAAATTCAGTTATCGTTAATTAAGTCAACACGTTCATTAGTTGCCTCAGATGATCAGTTTCCATCGTCGTAAAGCAGGATATATTGCCGTATTTTGTCAGTTCCTGCACTATCCGTTCTCGCGTATATTGAGCGTCCCCGGTAAGCTAAATACGACTCATTTAATTAAACCTATTGGATACTGCCGGCCCTCAGATATCTCGTCTGTGTGGCGGCAAGGAATGAGCCTGATGGGCGGGTTGATTGACACGTGACTTGAATGCTAACAGCCGTGACTTGTAAGTCGACATCGGCGACTTGTTTACATCTACACAGTGTCTCGAAAAAAACAGGACACTTGACTGTTGATCATAACTTCGGCAAATGTAGACCGATTTTCAAAAATCTTTCACCGACAGATTCCGAGGAAATTGTCTACGTAACTACATGTATTCAAGGTGTTCCATCTCACCTTAACTGCGTTGCTACACTACCTTGCAAAATGAAAAAATAAAATAAAACAACGGCTAAACTTTTACTCCTTACATCAAATTATTTAATTTTCTTGAAAACTTAACATAAATGACAAATGTTATAAAATATATAGTAATGGTTTACTTCATTTTTGTGTTATATGTTATGAAGCAAGGAATGAACCTGCCCATGTAGCCCAGTGGTCAAAGCACTCGGACGCCATGTGCAGCAGAGCGTGACGCACTCAACGGACTGAATTCTGAGTGATCAAACTACCGAACAATTACATTCCTCTCTTTGTTCCCAGGAAAGTCTTCGTTCATGTTTGTGATCTTGGCCCGCATACAAGCACTTATCGACATGATACAACGGTCCCAGCATTCAGGTTTCGCTGCAGTTGGCCTATATCTACCATCGATGTTGTTGTCGCTCATCGGCTTTGCCTACTCTCAAAGACACTGAGAGATACATCTAACGTCAAAGGTTCAGTGCTGTAGGGATGTCCCAGATGTGCTCACAGAATCTAATAGCTGCTCTCCACGAGAAGACGGGAGCAAAACTGTTAGTGGCACAAATCGCCCTTTGTCATTTGTTTGTAATTTTTTAAAAAAATAAATAACATTCGTGTGGAGAAAGCAAAACTGCACACCTGGAAACCACTGTAGATAAAATGACGATGATGATGATGATGATTAGCTCAGCAAACGGAAATCCACCAAAGAAGTGACGGCATATACGTTGCACGAGAAATAATCAAGTTTCGGGCAATTATCCACATTTAGAGACAGTTTCCGAAGACTTCTTAAAACGATGCCTGCTGAAAATGCCCATCGTATTGTCCGTCAGGCTGAAACAGATTTATGTTAACGTCGAATTACATGAACGAGAAGAAGAAATTTACTACAGGCAGCCATGACCTGTTTACGCTGTCGGGTGGCAGCTTGCTGGTGACGAGATTACATCGGTCTGATGTACCGTACAAGCTGTCAGTCGACCAAAGAACAGATGACCTGGCGTTGCTATAGCGCTCCCGATAGTCCACTAATGCCGCTGCAAGACAAAATTGCAATGTGTGCCATCTACAATCGGCACAGTCTGCATTCGTTCGTCCACGGAGAATCGCCGTTACTCGTTTGCTTTGGCAGCGTACCAAATTCCTATTGGAAATTACCACTCCCTGTCGTCATAAAATTCATCCCAGCACCGTGAAGGATATCATTTCCAGTTTTACGGCGAGATGATACGATATGAATGATACGGTATATTTACGCGCGCTCAAAAGCTGACGAGATGCCCACCTTAGTCTAGCGCACGGCACAGAAACGAAAAATATGGAAAAACTAAAAACATAAACCGAGTAGAAGAAGATGCGGTCCAGGCAAAAGTCCCTGAAGGCAGTCCGGGAAGAAGAAGTGAAACTACGGGGATATGATTTGTGAAACAGGTAGGTTTTAAACCGGGAGTGAACGAGCGAGAGAGAGAGGGAGTTATAGATGAGCAGAGTGGTGAATCAAAAGAGGAAGAAGTGATGGGTGAAAGAATAGTTGAGTCGGGAATAAAAAACTGGTATCAGAATGAGGTTCACGAAGAAAAAAGGCAGCAGATTCCAGAGACAAGGTGAAGCATGACGAAAGGAGCGATAAGTGATTTTAGAGAAGATGATGTCGGTGGCCGAGCAAGAGTTACGACGGATGGAGAGCGAGTACCGGTACTGCAGGACATTGAACAGATGAGGTTATGAAGGTACGGAGGTTGGGTAGTTGTGAGAACTTTGTAGGTAAGTGAGAGGAGCTTGCATTCGATGCGTTTAATGATTCTGAGATAGTGGAGAGAGCGTAGAATGGGAGTGATATGACAGGACTTCGGAGCTTTAACGACAGTACGATCAAGAGAGTTCTGGATCTGCTGGATACGGGATGATTATTGAGACTTAGGGAGTTTATAGTAGATAGAATTACATGAATTAAGTTTGGAGTGAACGATAGAGGTAGTTATGTGCTATGGCCCTGTGTCTATTTGTCCGTCTGTCTGTTTGTCTGTGACAATTTGGAGGTCTGTCAAAACGGCTAAACATGTCATAACGCCATAAAGAGACAAGGCACTCTTTCCGATGCCAAACATCTCGGCAAAGTTCCAATGGAATCACACCCATCAGAGGCGCGAAGTAGAGATGGGGTAGGTTAAAATCGGCGAATTTTAACCAATATCTCGCTATATCTCAGAAATGGTGCAAAGTAAGGATATAGGTCTAGTTACTGTAGAAGACTAATAGTGTGTATGGGCTGAAATTTAATTAAATGGCTTTTGGAAGTCAGCATTATTATTTCGGTTGCGCACTTGTTATTATGGCAACAAACTGGACATGCACAGACTCCAATAATTCCGAACTGGTAGAATGTTTATGTCGGAACACATGTTGATATTAAACCATGTTAACATAAATAATTGTCTCCCTGTCATGGGTGGCTTTAGATGAAATTTGGGGAATAGGTAGATTATGGACCATAGAAATGGTCATTAAGGGGTATGCACTCTACCGAGTGCCGTCCAGTTTGTTGATCTGCATTCACATTCGCTATTATGTTCTTGTACTAATACGGTGACCGGCCACGATCTATAGACTAGGTGGTCCAGATACCCGGAGTTTCGGATAGCATACAATTTTATTAGAGCTACAACACTTTCTTTACTATTGCCGATACTTTCTCACATTGTTATCGCTGCTACTGGACTTGTTGAATTACGCCCGTCGTTGAAATAGCTACTGTACACCTTGCCGTGTAATTAATCGTAGGAATCGTTGGCACTGTTTAATTCGTCGGCCAAGTGATATTTACGACTAATTGGTTACTTGACGTCGTTATTAATCTTACTCTTATCGAATGCTCATGATCTTATCCTCCGATAGTTAATTGCACCCGGTTCGGCACTGAATGACTACGAAGACCGCCGGGAAATCTTGTAGTTGGGCAGTTGTTGATGATGTCAGGCAACTACCACATTACCGCCCTTTTATCTTGTCTCGTCTTCTTTTAAGACTAGGTTTTTACGGTAAAATTCTACTACCGCCAAGCTTTTGCCGGTTCTCAGTTTTGCAGTTTTAGTTGTTTAATGTTATTAATGAAGAGATTAGGCTCCTCGTGCAGTCTTAGCTTATACGAACCTCAAAGAAATAAATAAAGAAGTCCGAATACAAAAATGTTCTTTGGAAACAAGCCAAATTTAAACCAGAAGAAAAACATTGCTGGAAATTAACTTAAAATATTCCTATGGATAGTCAGTTGATTTCAGCGGCGACTAGACAGACCCGACCGAGGGCTATTATTACAGAAACGTTACGATTAAAGCATGCACTGAAAGCAGTAAAAGCTTGGTTCGTTAGTAAGGCTTAATGACACGCTGTTCATCGCCTAGAAATTCAGGCTGCGCGACCACTGCGCGTGTGTTAAGAGCCGAAAACGTTTAATTGCGATCCAAACCAGAGCTTCTGATTCGTAAAACAGTGAGAATAGAACCAAACATCAAGTTTCTAATGAAAAGTTGACCCACTGTCCGCATTGTGATACGTAACATCGGTCGTGCGGTACTATGGTTTGACGCTGTTTACGAAGGGAACTAGCGCAGAACTTAAAGCGATGACTATACACTTTGTACCGCGCTACGCCATGCTAGCTAGCGCGGTTTATGCTATATCGCCCCCTGTGTCTGTCTGTCTGTGTGTTTGTGTGTGTCCGCCAATTCGGTGTTCGGCTGAACACGTCATTGCGTCAAATCAAAAAGGTGACATTATTTCTCAGCACACTGACACTGTGGCGATGTGCTGCCAAGTACGATACGATACGATACGGTAGATTAACGTGCGCTCAAAAGCTGACGAGATGGCCAGCTTAATCTATCGCACGGCACAGAAACGAAAAAAACAAGGAAAAATAAAAACAAAAACCGACTAGCTCAGAAGAAACGGTCCAGGCTATAGTCAGTAATAATAATAATAATAATAATAATAATAATAATGTCACAGTGACATGTCCATTGGCTGACTCATACATCAATGCAGCCGCCAGGCGCGGCGGCAGAGCTTGCCGCTTCCCGCAAAGAAGAGAAGTATGCTGATCTTGATGGCCGTTACACATTTGAACCGATCGCCATTGAGACACTGGGCGTATTTAACACATCAGCTCGCCAGCTACTGTGTGATCTCGGTAGGAAGATATCCGAGAACACAAAGGAAGTCAGAGAAACGAGCTTTCTGTTTCAAAGATGCTCGGTGTTCGTGCAACGTTTTAATGCCATACTGCTCCACGACAGTTTACTTGCTTATGACTGCACTGATTGATTTTTCGTACCTATTTTCGTATTTTTCCAATAATTTTTAAAACCCCCTCGGGATCATATGTACCGAGGGTAAAAAAATAATAATAAAGTAATATCACCTTTAAAATTTTTGCTGTTTTAATTGTGTGAAGTATCCAGTCATTTTGATTGATTTTGATATTTTTTGTGCGCCGTACGCCTATGTCGTGTTGTCGTTTGTCTTTCACGCACTTTCGGCTCGACTATGCAGCCGAGCAGTGCGACGAATTGCTTCCGCCGTTCTGTCATTCGTTCATTGCAGTCAACACGCGGCCGCCGCCGGTTAATTAATTAATCAACGTTGCGCATGTCTACGTTCAGTTTCGGCGATCCTGGTGCACCGAGTGTTCGGCGTGGTTAATCGCCGTTATGGACCTGGTTGCCTATGGCCACGGTAGATCAAGGATTTGCTGATGCACATTGGTCGGTGTTACAAATACGCGACAGCCGAAGGCGGGAGCGCCGGTATGGGCCCGGGGCCTGCTGCCCCCGGGAAAGTGTTTAAAACATTAGTTTGAATGAAGCAAGAGACAGAAAGAAACACAAACATAAACGGGGGCTGGTGAGGTAACGCCATACCCCTGTAATGTACCGTCCATGCTTATGGCGAAACTTAAACCAGCAACACACGCGGGCTAATTATTATCGTTTATTACGCCTAATGGCAGCACATATAAAATACACATAAAACATTCAAACATGAAGACAAACACCGTATACAAAACGTAGAAAGCAATATACAAGAACTACTACAAAACTTACTAGAATCATAAAATACACAATCCTAAAATATGCAAGACAAATGATGCAAATTAACAGAACTGTATTTTGCTATTTTTGTATGCACCGTCAACAAAATGTTTCCACATATGCTATTTGATATTACTTGCTCTCGTGTATGCAGTACTTAGACAAAATCAAATCAATACTACATTTATGCATAATAGCAAGAATGCGAATAACTTTGTTATCACAGTTTAATGCCTTTCACCAGAGTAGAATTTTACGTTGATCTATCATATAGGACATCGGTAATGTTTGATAATAGTCACGGCCGACAATATTGGCCGTCAATGTCGGCTGATGTGGCTCGTGTAGGACCGGAGATAGTCTTCCATTTCTCTGTGATGGACAGTAGCATATTCACTGCTAATCGCGCGTGCGCCTTTGAAAAATTCTGAGAACTGAGCGGTTAACAAGCTCATGTTCATAATTATTCGCTTTTAGTGGACAGTCGAATACGACGTTTGAATTTTTGAACGGGTGTTTTGGCTTCCGTTCTAAACTTATAAATACGCCAGTGTCGATGGTGGGATAATAATAATATTATCAGGCCGCATCGTAGAGTCAGCTAGCGATAGCGGCATGTTGCTAACTTGCTACACACGGAGTAGCGTGATGGGTCTATCGGTCTGTGTGTCTGTCTGTTCGACACGTTCGATCGTGAGCCCGGCGAAAACGGCTGAACCGATCGAGATGCCGCTTGCGAGGCTGACTCAAGTGAGCCCAAGAAACCATCTTTATTAGACGGGTGAAGGTCGGACGATTCCATTCGCCATCGCCAGGGGTGACAAAACGATGATGCGGCCTTTCGTCAATTTTTGACCATTTCGTATAAATGTCAGCGATAGCTGTAAAGGCAAAACCGATGAATGCGGGTATGTTTTCCGGTTCATGGACCAACGTGGAGTGTGCATGTTGTGTGATCGCCTCTGCCCGCACTCGCAGCCACGCAAATAACACTGCCGCGACTCAGTGCTGTAATCTGCAGTATAGTTTCATCGAGGGAACATTTAAAACGCCCATTTAACAGTTAAAAAACGTTCTCCCGAATGCCCTGTAAAATCTGCACCACTAAACAATTATTCCGTGACCGGATTATAAACCGTATCACGGTTTTCGACACGTGAATAAACTCGATCTGCAACACGCTAGTTCATAATAATAATTTACATTATTTTTTTCGCTTAATATTGTCGTGCGAGACGTACTCGTTTTGCATATCATTAATGCAACAAAAAAACTCTGTACATATGCTATTAATTTATTTTCTTCGCTTAGGATAATCAGTTAATAGAATGGTACTGAACACGAAGACGTTCAATGAATTATAGCAGACACATGATGAATGTGACAATTATTTATTTATTTAATAATAAAAGCGAAAGGGCCCGAAGACCACCTACAAAATATATACAATATACACTGTGTCTAAAAAACGACACTGCCTTTGCTAGCTATAACTTCGACGAACATGAAAGGATTTTGGCAATGTTTTTGCAAAAATGTTGCTTCAAAAGTAAGCAGTTCAATGATACTTTATTTTCCCACTTCATCTAACTAGTGCTTCTGCACTACCTGGGGAAAGAGAAAGTCAAAAATACCGGTAGCATTTTACACTTAAACGCTGAATGTTGTTTTGCCAACAGACACACAAAACACATTCATATTGTCACTTGGTCAGTGGTCACAGCTGAACCACCCTCCATTCGCACAAGAATCGGCCGTATGAACCAAACAAAACACCTCAGAAGGGAGCATAGCATGAGTTGGCTTTATGGTAACGTCGTTATGCAAATCAACGAAGTTAATGTAGGCCTACGTCGACCCTGGTTAGTACTGATACGGATGTTGTCCGTCCTCGGGTAGATTATGCGACGGTATATTGACCTCTCTCTCTCTCTCTCTCTCTCCCTCTCTTTCTCTATTCACGCTACTACGGTCGGTATACTGTCACACGTGAACGTGCTTGATCGACGTTTTTCCGACTGTATTCACAAGAGACTCTCTCGGTTCTCTGATCTGCCTGTAGCTTTACGGTAGTGTTGGGCGGTACCACGGTACTACCTCGGTACCGTAGAGTTCAGGTACTTCTGTCACCGAAACTGTTGTGTTCGTGGGACTACGCATGTCCTGGCGGAAGCTGATCGCAGCAAACGACGACCATTGTCGGCGACATAAAACTTTGTACATAATGCTATTCGAAGGGTATTCGGCAGAACGTATTTTATGTGTAAATTCGCGTTTTAAATCTTACCTCGACGAAATTATACTACAGACGAAATTCTAGATGGAAGATAAATGTACAAAGTTTTCATCGCCGACAGCGGTCGTCGATTGCTCCGATCAGCTTCCGCCAGGACATGCGTAGTCCCACGAACACACGAACACACAACAGTTTCGGCGACTTCGGGCTGCGGGCCCGAGTGTATGGAACAGTCTGCCATCCTACTTGCGTCAGGACATCAGCTACGAACAGTTTAAGCAACTTCTGAAAACATTTTTATTTGGAAAGTATCGTGACTATTTGCTGACTGCGCCTTAGGAATATTCTTACAGACTAATCAGCAAACCGTGGACACGATGCGGAATCCATCCACGGCCACTCATACGGTCCCCCAGTCTTTACTTATTTTTTATATACTATTATTAGCAAACGTCAACGTATTACGTTACGTTTGCTATATGCTATCGGCCGTCCGTCTGTCGTCTGTCGTCTGTCTGTCTTGTCTG
>Ga0209780_1002084_pt1 | contig 13916 bp, 15 predicted proteins | sample WorMetexBAHAMAS2_FD_187384 | JGI IMG/M metagenome (GOLD analysis project Ga0209780, IMG submission 187384) | Marine gutless worms symbiont microbial communities from Max Planck institute for Marine Microbiology, Germany - Inanidrilus exumae... | ecosystem: Host-associated > Annelida > Digestive... | reverse complement strand
AAAACGGAGGTGTCTGCGTAAACTGGGAAAATAAGGGGAGTCATTGTGTTACCGATTCATAAATGGGTTAACAAATCTAACTGATAACTGATGACCGTCAGCGTTAAACACAAAAACCACCAAATTCAGGCCAATAAAAAAATTAAAGCTTTAGTTATTTCGGGAAATCGTTACCTCATTCCCGAAACAACAAAATAAAATACACACGAGCCGCTAGCTAAATATAGCACCAAGCGTGATTTGGGTTCGTTGCGCCAGGAATTTATGGGGATGAGCCGATTGAATTTGTTAGCTATTTCGGGAAATCGTTACCTCATTCCCGAAACAACAAAAAAATAAAACATACATAGTGTTTAGTCGGCCTTAGCCGGCTTACGCTTTTAGCCACGAGCTTTAGCTCGTGGCGGGGGAGGGGGGCGGGAACTAAAATTGACGAATATTAGCCTCAATCCCGTTTTCCTCAAGCTTAGCGCGTATCTCCTTGAGTTTATTCAAATCGCTCAATGGTCCCACCTGCACCCGATACCAACGTCCCTCCTCACCAAACGTTGTTTGCTCAACCTTGGCATCTATGCCGAGTGACACCAAATAATCCTTCATTCCATTAGCGGCGTACTCATCGCGATATGAACCCACTTGTAACAAATATCGATCCGATTGACTTTTCTCCGCAATATCGGTTTTTTTCACATCAGCACTCGCCTGGTTGGCGGATAATATGTCTTGAATTGAAGTGGATGGGGCACCTGGCGCAAGTACTTGTATGTAAAAGAGAAATGACACAAATATTCCTACCGCAATACCCGCCAATAACCACACCCATCTTGCCGGACAACTAAGAACAATTTCTTGATTTGCCATCTATTACATCACCTCCGGTGCCGAGACACCAATGATTGTCAAACCATTACGCAATACCTGTTGTACTGCCGCAATTAAACTTAAACGCGCATTACGCAACTCAACATCCTCTATCAAAACTTTATGACCAGGCGCATCATAAAAGGTATGAAAAACCTCCGCCAAATCATGTAAATAATAAGTCAACTGATGAGGCTCATAAGCTCTCGCCGCCATTTCTATTACCTCTGGATAGCGCGACAGAGCCACCAGCACAGCCTGTTCATACTTAGACTCAAGCAATTCCAGCCTTGCCTGCTCGTGATGCCAAACCAGGTTTTTTTCACTTAACTCCCGAAAAACACCGGCAATTCTAGTGTGCGCGTATTGAATATAATATACCGGATTATTTTTGGAATTCGATTTTGCCAACTCCAAATCAAAATTCAAATGCTGTTCACTTTTGCGTTGAATATAAAAAAAGCGAGCCGCATCGCGTCCAACTTCTTCACGCAATTCACGCAACGTCACAAATTCGCCGCTACGGGTAGACATTTGCAACCGCTCCTTGCCACGATATAAAGTCGCAAATTGCACCAACAAAACTGTCAAACGCTCAGCATCCGCCCCCAAAGCCATCATCGCCGCTTTCACACGCGCCACATAACCATGATGATCGGCGCCCCAAATATTAATTAGATGATCAAATCCACGTTCTAATTTATTAAGATGGTAAGCAATATCTGACGCAAAATAAGTGAATTGTCCATTTTCACGCACCACCACCCGATCCTTCTCATCGCCAAACGCGCTAGATCGAAACCATAAGGCACCATCTTGCATATAAGTATGTCCGCCCGCTTTCAATTGATCTATTGCACGAGTGTCATCCAGGCTCGACTCAGAAAACCACGCATCATACACCACTCCAAATTGTTCCAAATCGTGGCGTATATCCTCAATAATCACATCTAAAGCCCGTTGAAAAACCAAGCGATAAGATGCATCCCCAAGCAACTGTTGACTACGCTCAATCAAAGCATCAATATGCAACTCTTCATCGCCACCTTGATCGACATAGGCTGGTATATTCGTAGCACTCTGTCGCAAAGCCTCACCATGTTCACGGTGCAAACTGGCTGCAATATCCCAAACGTAATCACCCTTGTAAGCATTAGAGGGAAATGTCACCGTTTCGCCGCACAAATCCAAATAACGCAACCACACGCTGAGCGCCAAAATATCCATTTGCCGTCCAGCATCATTGACATAATATTCTTTATGGACTTTAAATCCTGCCGCTGTCAACAAATTTGCCAAAGCAGCCCCATAAGCCGCTCCCCGCCCATGTCCGACATGCAAAGGACCAGTTGGATTAGCAGACACAAATTCAATCATCACCGACTCCCCTGCACCGACTTGGCTACGTCCATAAGCCTCTTGGGCGGTCAAAATATCGCCAATAACAGCATAATAAGCCTGTTGTGTCAAAAACACATTAATAAAACCTGGACCCGCAATTTCAATTTTAGCAATAGACGGATCATCTGTTGGCAACTGCTCAATAATACGCGCTGCCAAATCTCGCGGGCGCATCCGCGCCGCTTTAGCCAACACCATAGCGGCATTACAAGCAAAATCCCCATGCCGCGCATCACGAGTCCGTTCAATACGAAACTCGATTACCATCTCTTTTGAAATTTCGGCTTGCAACAGGGCGTGAGTAAATAATTTATGTAAATACTGTTTCAATGTTCGCCTCGAATCAAGTTAAAAAATCCTATTTCTGTCTGAATCATAATTTTGTTGTTTCGGGAATGAGGTACGATTTCCCGAAACTATGATATTATCATTTTTTTATGTTTCGGGAAATCCGCTTCGCTTCAGTCACTAATAAACAATTCTGATAGCCCTTTGCCGGGGCTGAAGCCCCGGTTCCTTAGGAAGTAGGGCTTTAGCCCTTTGCCGGGGCTGAAGCCCCGGTTCCTTTATTGACGTAAGTAAGACGTATCACACATTAGAATGTGGGATTTGCGGGGCTGAAGCCCCGGCTCCGAGATTGATTTTTTTTATTTAATTTAGGTTTCGGCAAATCCGCTTTGCTCCCGAAACAATTAAAAAAATCCTATTTCTTTAAGAAATAGGATTTTTAGATTTTTCGGGTAGCTTATATAAACCTTTCATGAGATTAAAACCACATTCCAAATTTTCACACCAATCAATAAACTGTGTTACCATTTTCCTACCCTTAATTAAAGCACCATGTTGTGGCGCAATAATCTCAATATCCAGGGGGCGGATCATCGCAGCCCATGCCCTCATGATCTCGTTACTGACGATATAGCGCTTATGAAAACCTGCTATATACTGAATATGTGCATAAAAATCAGGCACATCAATATAATCCATTCCAAAAGAGGCACCCAAATCGCCACTATAGAGAATCTTTGAAACAGGATCATAAACCTGGAAATTGCCACACGAATGTAGAAAATGCGCGGGAATTAGACTCAACGAAACGCCATTCATCTCCAAAATCATACCCTCATCAGGAATGGGCTTAAGTCGATTGACGACAAACTTATCCACCCCAAAGTGGGGTATAAAACGTTCCCATAATACAGAAACATAGGCATCCGCTTCCGTGGTCATTAACCAAGCATTAATAGCGGCAACAATATCTGGATCTTGGTGGGACAAGAAAATGTAACGAAGTTTACCGCCCCCCAACCAGTCCGTGATTGTTGCGGCTACCTTATTAAATATCTTGTGCCCACCTGGATCCAAAATCATACCTTCATCATCATGAATGATAAGGTGCTGATTAGCCTGGACTGCCGTTCCAGTACCAAAATCTTCAAGCAGAATATTTTTATGATTGCCATCATCAAAAAGTACTGTCGAACTCATCATCGCCTCCTTACATAATCTTTGAAATTTATTTAACAATTATTATAAACCGCTATTAATCAGATCAGGTTTTTTTATCTCTCCTTTTTTTGAATCTGCCAACAACAAAGCTACAGGCTTTTGGATACCCGTAGTGGCAACTTGGGTTAAATATTGTCATTGTAAATTTTGCCATCATTATACAGATTTAAACCGTGCAAGGTACGCCTTGCACTCTTGAGAAAAACTATTTTTCCGACAGGCGAATTTATTGAATGGACGCTATTCATCGCTTTACTTAGATATTATAAATATTTATAATATAAAAAATAAAAAGTTCCACTTTGAGGAAAAAGATGCTACTCAATTTCTTGTCGTCACTACAACCTTAGTTTTTCTGACCGCCTTCTCGCATTTTTCTATCAAAAAAACCTATTTCCCAACTGGAATTAATAAAATCAGATTCGCCTTATGGAGATCAAAAAGCTTGAAGGTATCGGCTGGATAAGTTTATGAATAAACCGTTGAATGAAACAGTGTTGGCTTACCATGAGCGTACAAAGCATCATTTTGATCGCTATGCTAGAGGACCAGCCCACATTAATTGGAATGCACAACCCGATGCTTTTCGTCGCTATGCAGGGGCAGCGCGTTTTGAATTACCACTGGTAGCCGATACACTAGCAAGTACTTACGTCGATTTATATCAACCTGAGGCCATCGCACCGCAGCCAATGACTTTAAAAAACGTGGCAGCCTTGTTAGAATTATCTTTAGGTATATCAGCCTGGAAACAATACGGAGACAATCGTTGGGCTTTACGCTGCAATCCATCCAGCGGCAATTTGCACCCTACAGAGGGCTATCTCGTGCTACCTAATATGACTGCTGCTATCCCTGCGGGCGTTTACCACTATCTCAGTCACGACCATGTTTTAGAGCAACGTGGCATTTTCGGACATAAAGGTACAGAAATCCTTGAATCAGCCTTGTCTACTGGCAGTTTGTTGCTCGGTTTTACTTCAATTCCTTGGCGCGAAGCCTGGAAATATGGCGAAAGAGCCTTTCGTTACTGTCAACATGACATTGGACACGCTATCGCTGCTATCCGTTATGCCGCTGCCACTTTAGGCTGGAAGGTGCAACTCTTGGATAATTGGGCGGATACGGAAATTAGTATCACGCTAGGTTTGGAGCAAAACGAAGATTTCGACAGTACTGAGCGCGAAATGCCAGAAGTGATGTTGTGTATTAATGCCAAAAACGACATTACCCCTTATTCAAGGGGACTCACAGGACGTTTGTTAGGGAATTCAATCGTGGCAGCGATAACAGATATAAGATGGGTCGGTAAAGCGAATGTATTAGATGCCCATCACCACTATGAATGGCCTATCATTGATACTATGCTTGACGCAACCGTTAAGCCAGCCACAGAGGAAACGAATTGGACAGCACCGCCGCTGCCACCGCTATTGCCTCTCTCCTGTAAAAGCCGTGCTGCTGATCTGATTCGTCAACGTCGTAGTGCCCAACGATTTGAGACTATAACACCGCTCAGTATCAAAGGATTTTATCGTTTACTCGATAGCACCTTGCCGCGCAACGGTGCAACTCCTTGGGATGTTTTCCCCCATTTGCCACGTATTCATTTAGTTTTATTTGTGCATAAAGTCGCAGATTTATCGCCGGGTTTATATATCTTACTACGACGCGATGGCATTGAGGACAATCTACGTGCTGCCTTGCAACATGAACACTTTCTGTGGAGCAAACCAAAAAACTGTCCAGAATATTTACACTTTTATCAATTATTTAAGGGTGATGCCCAAAATGTAGCTCTACAAATTTCCTGTCATCAAGAGATCGCAGCTGACAGTGCTTTTAGTCTAGGCATGTTAGCAGAATTTGAGGCTAGCTTGAAAAAAGGGCCTTGGGGCTATAGACAATTATTTTGGGAAGCCGGCATTGTTGGACAAGTTTTATATTTGGAAGCAGAAGCCCTTGGGGTTCGGGGCACCGGTATCGGGTGCTATTTTGATGATGCCGTTCACAGCCTACTAGGCTTAACCGGCACTCGTTATCAAAGCATGTATCATTTTACCATCGGTACACCATTACATGACAAGCGTCTCCAAACTTTACCCCCTTACGCGCATTTACAGGGAATAACGAATAAATAAATGTGGGGTGGATTAGGCTCCGCTAATCCACCTTTGGTGGCCGATATATTTAAAACGTTTGATCGGCATCAGGTGCCCAGTTCTCAAGCCCCCTTTCCGACTCATCTTCCCAGTTGAAACTTCGATGAGATCTCGGCTCATGTTGCCAGCTAAAGTTTTCCTGAGGCATCGGCTCATGTTGCCAACTAAAGCTTCGACGAGGCCTCTGCTCATATTGCCAGCTAAAGCTTCGACGCTCTCGCTTACTGCGATCAGTGAATTTAGAGTCTGAGTTTATACCGTCATTATTGGTGTTAGATGTCATAGTTATAAAAGGAACAATTAGGTAGTTCAACAAAAATATTTTAACATTTTAAATTTTCAAAGAAATCCTATTTATTAAAGAAATAGGATTTCTATCAATTCGAATCAGAACTGAAGAATGTTACATTTTACCATAAATAAAATTGAAAGCCGTGCTTACCACCTATGTTTAGCACAATGACAAACTGATAGGCTTGGCTGGACTCGTCGGTAATCTCCTGCTATTATGGATGGCTTTTATTGCGGCGAATAAGAGCCTGTCGCAAACACACTCTATACTATTTCTCAACGGGAGAAAACGATGAAACAATTATGTGCGACTGTGGTAATGCTTGTTTTTTTTAGCCTAGCCGTGCAAGCTAAGGTGCAAACTCGGGAAATCACGTATAAAGTCCAAGATAAAAAATTCACCGTCTATTTGGCTTACGATGATACGATTTCTGGCAAACGTCCTGGCGTTCTCGTGGTACATGAATGGTGGGGGCACAATGACTATGCCCGCAAACGGGCCAAAATGTTGGCTGAATTGGGTTACACGGCTTTAGCCGTGGATATGTACGGCAGCGGCAAGTTGGCGGATCATCCGAATGATGCTAAACGGTTCATGCAAGCGGTAATGAGCAATTTGCCCGAAGTGCAAAGGCGTTTTCAGGCTGCACATAAAATCCTCACTGAACACACCAGCGTAGACGAAAATAAGATCGCGGCTATCGGCTACTGCATGGGCGGCGGCATTTCCCTACACATGGCACGTTCTAGTGCTGAACTGGACGGGGTGGTGAGCTTTCACGGCAGCTTGGGTACAAAAACGCCGGCTAAACCTGGTCAGGTCAAGGCGAGGGTACTGGTGTTCACCGGTGAAGCCGATCCATTCGTTCCTGCCGAACAGGTGGCGGCGTTTGAAAAAGAAATGAAAATGGCGGGTGTTTCGTTTGAATTGAAGAGCTATCCTGGTGTCAAGCATAGTTTTACCAACCCGGCTGCTGATAGCTTTGCCGAGCGTTTCAACATACCCTTAGCCTATGACGAGGCAGCAGACAAAGATTCTTGGCAACGGATGCAGGCTTTTTTCAAAGAAATATTCCAAGATTAAGGCTTTTCAGGTGCAAGGTCAATGCCATTAAGTTAAGCTCATGTAGGGTGGATTAAGCGGAGCGTATCCACCGAAATATCACGATTAATCAGGTGGATACGCTATCGCTTAATCCACCCTACATCTATGGATTTTCCTTAACTTAATGGCATTGAGGTGCAAGGTACGCCTTGCACTCCTGATGATGTTTAGGCTCGTCCAAAATTGATTTATGAGTCAACGAATAGGCATTTGCGGCAGCCATCGCACAGGCAAAACAACTTTAGCCGAATTCATTTCCAAACAAACGGGAACACCTGTTATCAAAACCAGCACCAGCGCTATTTTTAAACAACATGGCTTACACCCGTCACAGTCTCTGGATTTGAAAACGCGCCTTTGGATTCAACACCGCATCAATGAGGCTGCCCTTAAAGCTTGGGGCGATCCAAAAGCGAACTTTGTGACAGACAGAACGCCCCTAGATTTTATGGCTTATACCTTGGCAGATATTCAAGGTAGCACCCAAGTTGATTTTGCCGAATTAGATGCGTATCTGGTTCAATGTTTTAAAATGTGCAATCAATTTTTCACTCGGCTGCTTGTAGTCCAACCTGCTATTCCTCTGGTTTATGAAGAAGGTAAAGCGGCATTGAATCGGGCGTATATGGAACACCTTAATATTATTATCCAAGGCTTGTGTAGGGATGAACGGCTTAAATGCCCGTCAATAATTATCAAACGCAATATTATCAGCCTTGAGGAGCGTGCAAGGTACGCCTTGCACTCCTGAGCCAATGCCATATCGTGCCGCAGCTTTTTTGATAGTTTCGGGAAATCCGCGTAGCTCCATTCCCGAAACAACACTTCAAGGTACGCCTTGCACTCTTGAGCCAATGCCATATCGTGCCGCAGCTTTTTTGATAGTTTCGGGAAATCCGCGTAGCTCTATTCCCGAAACAACACTTCAATAGTTCGTAGTAGGCGATTTATCGCCTGCTCTTTGGAGGATATTTTAGTTTTGTTTCGGGAATGGAGCATAGCGGATTTCCCGAAACAAAATCGAGTACCCTGGAGGATATTTCATGCCCTTAAGATCAATCGCTCTACTTGCCGGACTTATCCCCTTATTTTCAGTTCATGCGGTTTATTTGATATCCGCCATTTTTGAGCATGTGTCGTGGTGTGTTCCTTATTTAGATGGGTGTACTTCTATCAGCAAAGCGGGACGGCATAGCCCAGCCAATTATGTTTTTCGCGCCACCATGATTCCATGGGCTGTTGTTTTGATGATTTATTGGACGTTGGTTTGTGAATGGCTGATTGCTATGGGGGATAAGAAGGGTTTAGTTAATCGTGCTATTCTATATTTTGGTATTATTGCGGCTGTTTTTCTGATTCTTTATGCGGCAGCTTTAGGCTCTGAAGGACAAATATATCGCTTACTCAGAAGATATGGTGTTATCGTTTTTTTCGCTTTTACTTACCTTGCTCAATTATTATTGCTCAGTCGTCTCAACAAGCTACATGTGCCACCTTCTATTTATAATTTAAAATTGACTTTGTGTTTGATGCAATTTTTCATCGGATTAATCAGTTTACCTGTCAGGGCTTATAGTAGCGGTGATTTGAATAGTCGTATAGAAAATATTGTGGAATGGAATTTTGCTTTGATCATGATTTTGTATTTTGTGGTCACCTATTTTGCATGGCGGGCAAGTGGATTTTATGCGAGTTTTTTTGTTGCTAAATCGGAATGATCAAAAACAGCAGGCAGATTTAGGAGTCCAAAATTTATTTTGTTTCGGGAATGGAGCGAAGCGGATTTCCCGAAACAACACATTCAATAATTTATTTTGTTTCGGGAATGGAGCGAAGCGGATTTCCCGAAACAACACATTCAATAATTTAGTCGGCACTATAGGATTTTTTGGAGATTAGCAATGAGTACATATCAAGTAAATCAAATAGCAGATTGGTTTTTAGCCTCTATAGATAGAGAAGCTGGTGATACTATTTCTCATTTAAAGTTACAAAAATTGATGTATTATACACAGGCATGGTCCCTAGCTATCAATGGTAAGCGCTTGTTTTACGAAGATTTTGAAGCATGGACACATGGTCCCGTCTTGCCCTCTCTTTGGCATAGGTTTAAAGAATTTGGCTGGGATTCAATTCCTCCTGAAGCCATCATATCAACCGGTGAGATTTCTACAGAAGATGAGAAATTATTGTCAGATATATTAAATAGTTATGGAGATTTATCTGGTCAACATTTAGAAGAATTAACTCATTCAGAAACACCTTGGCGTGAAGCACGAGGGAATATTCCCATAGAAGTCAGTTCTAATCAGATTATTAGTAAAGAACTCATGCGAGAATATTATCAAAAACTCTATGAGGAAACTGACGATGAGTAATCGTCAAAAAAAGTTAAAGAAGATTGCAAATAGACAAAGAGAAAAGAATGTCTATTTAACAGAAATAGAAAAACATACTTTAGGGATTGAAGACACGGAATCTCCGTTTGTTGTATTGAAATATTACCAAGCTGATTTTGAATGTTTTTCATCATGGAGTAGCGATGAGCTATGTGCTTTTAGCCAATTTATACTTAAATTGAAAAATAGCAAGTGGGCTGATATCTACAAAACGGGTGGTCAATTAGGTGATAAAACTGGATTTGGATATACTAAACATAAAGAGAGAAGCAAACTACCAAAACATCCTGAACTTGACAATATTAGTCAAGATATTGCTTTTTTTGAATTGCGAGTCACACAAAAAGCTCGCGTTCATGGCTTCAGAGTAAAAGATGCTTTCTTTTTAGTTTGGTTAGATCGTGAACATCGAATATATGGAATGTAGCAATGCCATATCGTGCTGGAAAATACCATGCAAAAGAATACTCCAAGAAAGAAAAGTTCCGCTTGCTCATAATATATGGATCACTGGTTATCTTGTTGTTCATCGTGAGTGAAAAGTGGTTATTTCCTTGGTTACGTGAGTTCGTTGAAACGATACATTGCCAAGAATTATGGGGAATATCCGGCATAAAATTACTCATCTATGGACTTTTTGTCGGATTGCCAGTCTCATTGTTACCGCTTGGCATATATCTTTCACATCGTGGTCTTAAAATTATCCATGAACAGCAATTTCCGCCAGCCGGCGAAAAAGTTTTCAGAAAAACGAAAATAGTCAGAGGAAAAGCAGCCATATTACGAGGCTATGCACATCATATCGTGTTGCTTTCTATCGTGGGAATTGCCATTTGGGGTTACTTGACAGCAGCACAGTTTGATCTGGAAAAAATAGATCGTTCAAGTTGTATCATGGGCAATAAAGTCGGAGGCTAGAAACGAACCATCGAGGAATCCTGAATGTTGAAATTGAACCTTATAACAGCCTATTTATACCAATTATGAATTTAAACGCGACTTAAAAAATCCTATTTATTAAAGAAATAGGATTTTTAGACTGCTCGTAAAATGATATTCGATTGATAATTGCGAAACCCACCAACGCATGGACAGACAGTGCCACAATGATTTAACATCTACTTTTTTCGAAAGCCTCATCACCCATTTCAAAACAGAAAAACATGCCTGAAGTTAAGCAGACTAAACAAGAGCCGGTGGGCATCACGACAGCTGTCGCCAATGTAAAACTGGCTGTCTAGGGACGGTGGCAACAAACCTATTGAAGGATAAAAACTTTATGTTAAAACCAACACTCATTACCCGCACACTATTGACATTTATTCTCACAGCGATACCATGCACCTCATCTCTCGCATTGGCGGACACACAAGAGGAAATGAGGCAGCAAACCCAGGAACAAATTAAAGACTTGCAACAGCAAATTGGTGCGTTAGAAACGACTGTTAAAGCGCTACAGGAAAAAATCCAAACATTAACCTTTCTGGATTTATTGGATAGCGGATTAGTCGCCCATTATCCATTTAATGCCAACGCCAATGACGAAAGCCCGAATGGGCATCACGGAAAAGTCCGTGGCGCGACTCTGGTGGTGGACAGGTTTGGCAATCGGGAAAGTGCCTACAGTTTTAACGGGAAAAACAGCAGGATTAAGCTCTCCGCCTCTGCTATTGCCGGCGCCGAGTTAAGCTTGAATATTTGGTTAAAAACCAAAGATGATAAATATGGTTTAGTTTCAGGTGCGAACCAATCATTCGATAATGAATATCTCATTTATTACAGAAACGGGCTGATCCTTTATTATCACGACAAGGAGGTGGACACCGGCATTGATGTGAGTGACGGCTCATGGCATATGCTGACGATTGTCACCAGTATTTCTCAAACCAAAATTTATGTAGATGGATTACGCCGAAAAATTCTCGACATCGGCTCAAACAGCCCTTTCAAGGTCGAAGGTTTATGGATTGGGGGAGATCAAGATCGAGTCAATGGTCGTTGGCAGACAGCTCAACAGTTCGAAGGCATTATCGACGATATCCGCATATACAACCGTCCCCTGTCCGATTTTGAAATTCAAAGCCTCTATACACTACACTGATTCTAAAATCTTTGTAACTATCGTTGGAGTCCAAAGCTTTAGCTTTGGACGATCTGCGGGCGCGTCCAAAGCTAAAGCTTTGGACTCCAAACGCCGGCAGGACGACAAGAGAATAAGCAGGATTGGTGGGGAAAGTAAGTGACGCTTTTTCATTTGAGCGACCATTATTTCGTTCGTCGCTCTAATTGACCAACAAAGTACATAAGTATAATATAACTAAGGCTCCACCCCACGAGCAAAGTCCACTGCGCCTCAGTCGACAAACTTGGGGCAAGTAAAGCAGAAACGCTACAGGCTGCCATCAACACATATTCCCATAACACAGTACGTCTATGCCCCCAGCCTGACTGTACTAGGCGCTGATAATAATGAGATTTATGGGCTAGCCAAAATTTTTCACCTCGCAATAAGCGTCGTAGCAATGTCACAGTCGCATCAACAATAAACGGCGAAAATAACAGCAACGCGAGCCAGAACGGAAAAATACCTTCTCGATTGCCCCATAGGCTCAAGGCTGCCGCTAAAAATCCTAAACTGGATGCCCCAGTATCACCCATAAAAATGCGGGCGGGAGGAAAGTTAAACACTAAAAATCCTGCAACTGCGCTGGCAATAATGAGATTTAACGTCATAAATAATTGATGTTCAGCCATTGCGCCCAATATCGCCATAGCGCCAAAACCAAAAATAGCCATGCCAGCGGCAAGTCCGTCCATACCATCCATAAAGTTATATAAATTGATCATCCAAATCACAAACAGGCATGAAAGGCTGATTTGTAAAAATGGTGGCAATGTCCAAGCAAAACCAGGTAAAATAATATCGGTAAGCCAAAATTCACCTTGCCATAACAACAGCCAGGCGGCCAAAAAATGTACCATCAAGCGATATAAGACGGAAACATGGCGACAATCATCAATAAATGAGATGACAAAAATTAATAATAAACTGATAAATAGATAAAAAAAATCTTGCATCGCCGGGTGCCAAGTTGTGAGGCTCAATGCGACAACGATTGCAACGCCCCCAGTGCTAGGAGTTGGCTTGGTATGCAAAGAGCGTTCATTGGGCTGAGCCATAATATATAAAACACTGTTTGGGCGACTCAAATGCAGCGTTAATAAGGCGGATATTAGAAAAGTAACTAAAATGAAAATCATCTTATAAGCCCATATCATTATCACGAAAGCCTCTAGGAGAATAAGCAAAATCATGATAGGCAGCGGCATGATCAAAACACAAATCTTGGTTCATTCGTGTTATCATAGCCGCCGGCAATCGAGTCACAATACGACTCAACATTTTAAACACCGGTAACGGAACGGAAATGATACGCGGTTTTTTACCCAACTGCCGAAAAATGGCTTCAACCATATCACGATAAGTCAGAGTTTCTCCTCCGCTCAGATTATAAGCCTTATTCACGGCTGCCGGAGAAAAGCAGGCTTGTAAACAAGCAGCCGCCAAATCATCTGCGTGTACTGGTTGACGTAAACCCGTTCCCCGCCCCAGTATCGGAAAAAAACCAAAGCGGCGGATAAATCGAGCAATAAAGCTCACATTTTTGTCGATACCACAACCATAAATTAAAGTGGGACGTAACACTGTCCAACCCATATTGTGCGCCTGACACAGGGCACTGAATGCTGATTCAGCCTCCCTTAATTGCGCTGCAATGGCTCTTTCACGAATATCGGGAGATTTATACTTGGTAAAACAACTGGTTGAACTAAATGCAATGATGCGTGTAAAGGTGCTATTATGAGCCATACGCGCTAAGAATGGAGGCAACAAGGGCAAAGGGGCGAGATGGAATAAAAACTGTGCTTGGTTGCCCAGATAGCTTGGCAAATCCGCTTGTTGCCAAGTAATCCCAGCACGTTTTTTTGTGGGAGGTGATTGCCGAGTTACGGCTGTCACCGTGAAACATGCGCTTTGTAGGCGCGGCAGCAAAAATCGCCCGATTTGGCTGGTTGCGCCTGTTACTAATGCGTGTGTTGGCATAGTTGCTAAATAAATTTGAACTGTGATTTATGTGATTTTTGTGATTAATGTGATAGTTAAAATATTGATAATAAGTACAATTA
>Ga0209780_1002083_pt1 | contig 13917 bp, 8 predicted proteins | sample WorMetexBAHAMAS2_FD_187384 | JGI IMG/M metagenome (GOLD analysis project Ga0209780, IMG submission 187384) | Marine gutless worms symbiont microbial communities from Max Planck institute for Marine Microbiology, Germany - Inanidrilus exumae... | ecosystem: Host-associated > Annelida > Digestive... | reverse complement strand
ATCGCAACAAAAACGAAGCAGTTAATTAACAGCAGAGTTCCTCCGACAACCAGAGTCGCCGCTAGCAACCTGCTGCCGACTCCAGTCGCTGAAACCGACATTGAATCCACCAGTAATCCATCATCATTTGTTTCCAGTTCGCCGGGTCGAAAGCTCGTCCATACGGATCGGTTTTCCGCCGACCAAAGGAAAACCGGGTTGGTTGTTGACGCTGTATCCATGGAAACCTGCGTCATCGTGGCCTCGTCCGTCGAATTAACTAGCTCCAGCGCGTGAAAGATGGGCTTGAAACTGTCGCGGCGATAAAGTTTCGGTACGAGATGCAACCAAAACGCCATCGCATCGGCCAGATATCTCTGACGCGCTGCTGTCATAACTCCTATGTACAAATATTTTACAACAAAAAGGCAGTCGAGTATAGCAGACTTCGTCCCACCCACCGTGTGCAATGCAAAGAAAGTTTTGCCTAACTGCTGTCTAAAGGGTTAAGTCGTTGTAAAGAGTAGGCCTACAATAGGCGTCAGATACAAAATGTCTGTGCATGGGACTCGTACGAGAACTATGCATTTAAGCTCATCTTCCAACGGGACACTCGCTGTTCCACGGACACGGAGCAGTTTTGGCGACAGAAGCTTTGCTGCTGCAGGACCACTCCTGTGGAACAGTTTACTTACTAATTCACGACAGATGAGCAGCTATGGTCAGTTCAGGCGGCATTCAATCGCAGTTATTTAGTGTTTTTTAGAAATCACAGTGCATTGGTGTGACTATGATTTTATGCACTACAGTAGCACACTCACTCACTCACTCGCTCACATTAGCAAGAAGGTAAGTACCCGTAAGTAAGTAAATTTATAGAGCGCGGTTATCGTCAAAAACCTCTACACTTGACTCGCTCGATCGCTCACTTAATTGCTTATTTAATGTTCACAGCTAATTTCTCGTAGATAATCCCATATACATGGTGGCGCAAAATCCCGGGTCGTTCGCCACTGTTAGTCAGATATGTGGCAAATATTTCACCGGGTAGCGCGGCGACACGTTGACCCACTTTAGCTCAGTGTTCCCAAAATATCTACACTAATTCAGGGATTCGGTGCCACGCTGGCTAACCTACCATTTTTTGTTTCTGACTTTCGGGCACTCTGAAATGTAACAGCCAGAATGCCCGAAAGTCGAAAACTAAAATGGTCGGTTAGCCAGCCTGGCACCGAATCCCTTTGTCACTGTAGCCAACTTTGGAACTCTGGGCAAAAGTGGGTTAATATGCAGTTTGATGGCTGACAAGCATGAACTTCTGAATCTGACGGTGAAAGAATTTTGAAAGTCAGACAATATCTGATGAAGTTAAGCGCAACGGTACAGTGGCAACGTTTTGACTCATTGGCCAATGGTGCGTTATTTGCTCCACCCTGTACAGTCGTGACAAGCGACCACGACCTAGATCTAAAATAGCAACAAGAAATAAAGAATGGTCGTGTTCCGTAATGAAAATCTTTATCACCACAAAAACGTGATAGATATACACATAAATGTACAACACAAATACAATTTACAAAGAAATGCAGCAAAGTATAAAATAGAGAGCAACTCAACAATATATAGCTGCGAATCGGACATTTAATTATAGAATTAACATCAAACGACTAAATTACATAAGGAAGTGTAAGGGTAGGAGTGTCTCATCGTATCGAAATTATTTTCAGTTTAGCAATTTTTTAGCTTGGTAATGGAAATTCAAAATATAGCCGACAGTCGTTAATTGTCACTGTTTGTTGTTATACTCGGACGATTATGTACACTGGCCGCGTTGCGTGCTGCCTCCTGCTGAGTCACGTTGAGTATGTCCCGCGTGCCCAATTAAAGTTAGAAAAAAAGATGAGACAGACAGAGAGACAGATAGACGGATGGACGCCAGACCGTTACATTACGCTTACCGCTAGACGCGGCCTGCTTAAAAATAGCATATCGGAAATTTAGGCCAATGACGAACGTATTTTAAAAATGATGCAACGTGCGTCTTTCTAGAATGACGCCAACTGATTGTTGTTAGTAAATCACTGTTGCTATTGTTACCAATCTGAAGGTAGTGCTCGTTGACTGGGTCGAACGGCGGCCAAGGCATCGTCTTCATTTCATAGCCGGCTTTCATGTTCGGAAAACTTTCACCGATGTTCGGATTTCTGCACATGGTCAATAAGCAACGCGTTTTACGATAGGTCTACAGACCACCCAACCACAACTTGAACAATAACAAGTAATCAAAGAATTCTAACGAAAAGCGGCATCACCGTCTTGTCAACCATCGCGACGGTGCATGGGTTCGTTCGACCTTGACCCCATCTAATACATGCTTCCTTAGGTTCACACGAGTCAGTCCACCAAACGGCATCTCGATCGGTTCAGCCGTTTTTGCAGGGCTCACGAACGTGACCGGCGGACAAACAGACAGACAGACACACAGACCGACCACGCTACTCCGTCTGTAAGAATAGCCCGCATCTTGTGCAATAATAATAAAATTAGTAATAATAATAATAATATTATTAATAATAATAACAATAACATGTCAAATAGTTACATCATATATAGGCCTACTAAATGTGGAAAGGTGCAAAAAACCTCAACGTTTTGCCGATTTTTATATGGGTATGCATATTAATTTAAGCAAAAGGTGAAAAACACGAAAAAGCAAATGTCTCAACTGATCATGTTTTACGGTATATTTTTACAAAAATCCGGACACGATAGGGGCCCACAGCCCTTGGCCCCCAGTTGCTATGTGCCAGTGGCTAGCTGTGCATAGATTCTTGTTAAACTCGCGTGTACGACACGAATTCGAAAAGCGCTTGTAATAGAGTCAGGCGCAAAAAACGCGCAGAGCATGGCTATATGACGTTGTTTAGAGATGAAGTGGACTATGGCGAATCACAGAAGCACCCGACCTCCTTCTTGACTGTTTGGGAAAATGCCAAGACACCGAAGAACGTACTTTGAACATAGACTTTAAGTTATTTATGTTTATTCTCATTAAATATGCTCGCTGCGCTCGCTCGGATGGCCCGCTTCTCCAAGGCATAGAATACGCCATCACTGACACCCGAGGCAACGAAAAACGATGAGTCGGTGATGTGATAAAATGTTGATTACAGACCGGGTTAAAAGTTGGCCAGATCACATATTCAGTGGCTCCGGGCGTCTTGGTACCGCAACGTAACATGAGAGATTATATACAACGTCGAGGGCATGCCTTGAGTGACATACGACCTAACTCGGCGTTCTAGCGTTCTTTTACTACGCGGTCTCTACACCGAAAAAAGTCGGCATTATTATGGTTTCTATGGGTCTAAAATCAAAATTCACTGCCATAAAGTAAAATCACGCACAGAAAAGAAACACGGACAGAACTGACGTGGATCTGAATCGGAGATTTACGACTGATAAGAGACCAATATGGTGGGATATCGCCAGCACATAATGTAATCAGTACGAATAATATTAAATTAAAATAACCCAGCTAACCGCATAACAAACAAGACAAGCGACGAAAAGCAGATTTCGCCCGTGTGAATCTCATGGCGGCCGCATCACGTAAATTATTCTATGCATTGTTCGCCTCCACAACCAAACTCCATTATGATTAGTTATCTGTGTATGCCCCATTATGCGAAAATATATCTTATCCACGAAAAAACTAGGGTTAGGCTTAGGTTAGGGTTAGGGTTATGTCGTTCCACCCTTGCGATCATCTTTCTCCGCTAACTGGTACATTCCTGACACGAATCTTCATTTCGTTCATGTTCGTTTCATATTGCAGGTCGAACAGTCTGGCATTTTTTCCCTTCCACGCTTCGTTTTCATCTTTAAATTAAAATTCTTTCCGAAAACATCTTAAAACCCATCTTTTCCAGTCTGCAGTTAATAGCCCCTAGCGACTTGTCCAGTGCCTCTGATTCATTCTACTGAATGATTATGGCGCTTAATCAAATTTTATTACTTACTTACTTACATACTTACAACTCTGACGGCACCGTGAGTTGACTCACTCAGTCGCTGACTTAGACCGTGGTTAAGTGTAGGAAATAAATGTTTCACCTTAGATGGATATTCACCGGCGTATACTTCATTTCAAACATGTAACCAAAATCTGAAATAAACCGAAAGAATTTTAGCCGCTGAAAAAAGTCTCTCGGGCGAATCGAGCATGTCGGAAAACGTTTATGGGATGAGTTGCACGCATTATACGGAATTACGGTAACGGCAACCAACCCTGATCGGATGAAATTGACCCAGTAGCGCATCACTAGAAGACTAAGTGCCCGTTGAGTTGCCGAACTGTCGGTGGTCAATGGCTGACCGAACACATAATGAAGGTCGTCGCCGTAAACCGTGTCCGCCCATCGCGGGTTGATATCGGCGCGTGTTGGCGACGCCAGGCAGTAGACGTACGTAGCACCTGTCGCTGTACCCGGATGTGTTGCCATGAAAAAGTGACGCCGTGCTACCTCTATCAGTGGAGATACCTGTAACACGCACCGCGTTCAGCGACAACTTTAGTGGTCCAGATACAGCGATAGGTCCGATGTGTTGGTCTGTCTATGCGTCCGGGCAATAAGTTTTGAACGAAACGACATGTAACTTAGGTATTTTGGCACGCTGCTTCGTCTCGACATTATCTAGGTCAAGGTCAGTGGTCAAGGTTATAGGTCAAAGTTTATGGTCAAATAAGAAAAATGTTAATAGCAGTCGGTGCGACCTAGAGTACAGGCTTCCTAGTTTAATCATCTGAAATAGGATAAATAGGCGAAGTTTTATTGCCTTTCATGAGACTCTAGTGTAGTGCAGTTTGCCACCAGCTCTGAGCAAATGTAGTTTATCAACTTAACAGTTTTCAACAGAAATTGGAAACGCATCTCTTCGGGAAACTAGCGGCGCCACTGTGCCGTTTCTGTTATATTTTTTCGCCGTAGCTTACTTAAGTATAGAAAATACACGGTGAAACCGTTCTTTCAACAGCTGAAGCGACGGCTGTAGCAGCTGCTGACCTGTTCTTGCGACCTTTAGCAGAGATTGTTGTATTCGTGTATCAAGAAGAGAGAGCACGGAAAAATGGACGGTTCAGATTGCTCCCCCACAAGTTGTCACATCCGCGTGAAACACGAGAAAAAATCTCGCGGAATATTGCGGAAATGTTAATTAATTGGCTTTCTTCTCTTCACTGACGTTTGCTGCGATTTTACTGTATATTATTATCAGTCAACCGACTTGTCATTAAGTTTGCACGGTTTATCGGTACAGCTAAACTGAGTCTATATTTTGTCAATTGACTGATGTAGACTAGAAACATGGATGGAATGAAAACGGAAACAAATGTTTCTGGGGACGGCTGTCATTTCTGTTTCGTGCAGGTCTTTACTCAGTTTTATTCTGGTGACTCAGAAAAACTGCAGATCAATGACATTTCAGTTCTGTTGCGCCTCAACAAACTTAACAAAAACCGTTTCTGACTCTGACAATATACCTTAAAAGGCGTAGATTTGTATAGCGCTTAATTATGAAACTCATCTCTAAAGCGTCGAGGATGGCACGTGTTGAAGTTCTACCTGCCACCCACACGTTCATCCATACGAATGCAATGAGCCAGCCATCCTGCATTTAGTCCCAGCCGCAGAGATTCACCGCACTTTGGCCGGTACTCATTTCCGTCCCAAAGAGAGCAGGAGGCTGAGTTGGCCTACTGCACATCGAGAGACCTGATGTCCGTCGGCAAGCAGCCTCATGAGCAGGTCGCGTATAGCGGCGTGATCGCGACTGGAACTCGATGAAGTCCAGTCTTGTTGTACGTGTCCGTAGTACTGGTACAGCAGTACGTCGTACAGATCCGGTCCCTCTGATGCGTAGACGGCCGACACGTACGAACTGACGATGGCTCTCAGCTGCCCCGGGCTCACGCCCTCTTGCACCTCGCTTTTGTTCAGGTACACAAAACCTGCGCAATCAACGTTATCATCATCATTCCTAATGTCATCACTCGAGATGGAAAACATGATGAAACATCGATTCCAATCGCCGAATCGCATGTAAAATTTTCGATTTAGCACAATTGGCGGTTGATAGGTTATCGGCGAATATCGAAACTCAGTAAACTTGCCTATCGGTTCGGTTTCTGATTCTGTGTTCATGTTCGCACTGTTGCGCCCGCCTTTTTCAGTCCTGGGCAAAATATCTAGGCATACAAGGTCAAACCAACCCACAATATTTTACATGCTTGTAATTTATATCCGAGCCATTCGAGCCTAATACTGTATTGTGAGCATTCCACACAATACAGCCATACCCTCTTACTACTGCGGTTTTTGCAAGGTAGTTTCTGTTAACGTTGGAGAAAGTACCTTCATTGTTGACGAAGCCGAGTAGTAGACTGAGTTGTGACCACTGCGCCGAGGAATCTTGCAGCTTCAATGGATGTCGGACATCTGTCATCATCCGGTCATCTTTGCTGACCACTGGTCCGACCAATGATCGATAGCTGGCCGTTGGCAGATCAGTGCTGATTAACTGGTTAACTGGCACGTGACGGAGACAGTCGGTCAACTGCTGATGCTGCTGCTGCTGCTGCTGAAAATGATATGAAAGAGTACAGTTCAACAGCGCATCTGACTCAGTAAGCAGTCGCCTCAAGAACAGCTCTGGTTTGTCGACCAATGCCCACGGGTTGAGCGCACTGCCGCTCTGTAAAATCACTCGATGAAACAGATCGCCGTCTGTAACGTACACACATTCGTCAGAAATAATAATTACCGTCATCAATAATGTCTTCAGTGCTTTTGTCGCTGTATTTTGGGCGTCAGAAAAAGTGATCGACAGTAGTTAACTGCTTGTAATTGAACCGCTTTTAGTAGTTATAAATAGTTATTAACAACATTTTTAACCATTGGGTAACAGTTGTAAAGTAGTGAATAACTACTTCTTGAAAAAGTGGTTAAAAATTAGTTAATAGATAGAATGAAGTGACGTCACAGTAATTTATAATCTCTATGTTGTATGGCAAGTTGTCGTACTTTGAGAAGTTAACTGGTGAAGATTTGTCACGTTGTTTAAATATAACTGAATCTATAGGTTCAAGAAAAGCTTAATGCTAGCACCATCTTGGCGATCTGACTTTAAGTGTTGCAAAATGTTTACATTTCCTTGCCGTACATCATGGAGGCCAAAACAGCTGGCATAGACAAAATTTATTTAACTGGTAAAATAGACAAAATGAAGAAATTACGTTACTGTCTATCTATGTATATGTAATTACTTTTAAAATAATTATCACTGCGGAATGCCAATCTATATGATATAATAATACACCTAGAGCTTAACGCATTGTAGCTGAAGCTGTTGGTTAACAGTGTCATTTACTGCACGGTACTTTGGTAGATTTTTCCAACAGAAGAAAGCCTAATTTGATGTAACCCCTTAACTTCTCAAGACTTAGCGAAATAAAAACCGCACTGTTCTACGAAACAGATCTAAGCAAAAACATTATAACAGCATTACTGCAACAGTTTTCATTTATATTTTATGATATGTGACAGACATGTAAATTACTCTTTTATTAGGCCCAGACAGTGACAGTTCTGATAGCGTTAGCCATGGTTGTCATGGGCCTAATATTAAAATTAGCAAGCACAAAACGCCACTATTCAATCGTGTCCGTTAAGATTGCTAAGGTCTAGTCTTGTCAACTGATAAACAACCGACAACTGATTTTATTAGAACAATCTTGCAGCCTTGAAGGGCTCAATTGCTAAATAATACAACAAAGTGGTACATTGTGTTACCAGTAAAAAGTGAAGAAGAAAGAAACAACTAATTGTCACTCACATTTAAGCTTAGTTTATCATTCTGTATATTTGTATTTCGTGCATTTCTGAATCGCATTTCTGAATGCGTGTTCAACAAACAGAAATAATAACCTGCAGTTAAGGGCGAGATGGCCAGTAGGTGAACCAGCGCCGCTCCGTGTCCGTGACCCATTAATGACACCAAACCCGGGTCTCCACCAAACGACCGAACATTTGCTTTGATCCACTCAAGTGCCGACAAAATATCGTACAGAGCGTAGTTACCTTGTATGCTGCCCTCCGCTATTCCGGTACTCCAGAAACCTATGATACGATACAAACAGTAATCACACTTATAATCTCAGGCCTAGGCGACATGAACTTACACCGGCGATTAAAGGCGATGCTAAAAACGTTTTTGAAAGATAGCTATTCAAAGACATATATTGATCACTACAATTTCGTATTTTGTACTTCTTTTCTTTTTTTCACTGTCTTGTGTTGTTTTTCGTTTTTACTGTGCTGCTGCGTTCTGACAGCGGTATTTTACACATTGAATTGAATTGAATTGAACATGCATAGGTCGTTAAATGTAGGCCTACGTTCAACAGCTTACCGGTGGCCAGTTTAATTTGCCGCACAGAACCGTAACAATTAAGAATATTGGTGAAAGAAGTAAAAATAACAAGAAGCTCAGCTATCGCCGAGAGACCCGCGCGACGTTCTGAAACAGTTGAAATATCGGCCTACTTTTGTACGAACAAGGTGTCGCCTTAACGGAACCGTCTCGTTCTGCCCCTGATGAGTTGCGCCGCCGTAGAGTGTTACAAAATACGACAGACAACGACGACAGACGACGACAGACGCCAGCGAGCAAAACAATACTGGCCCCTACACTATGTGTAGGCGGGCCAGTAATAACGCAAACAGATCACTGGTCAGCCTCAGTAGCACATTCAGCAACTGCCGCGTTTTATTCCGCTATACCTGCATAGTTTTGTACGCGCATCTTTCAACTATCGCACAGCGAGCATGTAATGCCGTGCGTGTCATCAACAGACTTCCATACAACTAACCTTTTGCCAAGTTACTTTGGCCACTTGTTAAAGCTATCGGTTTTTGTTCTCAGCTAGTCGGTATTTGTTAGGCTATTATTTTTTCCTTATTTTTTCGTTTCTATGCAGTGCGCTAGATTAAGCTGGCCATATCGTTAGCTTTGGGAGCACGTTAATCTCCCGTATCGGTTCGTATCGTATCGTATCGTATCGTATCGGACTCACCGAGTAGACCAAGTCTGTAGTTGATGGTGATAACGACAACTGATCCATACGATGCCAGGATGCTGACGTCATGCACGTTGCCGGTGCCGAACTCGTACGATCTGTCTCCGTGTACGAACATTACCACTGGTAACAGCGACGACGCCGATGACGTCGTATTTCTTTCTGCTGAAACAAGCAGCAAGAGAAGCCAGTAAGTAAATCCAGACGCCGTATGGTTGATACGTTTCTTGCAAAAACCGGCGATTGTATTGTACTCTTGAGTCTAAGAGCCGTGGCATAGCCAGATGGGGTTTAGGCGGTTCGGAGAATTGGTGCCTCCGACTTCAAGGGGCCATAAACCCCGAACGCTCAAGTGACGCCAAAAATGGCCAACCGAACAAAACTGACTGAAAGAAAAAATGCGCGAACCTGGTTCACAATGGACTGAATCTGTTGGATTTCTACGCACATAACTCTTAACGGTGTATATACAGGGCTTTACTTCTAGGCTCTAGCCTATACCTATGGCCCTTCAAAATACCATTGCTTTTTCTGGCACATATTCAGTGTTATTAGCATATTAAGGTGAAAGGGTGCGGCTTAGATGTTTTTTTTGGTCCACCCCGTAGTTGCATGACCTGATTGAATGTTGTACACACGCAGCAGCGAAGTGTCGTTGTTCAATCAATGGATATTGTGTGTCAGAGATGAACTCAATTCACGTACGATCAATAAACTGACTGTCAGCGGTCCGCATGGCGCCAATAACTTACCATAGTACAACCACTCAACCACCGACCTAGATCAGCCTACTAGCACCATGACAGCGATACATAGGGTGCAAAGTAATCACTATTCTTTGTCTGTTGTCTTTGTCTCATCGTCAACCTCATTCTGGTACCAGTTCCTCCATTTCCGACTCACCTATTCCTTCATTCATTACTTCTTCCTCTTCTATTCACCACTCTGTACATCCATAACTCCCTCTTTCTTTCACTCCCGGCTTAAAACCTACCTGTTTCACAAATCCCACCTCCCTTCGTTTCACTTCTTCCTCCCGGACTGCCTCCATGGACTATTGCCTGAACCGTTTCTTCTGAACTACTCGGATATTGTTTTTATTCTTTCCCTTATTTTTTCATTTCTGTGTCGTGAGCTAGATTAAGCTGCCCATCTCGTCAGCTTTTGCGCGCACGTTAATCTACCGTATCGTATCGTATGGTATCGTGTCGTATCGTATGTAAGGTGCAACAGAGTTGGAACCGGATCTTCGGGTCGCTGGTCACACGTAGGGCTGCCAAACTTTCATTATGCTATTCCGGGGACACCCTGTGTAATCGTTCGGTATGTTAAAATAAATGCACACTGTTGGAAATGTAATGTAATGTGAATGTGAATTTGTATAGCGCATTGTCGTAGAACTTCTAAGGCACACAAGTATTGTATAGCTACTGCATCAACTAGAGATTGTACAAGAAGCTCAGCTATTGCAGAAAGACTGCGCGACGCGCCATGTAAATTGAAGTTCACTCTAGGTCATCGTTAATGGCGCAGTTCGATAATTCGTATAATTACTTCCTATTAGCGGTCCGTAGTAACAACGCTTCTATCTTTATTTGACTTTACAGCCGGTATTTTGATATTGCAATGCGTCCGTGGCCGGCCCCGAGTGGTAATAGTTCGGACACGACATGTGATGATGTATGATGGCGGGCAGTGAACCAGCAACCTCTGTTGAACGAGTTTGACACTCCCGCCACCGGACACGGCGCCCCGCCCTTGCGTCGCATGATTCTTCATTGAAGACAAGATCCTGAATTAGTTGAAATAGTTTTTTTTCGCAAACGTGGCAAACTCAATATCTTGTGTGCATGTGTGCACTTGTCACACACAAGTCTGCTACGTTGACTCTTAAAATAGAGGTTCATAGACTGAGTTCATTTTGATGGTTCTTTCGCTGTTCTGACGTTTTGCTTTTATCGATTTTTTATTTAAACATTTCATCTTTTACTGTACATACAACTGGAAGGGCTAGCGTTTTTACCACGCGACGCTATGCTAGAGCGGTACATGCTATGGCCCTGTGTCTGACTGCCCTTCGTCATAAGCCGATGTTCTATCGAAACGGCTAAACGGATGGTGCTGGTTTCATGGCTATCCCTCTCGAATCCTACACTGTGTTGTAAGGCATTCGGTACGTATCTTCAAGAATCAAGAATAAGGGTACTTCCGTAGCTGTGGAACCTTGACCTTCAGAGTGCAAGGTTCCAAACTCTGAACTTAGCCGATTTGTCCTAATTTTTTTGTTCGCCGCGGCAACTTCCGCCGGCAAGACGATCGTCGCAAGTCTAGTGTCTTTCACACTTTATACAATACGTTAATACAAAACAAATAAAACCAAATGTTCAGTGACATAATTTCACAAACTCATATTCAGTCACCATTTTGTTACGCCCACCGAATCCGACAAGTGTCTTTCACTAAGAAAGTAACACTACAGCAAGTGTTGTCAGCTTCGTTCGCCAGTTTATCGCATTAAGCGTCCACCTTTGTTTACAGCACTACGGGCGTAAAGCTGTGCTTTTCGGTCGCAGTCTAATCATATCGCAAAAGAATATCAGAGATGATAACGATGGATATGTGTACACAGGAAGTTAGTCTGCGGCAAGTTGAAGCAATGAATTTCGCTGACTCACACTACGTCAACTCCAGCAAAAATACTCGTGATCGATAGAAGTAACTGACGACATCGAATTTGATTCATTAGTGCATCACCACAGCAAACGGCGGATGCGTAAGCCCTGGGATTAACGCCATCGTGAATTGATGGCTTTCAACGCCATAGAGAGACGTCATGGTAACCTGGACATTACATACAGTAGTACGTTACGATGCCCTTCTATTAAGCTAACCGGCATTCTGTCAATTATTTTTAAGTTACTTCAATTAGGCTACACCTGCAATTATTCACTACCAAACGGAAGCTGAAGACTCACGTCATCGAGTAGTAACGAACAGTGTTGGGCGCCTTTATAACTTTATGTAATGTTGGCTATGTTATATCAGTGTTATGACTTACTTAGTACTTCGTATTATTTGTATGTGTATGTACTTACGTACTTACAGTGCTTACACACAAGAAATACGACTTACTTTTTTAAATTACTGCGCATAATAATAAGAACAAGCATTAGAAAGTGAGTGCCAACCACTTTTCGTAATGCAATTAAAACTTTTTTAAACGCTGATATTTTCTTGGCAAGTGAAGGCAATAAATCTCAAATATTAGACTTTTAGAATTTGACTTTAAGAACAGACGCATCTCAAATAGTTCTATTAGAGACAACCCAATTCCACTGAATGTGTAGGCCTAATTGAGCTGTAATTGAGATCGTTATTATGCCCCAGGTAATTCTTTGTACTAACAAAGGTACACAAAAATCTTGCGCATTTTTCAGTAACCGTTAGTTTTAAAATGCCTTTCATATATAATACAAAACGCAAGCAAATTGTATTTTGATAATCCCACAAAATACAGCGTTTTTTTCTTTCGCATCACTGTATACAACCAAAGCAATTCATGATACGTATTTCAGATATCACTCGACAACTCTTCGTACTGGTTTGTACCGGAGCGTTCCATTCCTGGATCATTGGAAACTACCACAGAGTGGCGCAATTTCAGCTCTTTGGACACACCACTAATCTCGCGGGAGCAGCGACGCATTACCAGATAATCGACAAGAAGGGCAGGCCTGCGTTGCTGGGGAGGTGAATAGTTGGGGAATAAAAATAAAATAAAATATAAAAAATAAATAATAAATTCATTGATTGATGTATTAAGGTTTTACGTCCTACCCAACACAAAATAGGTCACTTCGGAGACGTTCTACGTTCTTCTCAGCCAATCTCTTGGCTTAGTACTGAAAACTAAAACAAACACAACAAAAGCAAACATGCATCCACAACAAAATATACAGCATGAAATTAACACAAAAACTAAAGCCTGGTTTGGTCGCCTCCTGCGACCTCTGGCGTGAAAACGGAATGGACCTATTCTGGAAGAAGTAGATAAGTCAGGAAGTCAATGAGTAAGGAAGTAAACAAGTAAGGAAAGACGTTAAGTAAACAAACAAACAATATATATATAGCGCCAAAATCAACAAATGAGTCACGGCGCATTACCACCCGGAGCCCGTGGCAATAAATTTATTGAACTTATCAGAGTAGTATAGTGCCATGACTTATCTTTAAAATTGAAATTCAAGAAATTCGAAGTCTTGATCTGCAAATTAGCATATGCCATATATGTTCAGCTCAACCGTCGCTATCTTGTGCTGCCAACATTAAGCCCAGGCGCATGTGGTCACCCTGCAAGACTACTGATCCCCATTTCGTCACATAAATGCTCTGTGGGTGGGGCGGAAGAGGGTGCGGCGCGTGGGGGTGGTCTCGCAGTCTCGCGTGAGTTGGCGAGATTTTGCGATGACGTCATCTCGTTTGACGATGACGTGATGACGTTATTGTGTCAAATTGAATGACTTTTAACTTGAACTAGTTCGATCGTTGCAGAGGTCGCTTTCTACATCTCTCTGCTTGTAATCTGTCTTATGTCTCTTTCCGTAACACGAAATGGGCCAGGTCAAATGGATCATGAAAATTGGGTCAGTGCATATCAGAATTGGACGTGAGCGGGAATGCAATAGCATGTACAATCCGTCCACTTCTACCAAGTAGTTTCAGCTACCATTCACGGTTATTTCTAGTTTTATTAACATTTCCATCTTAGCCTGAATAACTAATTTCATTCCTCCACTCCAAAA
>Ga0209780_1002082_pt1 | contig 13920 bp, 11 predicted proteins | sample WorMetexBAHAMAS2_FD_187384 | JGI IMG/M metagenome (GOLD analysis project Ga0209780, IMG submission 187384) | Marine gutless worms symbiont microbial communities from Max Planck institute for Marine Microbiology, Germany - Inanidrilus exumae... | ecosystem: Host-associated > Annelida > Digestive... | reverse complement strand
TGTTGGCTTGGTCTGGGGGTTGGCGGCCACCTTGGCGCTGAGTCTGCATTCATCAAATGAACCGGGTGAACTCTCGCAATGGCTTGCCATGATGACAGCACCATAAATATCGACTTGGTTATTATTGAGCATTGGGCCGGGTTAATTTTTGACATGGATTTTGTGATCAAACAGTCGGTAATAGAGAGTGCTTTGCAGTTGTCCGTTGTGTGTATTGCGTTTCAGCTGGTAACATGCTCTGGAGCGTACAAGGAAGGAAGTCTGCGAATTATTCGCAATGGAATTGGCATCCATGAACATGCTAGCATCGATCTAGCTGGAATTAAAGGTTAGTCTGGAAGATTTTTGTCACCCTCTATCCAACCTGATTCTTCACGTGTTCATCTGCCCCATGCATGCCTCACAGATGTAAGAATAGAGTTGATCAGTTTCCATGCCAAATGTAATATAAGACAACTGAACCTGGTTTTAGTTACTGTCTACTTTAATGCCCCATGTGGGCCCGGACAATCCCCCTCCCCTTTTTTCTTCACTTCCCCACAATGCCATTTTCTGCTCTATCTTTTGGTATCTTTTACTTTTCCCCTTTTCCCTTTCTTACTCACTCTATCTATTTTCTTGCTGTTCCATCTTTTCCCATTCTACCAGAATAGGCCCACTCCATTTCCACGTTTCCAGCCTGGATCTCATAGGAGGAAACTAAACCTGGCTTTCGTTTTTTTTGTGTGTTGATTTTGTGTTGTAGTGTTTAGTTAAGGATGCATGCTTGTTTTTGTCGCATCTAGCTCTTGTCTTGCAGTGTGATATTTGTCTCCTGTAGGCACTAGCATAATAATTTAAATGAGCCTCTCGATCCCTTTCCCTTTTTAGGTGGCTGCTGAACAAAAAGGCGGCCAGGGATGAGGTTAATATATCGCTGGCCTTCCTTTACTGGGTAGGCATAGCTTTCCACCCCTGACCTTTTGTCTCTGATATAGCCATATTTGTGCTGAAAAGGGACATAAGTCCTAACTGTTGTCTACTTTAATGGTATACATAGAGAGACAGAGAGAGCTACTGGTCTGTTATATGTGTTTCTGTGTGTTATTGTCTGTGTGTGTGTGTATCCGAACAACTTTTGACCTAGATTTTGGCATCTGGTTCACCTTGGCCGTATGTAGGTCAGGTTTGAAGGTCAAAGTTCACAGTTGCAGGAGGTTAAGTCCCTTTTTTGCTACAGATATAGATAACCGATTGAAAAGCAAAAGTTACATTGGGAAACCAGTTAATTCAGTGTGGCTGAAAAGCAGACCTGAATTGGAAACTGTAAATAAGTAACAGTGAGATGATGATAATTCATGGTCGACAAAAATGTTGCTGAAGTGGAACCTCGTTTGTTGTTTTAAGTTTTTTAGGTCGACTCTTTAGAGTCGGCTTGATAAAGCCGGTCTCAAATGTTCGTCCATACGTTTGTTTGTCCACAAAAAGTTCCTTTGATTTCAGTGAAATTTGGCGTGTAGCCGAGGTCGATGAGTGATGCACGACGGTATGCAGTATGACCCGATCCCCCGATTTAAGGTCATGGTCAAAACACAAGCCCTTGAAAGTTGGAAATCCTTCCATTTTCAAAAGCTGTTTTCTCTGTCATTTACAATGGAAGCCGGCAACTGACCACGGGTTCTGAAACTAGGACACAATATCTAGATTTGGTCAGGCCGGATTTTTGATATTTGGCCTAGTTTTTGTGTCAATACAAGCCGGGGGTCAGACTTCATTTGTTCTAATAGAAGCCGGGTCTCCAATACAAGCCAGGCCTCTAATAAATTCGAGTATCATAGAGCTATGCCCTAATTGCACACTGTGGTGCATTCCGTCATTTGTGCGTATTGCATGATTAGCAGAACGGCGGTATGGCCTACCGGGTATTTCGCTTTGCACGTAATAAAGATAAAACCAAGAATCTTGGTGTTTTAAATACATGTTCATCGGTGAACCGGGTGGTTGTAATAGAAGCCGGGTCTCTAATAGAAGCCGGGTGGTCTGACACTATTGTTCTAATAGAAGCCGGGGGCTTCTATTAGAGGAAATACGGTATGGCTGCCAGTGGTGGTGTAAACAGTGTGTGTTGTACACTTATGATCTGCCCCAACGAGACATTGTGTCTGTTTGTAGGTGTGTGGTCCCTTCGCGTTGCTTCAACAAAGTGGGACAATGTCTTAGTGCTGGCGTTCGTTGGCCAGACCCGGTATGTCATTATGTGTGCGGGCAAATAAAGTAAACAGTGTATAGCAGCTAGCAACAACTTTCTGATAAAGTAGCGAGATATTGGTGGAAAATCATGGATCTGAACGTACCCCGCCTCTGTTTGGCACCCCCGTTAGGGATGATCCCGTTGGAATTTGGCCGAGGTTTTTTGGTGTCAGAAAACTAGAGTTCCTGATCTATCGTACGGCAGTGTTTGTGTGATCCTAGGTTTAGCAGTCTTTGTAGAACTTTGACTTGTGTCACATGGACAGGCACAATGACGGCATATGCCGCGCTAGCATAGCGTTGCACGGATTCGGATAACGCCTCAGCAACTGAAGGGAAGGCGTGCGACGTGAAATCTGATTGGCAGCCGTTAACTCATGCGCTCTATGCTTCTTTATACATTTGAGCTCCGAGTCTTTGTGAATTATTCTGTTCGCTGACGAAATTGAAATGTATATCAGTAAACACGATGGAAACAGTTGTTTCAGCAGTTAGTGAAAATTTGATGCCAAAAGTCCACAACCTGTATGGAAAAATATGTAATGTACGGCGACAAAACTCCTGCGATAAGTTTTACAAGGTAGTGTAGACACATTAGTTAGGTGAGGTGGACAACTAAGCTCTCGTGCGATGTCAAATTATGTGAGGAATTTTGGTGCCAAAAATTATTGAAATCATACAACTATTCCTCAACTTATAGCCAATAATATGAGTGGATGTTTTTTCAGAAACACGGTGTACATACAGTAGAAAAGATGTAGTTATCTGTGCATGTGAGCTTGTTTTGCTGCTGAAGCAATTTACCTGGCCATGGTATTGCAGTGCTGTAATGGACCTAGGCACAGCAGTGAAGTCAGGACCCTCAATAGTCAATAGGCCATTAAGACACACCGACATCATTGCCCAGTAGGCTTACAAGTTTGATTTGACAGCTCGGGACATGCCCACAGATAGATCCTATTTCGTGTTGAGTGCGACATAATATCTTAACTCAGTAACTTAATCTAACTCGGTCTGCTCAAGACCGTCTAGAATGTATTAACTGTAATCAGTTACATGTACTTACTGTAAACCCCGGGTCGACTCAGCCTTCTACCCTCTGTGGGACGGTATAATGAATACCAGCCAAAGGATGGTAATGCTCTGTGGCTGGGTAGGTAACCGCAGGCCTGGCGGAAATTTATGGCAGTCTACCACCGCCGGGTGGATGAGTTATAGTCACCTGCGGACTGACTGCCTGTATACCGGCATCATCTCCGGTCCCAATGCTCGGTAACGAGTCGACCTAATAACATGTGTCTAAAATCATAAAATGTCCGTCTGTCCGTACATCCAACCATCCAATGTTTCTCCGATTTCAATAAAATTTTGGTATGTAGGTAGAGGTCAATGAGTGACGCATGATGGTATGCAGTATGACCCGATCCAAGGTCAAGGTCACGAGCCCTTGAAAGTTGGAAATTCGGCCGTTTTTAAAGGCTATGTCCTCCCCCATTTATAATGGGGGCTGGCAAATGACCACGGATTCTTAAATTAGAGGACAATACCTACAGCTATTTGGGGCCGGATTGGATTCAGGTTTGATTTTCGTCCCAGTTTTTGTGTCACGTGACATTGAAGTTGGCAGTGAGTAGGAGTCGACCGTCAGTCTCATATGGGGCTAATTTTGTCTACTGTAAAACCACCCGTAAACCTTTCTACAGTCACCCGTGACAAATACTGTTCTCGATTCAACTTTTCATGGCACTGAATTGTTTGTAACTTGCTGATGTTCCATTAAAGGATTAGTCACACACCGTGTCACCAACCCCTTATTATAGATTTTATCAAAAATATATACTGGTATGACAAAGTATAATCCCAAGCATACAGTATAACCAAGTTTGTGCTTAAATCACTATTAAATTCTAACTGATCTACTGGCAGCCCTGTGAAATCGTGGTTGGGATGTCTGTGTAGGGTGCTGACGTTGAGTGGTGAGGAGGTGGAGGAGACGGAGATGGAAGGCTTTGATTCCAATCAGCAGACATTCGGCTGCAGCAACGTATCTCACGACCAACTGCTGCAGGTTAGGAACCGCAAACCGGACGCCTGACCAGTGACATCCAGGGGCGGTGGCATACTTTGAGAAGTGCTATGGCCACAGACCCGTGAGGGATGGAGGCAGACTGAATACCTTGGCACCTGTTTTATTACCCGTACTCGTCAGGTACCGGGGACGTTCAAAAGCTGTGAAAATTTTAAAATCATGAGTAGACGTGTAATATGATGTATATAATTACAAACCGACTCGGTCTCAAATGTTATTGATTAGGTTTTGTTGCCACTGTAGCCTAAACACTAAACTGCACAGTGCGAGAAAGTGCTATGGCCAAAGCCATTAGTGGCCATAGTGCTCCTAAAAGTGGTATGGCCACGGCCAACGCAGCCATTCTTGTGGTGCCGCCCCGTGATATCCCTGCAGAGTTCATCCTTATCAGTTCCCGCCCAGTTTCACTTTCATCACTATCTGTCCCCGCACAACTTTCACCCCCTCCCATCTTGTCCTCACAGAAGTTGTTTCCAAGCCCGCTTGTACAGGAGTCAGTTGACAGAGTATGGACTCGGCTCAGCTTTAACGAAAAAGTATATAAACTTGGCAGCAAGTTGCTTAACTAATAATAAAATACAATCCATATCGGTAAAATCAGGACGTGTTTTTATTCTTTTGCCACCCGACAGTGTCGGTGAACGGATTAGTTTTTCGGGCTTTTCCATCGTCCTGTTTGTGGCGGCGTGGCGTAGTGGTAACAGCGTTGGTCGTATCAACGAAGTTACTCTACGTCGAGCCCGGTTAGTACTGGGATGGGTGACGTCTACGGGTTCGACTCCCGGAGGCGGCACTTTATTTCGGTATGTAACCAGTCACGCAGGTCGACTCAGCCTTTCTTCCTTTCGAGCTCAATAAATTGAGTAGTAAGCTTTAATCGGATGTTTGCTTCCTCGCACGGGTGGCGACGTCTGGTGAATGCATATGGGGTGAAGGCTTGGTGTGGTTGATTGGAGCGGTGGTGTGTTTGCTAGCTGCATAACGCGGGTCCAATTGTACGTTAACGCATGCAATGGATGGCCGCAGTTTGCGCTGCAGCACCATTGGCTTTTGCCAATCAACTGCCACTTCCGAGATTGTACAGCGCGTGGTCTGGTCATCGCGTAAGCTGCGCTATATAAGAATCCGACCTTTACCTTTACCTTTAACCGGATAGACGAACACCTTGAACAATTTTGATAAAACTGAAAACGAATAATTACCAGCCCCTGCCTCTGCTGATGAGCTGATTATATTTTGGAGGTCAGAGATGAAGGACACAGCAGGCTTTCAAGGTGAAATCTTGGGAGTGCCATATCTAATGAACTACTTCAGCAATCTTGATTAAACTTACAGGGTATAGCCACTATCCCCTACTGATGATGACACATCTGTATGGCATTGCCATGAATAACAGGTTGTAGCAATACTATACAGATCTGCAGACTTATTTGGTGGCCTTTTGGCATAGTGGTAATGCGTTGGTCTCGATCAACGAGGTTAACCTACGCTGAGCCCGGTTTGTACTGGGATGGGTGACCGTGTCTGGGTTCGACTTTCGGAGGCGGCACTTTTTTGTGTAACCAACCACCCAGGCCAACTCAGCTTTCTACCCTCTGTGGGACGATAAATGAGTACCAGCCAAAGGGCGGTGATGTTCTGCGGCTGGGAAGTAAAGGCAGGCATGGTGTAATTTGCAGGTAAAACTGTGTGATCCATGTCTGATCGCATTAGAGGTAGTTACGACGATGCGCTATACAAATTGACCTATACTTTGCTTTACTTTACTACTCACGAATAACAGGTTGTCAGTCTTGATTCTGTCATAAATGTCAGTGTCTGCCATCTTTAGGTGGAACCCACATTGACACATTGAGTACTAAAAGGTGATGTTCAGTTCTTAATTGTCGTTGCGTTCATTGCTCAGTGCTGCTGCTTGCTATGGTGTGTGCTGTCTAGTTAACCTGTAATGTGGCTGTTAAGTTGCTACGTGTATTGTTGTTGTTTGCTGCAGCTGCGCATAGATCCCGGGGATGTAAGTAAGTGTCTACGTAAGTAAGTGACAAATTTATGAAGCACCAAAACCAGAATAGGCCCTCTTTGTTTCCAGGCCTGGATGTCGTAGGAGGCGATTAAACCTGGCTTTAGTTTTTTGGTTAATTTTATGTTGTAGCATATTTTGTTGCGGATGCTTGTTTGCTTTTGTTGTGTTTGTTTTAGTTTTTCAGTACTAAGCATAGAGATTGGCTGGGAAGAACGTCTCCGAAATGACCTATTTTGTGTCGAGTGGGACGTAACACCACAACTCAATCTCTGTTGTTTGCTGCGTAGATTACTGCGTCGTCGGTACGGTTGATAAGTGCTCAGACTAGCAAGCTATGCGATGAATGGAAGCCGCCAGATGACCGCAACATCAGCGTGGCTAACTGTAACAGTGATCAAGTTGCGTGTGCCGTTGGCCGCGATCTCTACTACATTGAGATTCAGCCTGGCTGTCTTAAAGCCATCGGGTTGGTCTCTTCTAAATAGTTCCATCACTTCAGATTTGGAACAAGGCCATTGTTCATATCGGGACTATGTCCGCCACTCCCATTTGCTGGACCCAGAAATTTTGAAGATTGCCAATGCTTTTGAATGGCCTGGACAATTGCTCCTTCCCATTGGGAATCTGCACCCTTATCTAATACATGGTTCCTTGGGCCCACCCGAGTCTTCATCCAGAACGGCATTGTACCAGAATAGTCCCACTCCATTTCCAAGCCAGATTTTGTAGCAGGCGATTAAACCTGGCTTTATTGTTTGTGTTTATTTCATGTTATATGTATATTTTTACCTAAGGATACATGCTCTGATATAGCCATATTTGTGCTGAAAAGGAACGTTAAACTACAACTAACTATTGATTAAACTATAATTTTAGGGATGCGATATAATTTAATTCTAATCAACCAGTGATTCTGAATAATTTACCTATAATTCATCTATATGCAGTTTATATATTTAATTTGCGAATAACATTATTATTAGGGATGGACGGTTATCCGGCCCGGCTATCCGGATCCGGCCGGTTTTCCACTAACCGGTGAAATCCGCCTCCGGCCGGATTGTATGTGACACGGCGGGTCGGATTTTCACAAATTACACCACCCCGTTTTGCACTAAGTCCGCTGTCACTGCGCAATTAACAGTTGGTATCAGCCGCGAAAATCTACCGATGAAGCCGATTGATGTAGCCGACCGCTGGCAGTGTGCTCTGGCGCCAACTGCAGCTGCCGATCAGGTTCCCTGCCCACCCAATGTTGCTGCCCGCCGCCCGACGATTAATGTATGCGTTATATGTCTTTGATGTAAGAGACGCTGTTGCCACACGCTGTATTGAAACTTGATGATTCACGGGAATACGCAAATAGGAATCTGTCAATAATCTCTATTTGAATGACGCGACCAGCGAGTGGCTGGTACTGGCGTTTTATTGGGTGGCCTGCCTATACCAGTTCACAGTGGTATCGATTTACCGAACTCTTGCCTTAGCGGTTTGCCTTAGATGACCGTTTTTTCGTTAGTTTAGTTCTCTAGTAGTGTTTTTCGTAATGGCACAAAATCGTACAAGTAAAATTTGGAAGCACTTCTCAGTCGAACGGGAGGATGACGTGAAAGCACAATGTAGTCACTGCACTGCGCAGATTGTGCGAGGAAAAAACGTAAAGTCACTGGACGCGATTTGCTGTAATTTTTATAGGTATAGACTAGTGGTAAGTTACATTAAAAAAATCCGGAACGGGCCGGATATTAGGCGCCGGTTAACCGAATCCGGTATCTGGCAGAAATCACTATCCGTCCATCCCTACATACAACATTGATCTGTGGATCAATACATTGCTGGTACTGGACTGGGTTAGGGTTATAGACATACAACATTGATCTGTGGATCAATACATTGCTGGTACTGGACTCATATCCAGCACAGATACAGATATATTGGTCGACTGTTATCATGTATATTGTCGCCAAAAATTGCTCCTAATTACAATTTATCTCTGATAAACTTTGTTTACGTGCGTACGTGTTTGAGCTTTTGTTAGTAGTCTTACTGGTGGTGTAAATAGAGTGTCGGTGTGGTGTGCCTGTGTAGGCAGTGTGGCTCCAATCCATCCCGGCTCAATACCGTCGCCTGGCATTGGAGCCAGCAGTGTTGCACAGCTGGCCTTACAGTCACGTACGTCCATCGGTGGCGGCATCTCACCCGTCCTACTAGCACAGGTGAATAGTAATGATGATGAGTAGTGTTGTTACGACCATCGAACTTTCACTGCCACCGCGGTGGTTAGCTACCACCAAATCAACACCGCCATCGCGGTGTTTTACAGTGTGCTCGGCGGTCTTTCTGGGAGCTGTTTCCTGAAAACTGCCGCTCACTTCTGCAGCGTCATTTGAACGCACGGCCGGCAAGATCAGTCGGCGACATCCGACACCGCCCGCCCTCCCGCACATCCGCTTCCCCACTCACAGCAGGGACAGTCTAGGCACTGTACTTAGTGAGACCGTCGAGACGGTCTCACCGTCGCATGCAGTGAGCACTTAGCACATTCCAGGACATAGAACGATCTTGAAGCCGTGACATCCACCTGTTTCCAATTAACAACCCTAACCCTAGTCTTGAAACGGACCGATATTCACCACCGGCACCGCCGTCGCGGTGGCATGTCAAAAAAACACCGCCACCGACCGAGTTGCAAATTCCTGCCACCGTAACAACACTAATAATGAGGCTTCTTTATGGAGATATCTGGCCAACTTGTCAGAACCTGCTCAGCATGCAGAACACATCCAGAAAGTCTAGGATGGACCAGTTGCAGCAAATCACAGACAACTAGTCCTTTGCTGAGCTCAGTTTGATGTAGACTTCTTGCTGCGGCATCCCCACACTCTGATGACTGGCTGCAAGCACCACCAATAACTCAGTTGGACTGAGACTGTCAGACGAGGCTAGCAGTGGCACACAGGTTAGGTTGCAAAGCATGTGAACCACACACGTGTGCACCTGTGTTAAAGCAGTGGATGCACATGGACTTCATGGGCTATCCTGCTGCAGAAACGTACGCTCCAGGCAACATCGTCATCTGAATGGAGAGCGATTAAGCGAGTTCCGATGCCAGCAGTTAAAGAACCAGCAAGCCTGATACGCAGTGACAACAAACGCCCAGATGGGACCACTCTCCTGCCATGGGCCAGAGGAAAACCCATGGCCTGGGATGTGACAGTCCCAGACACGTGGAGTCCCACATAGGCAGCACAGTGACCAAGCCAGGTGCAGCAGCCCGCCCGAAGACAGCACAGAACAAGTTTTGCTCGCTGGTGGTGGAGACAGCTGGTACATGGCACGACATGGCCATTGAGCTAACACAAGAAATTGCCCGGCCCATTACAACCATCACAGGGACACCAGGGAAACAACATTTTTTCAACGCCTATCCATAGCTCTCCAAAGGCGAAATGCGTTCACCTTCCATAGCACTATGGTCACCGAATGAAAATGCGATTGCAACCATTTGTCATTTGCTTAGCTTCAATTTTCACGCCTGCGGCTTTGTGTTGGTGGGCAACAACAATAATAATAATAGTACAACCATCTCACCCATCTTACTAGCACAGGTCTCTTGTCTGTAGACTCTGTGTTGTCGATAATAGTAATAATAACAACGAGTTTCCAGATTTAGCAAAGGGCCGGTCGCATCACATCTTGTCACCGTTGACGGCAGCGAATGAACTCGTCCGATCTTGACCCGGTTAGGAGGCAATATAATACAAACTGTTCTGTGCTGTACTGTGTATGACAACTGCGCACAACCATATGCACACACGTACATGTGAACAGTTCTTCAAATTTGCATGTAGGTTTAGGTTTAGGTTTAGATTTCGTTTTTGTGTGTTCGTGTAAGTATACCGTTATGTGCTTTTGTGTTACCTTAAGGGCCAGTTTTTCCACCGCAAATTAATCTCCCATTAACGACATATTAGGAGATTAACTCACATTAATTAATGTGAGTTAATCTCCCATTATGTGCAATGTTCACGTGGTTCATTTGGTGAACAGAGACTGAGTGTCGGCTGCAAGTATTCTGCTAACATCCATCTACCATCACCATTTATTATTATTACTCAGTCCAAGAACTAGAACTAATACGCCTTTTACCCTCCCACAGAGGGTGGAAGGGCACTGCCATTAACTTGCACAGCCCATGCCCAAGACTGTATGTTACAGTGGCTGTCATGATAAACACAATTGTCTGTTATGTGATTCAAGTCTGGGTTTTCTCACATTGCAGTCAGACCAATGTCATTGTTATCCACACATGCCGAGCCCGATAGGCAAGGTGTAGATATATCGGTTACTGTTTGTGTGTTTTTGTACGGTTATGGATTCTTCTGCCGAAAGCTGCTAGCGGCATCAAATTTTGCACTGTGGTTCATCGGCGTCCAAGGCAGGGAATCTCCCATTTTTATGAACTTTGCTCTTCCAGAAGCCCAAAATCAGATGAATCGGCCAGCACGCCACCACCTCCACGACGTTCGCAACGATTACCCTTTAGCTCCCGAACACATGCATGCGCCGTTCGTGAAATCGCACGGCATATAGACGTAGGATTAGCATGTGTGGATATATGTCTATCGCCGAAGCCAGACGTACTTGTTCGGGTTTTCATTGGAAGACTTGATGATCCGTCCTATTCCACGGTAGTCACACCACATTAGAAGATTGCTGCCTTAATGCTGATGGGTGTTGGGACAAGGCCTGATTGATGATTGATGACAAAGCCTTACTGGGCTGATGGTGTTGGGCCTGATACTCACTGGACTCCGTTCATCTTCGAATGACTTGACTTGTTTATGTCGTTGTCAGCGGCGTGTATCTGTCGTTGTGTGGTGTCTAGGGCACGTCACAACAGCAGAATCAGCTGCTGACGAATCACCAGTACATGATTGGCGACTACATGATCCCGTCAGGCAACGTGCTGCAGCAGTCCGGCTCGCTGTTACAGCCTGGCAGCATCCTCCCACCGGGGTCCATGCTACCGTCGTCAGTCATACATGGCACAGCAAACATTTTACATTACAAGACGGGCGCGGGAGAGCTGTGACACGAACGGACTGCTGTCAGAGTCGATGGACTGAGTTTTCTGTCATACCTATAGCTGGCTGATTCATTCACTCACGGGAATATTTCTTTTATTCAGTATTGATGTAACGAGCCGTTGCTGTATAACACAAATACGTGAAGTTTATTTACTGTAAAACTTGATTTTTCTCGCTCTCCTTCCACCGCGATCATTCTATTTAATTCTCCCATGTGCATATTTCTGTGGTGCCAAAGTCACAAGCCGAATGGCACTAGGAGCCGGCATTCCATACAACTTAGTGGTTTTTAAACAGTAGCCTTGTATAACTTGGTGACTGAAGGACGCATCATGTCAGAACTCATTAGCTTTGAGTGTTGTCTTCGGCGATCGAACAGGCTCGGATGCTGCAGCATCCTGCTGTGAGCCGTGTGTTATTAGCATTAGTGACTTGTGACAGGGTCATTTGTGGTTTTTATGAACTGAACATCATTACACAAAGTTCACGTTTTGCCAGCCATAAAGATGCCACAGATCATGACTTTGTTGTATAATTTTCCCCATAAACTGTAGTGAGCAGTTGTTTTCGTCATTGAAAGGACACGAATGCAAAATACATATACTTTTGTCAGAATGTCTATTAGTTTTCTAACAAACTTGTGAAAAGGTTTTAAAGCCGTCTGCACATCTGAAATAAAATGGAATAAATGCTGCAATAGACTAAAATGTTAATATTTTTATTGCAGTATTTATTACTGGCCCACCTAATGAGCCAGTATTGTTTTGCTCGCTGGTGTCTGTCGGCGTCGTCTGTCGTAGTATGTAACGCTGCTGGCGGGCGGGCCGAATGCCGGCCACGTGTGCGGTCTGGCGGCCGACACTGCACGGCAGGCCAGTATGGTTACGTCCCGTTAGGGCGACACCTTCTTTTATTTTGGCACATCCACACATCTGCAACACAATAAATGCTGCAATGAAATTAATGTTGCTTGCAATACTTTTGTTGCAGCATTTATTTTATTTCAGACCTCCGCACATCTCCAAGAAAACTGTAAGAGAAGCACGTGGGCGTGGCATAAGCTAAACATGAGGCAGCTGAGATATTCGCAAACCGGCGTTGGATATTTTGCCCTACGATGGATTCTGATGTTGTCACATTACGATCGTTCGTCTTAGCACAATGTTCTCCAACTCTCGCTCACTTAATCGAGCGGTTCTGCAACACGTGAAATTACTGCATTGTAAATTAAAAAGCTTAACAATAATGTTGATGCTGCAAAGCAGAATAGTGTGACGAACATTCGTACATTATGTCACATTCAGGCGACATGACGTGGTTGGCTGTGTCTGCAATAAAATACAAGGCAATCGTAGATATCAGACTTTGCCTGCGGTGTGCAATCGTACCCTGAACTCTATGTACTTCCTTAACCTTAGTCCCATTAATGCTAAATTAACTTAGATTTCCTACGTCCATCAACATATATATATATATAAACCAACATATACACCATTACCATAGCAACAATAGCGTTTCCATAATTCTTTTCATTAATCGTCAAATTTTTCCATTCCTCTTTTAGTTCAGTTTGCGAGTAATTTCAAAATAGTCAAAATTATGCCCTTTAATAATAGGAAATCGAATTATGTCTGACTTTGCTGTATATAAGTAAATTTAAGCCATATTGGTGCTTCATAGTGAAATTCATACTGCTATATGGCTCATGCACATGCAATGCATTGTCAATGGGGAAGAAAACTCCCAAAATTGCCCATTGCCCTTGGCATTTCGTCACCCCGCCGGAGGAGGACCATCCTCATTACAATGCTTAGCAACCACTCTTGCAGGCAAAGTAAGAATAAATGCTGCAAGAAACATTTTATTGCAGCATTTATTTTATTTTACATGTGCGGGCGGCATAAGATTGAGCATGAGTCGATGGCTATAATCCTGATACCTACGTCTCTGGTTCTTGTACGGTATACTAACGTAGCTGTTTACATGTACCACTGACGGCTGTTTGTATCAGCAACAAACGTTCATGAACTATCAATATTTCGCTGGAAATCATGTAACATCGAACAAAATATTGGGAGTTTATGGGTGCTGTGTACTGATGATTAAATACTTGGATTTTCATGTGATATTGTATTGCATGCATTCTGGCCATATTGTAATAGGAAATATGCCAAATAGTTTACAAACTTCGTAATATTTAATAGCATCAAAACGTTAGTTCATGGAGTCTTTGCTAAGAATAGCTGCTGTTAGCAATAATGAATGTAGACTGTTTCTCAAAACTGTTTGCTTCACATGCACGTCGATCATGGCGCAGTTTTCGTCCATACGCAGACACAGTTTATCTATTCAACGTTTTTTGTTATTTTGCTGGAAGTTCATTGACATATAGTCCATGACAGGATTTCGGCATGCACTGACCCTGAGGTCAAAAGGTCTAAGGTGAAACCCTAGCTCAGAGAACAAAATATACGACCATGTAGGCGGAC
>Ga0209780_1002081_pt1 | contig 13921 bp, 9 predicted proteins | sample WorMetexBAHAMAS2_FD_187384 | JGI IMG/M metagenome (GOLD analysis project Ga0209780, IMG submission 187384) | Marine gutless worms symbiont microbial communities from Max Planck institute for Marine Microbiology, Germany - Inanidrilus exumae... | ecosystem: Host-associated > Annelida > Digestive... | reverse complement strand
CGCCTCAGCAAACTGTACCACAGTGCCAGCGACGGTAATGCCTGCAGTGTTGTCGATGCCAAACAGACGCTGCCGAGTTCCAAAAATCACCGCTTCCGTCTTATCTGGGTTGAGTAGAAGTGAATTGCCAACGGATGATATGGAAGCAAAGTGTTATAACGTAAGTCAACAGTTTGATAAGATCTGCCAGATGTAGCTCATAGCCAACAGAGGTGTCCTGGCTTTTAGTGTGTGGTTCTCTGGAAGTCTAAGAATGCTGGCATATCCTAGACTTTTTCTTGATGTCACTGTGGGAAGTGTCATGTCACCCAAGCAAAAGTGGACTACAAGCAGCAATGAAACACTGCAGTAGACTGGACTAGCTATTTATCAGCGGGATGTTTATTGTGAAGCCTACTTAACCCCAGATAATGAATGCCTATGCGAAGTATTTTTTCAGTGCTGTATCTGTGATAAAAGCACCATATAGACGAATGACTGTCGAGTGCATTAGGTACAGCCTATGGGAACAGTTAGTGTGTGTACCTTTATCCAAGGAGAACTCAGAAATTATGGGTATTGTGCAGTGTATCAAAATTTACGTCTGTCCTAGTTTTTGGAGCAATCAGCGTACCATAGCAGTTTTTGGTTACATTGGTTGCTGTTTGTGCCAACGTAGATTGTATAGCAGTCGTCTGCCATTTCCATAAGTGTCATGGTGACAAAATAGACTTACGTTCTGTTTCTTACATCTTTCCGTAATTTTCCAAAGCCAGTGATAGCCATTGATACATGCAGTCAGTCACAAGCAAAGGTTGCAGATAGTAAACAGCAGACATGTCGACATGTGGTGCTTGTTTGACCAGTGCAGTAATTTTGTTGATGGTTGGGGTTGCACTGTGCATCTTAAACCTGATTCTGTTGTCAGATTAGCCTCTGTCTTATGGCACTCACTACCATTACCGCTGTTACTTCTGTTGTGAGTACGTGAATGTAGAAGATGATATTATCACTGTGATCAGTAGTTTAGTGCTCGCGTGAAGTTAGAGCTAAGAATTATGCATCGTCTTTGACACGCAGTTATATTTGCAGAAAAATGTAGTTCATGCATGATAGCTGTGTTAGTAACCAGTGTTTAGTGACTACATATTTGTATTGACAGTGTGTGAGACATGTCACTGTTATTCTTGTAGACTTGTTACAGTTCTCTGATGGTCTTGGATCGCGTCGAATAAATTATGGGTTCTCGTGTCAGGTCCGTATTTCAGCATTATGGTCTTGATAATGACTAAAATTTTTTATGTGACACTAGGTAAAATGTGATGAAGTTGTGGTTGCACTGGAGTGTTGTTTTGTCATCATGCAGTAATAGCTTGTTTCATGCTTTTAGTTTTAAGCTGGTTTTGGATCGACTCCTGCTTTTTGCCATTGGGTCAACCGAGAAATACAGGAGTTATAGTGAAAATAACTGGCACATTTTTTATGGACCACAATGTATAAGTGTAAGTGATATAGTATGGTCCTGTTAACTGTAAAAAGAAATTGCTTTTAGATGAATTGGCTTTCACATCCTACTGCACACATTGCAGTTTATTTGAAGTGATGTTATATTAGTCTGTAGTTTGGTTAGTATTGACGAAAACAAGAAGCACAGTACAGTGAACCCAACTTTGAATGAACACTGACTCCCAATTAAGGTTGTTAAGCATAAGACGTAGACTTGGATGGTTTGGACATGTTGAATGTAAAGAACGGTACTGATTCGATCAAAAATTGTGTACAAGACAGAATACGAGGGGATGCCGAAGGAGGACATGGTGGCTTGGTGCTAAAGAAGACATTGAAGTTTTAGTCTGATACATGAGGATGCACTGGTTGATGAAGAAGATTAAGAAGGCAACTGGTCCACTTTCAAGTTTAAATTGGCCTTTAAAATTGGCGTATGTGTGTTTGTGTGTGTGGGTGTGTGTTTGTGTGTAGGTTGGACCCAGAGCACCTGTTTGAAGCATTTTTTGAACTGGCAAAGCCTGTCAATGATGACGAGCATCCGTGCATTCTTCAGCAATTTCCTGAGGAATACAATGATCAGGTTTGAATTATAATTGCTGATCGGTGTGAAATAGATTCATGATTTGCCAGTCATATAATGGGACAGGCCACTAATCACAAGCGAAATGTGACCATTTAAGATTGTAGAAAGTCACTGGCAGTCGCAAGCAACATGCAACGAATAGCGTTACTTACTGTAGCTCAATAACCAATCACGTCACTGCTCATATGTCACTTGACCATATTTCTGTTTATAGACCTACTATTACTGTTACTGCTTTCATTCAACTGCTGTTGGAATATTGCAGCTGCAAGGAGTTCATTTTGTACAAACTAGGAACTAGATGGGTTCAAGTTGCTTGCATAATGATACAGTAGATAGTAAGTACTGATCAGTGATTTTTATCTCCAGTCACATTTAAAAAAAATAATTGTTAGTGTTCTTTTGCAGGAAGTATTGAAGTCTGCTCCAAAATTTGCATTTCCTTACAGCACATACCAAGCTTGGTATGTAGACTGCATACTGCATACTGGTGGTAAACGTTACTTGTTGGTTGCATGGGGCTCGTTTAAAGAGTTTTGAATGACCAAATATTTTGACAGGACAGTTTAGTAATATGTAAGTGATTGCCAACTCGTTGACCTCAGAATGGCCAACTTGACTTGGCAGCCCTGAAGTCAATCAAGTCACTTATAAAGTCTGCCGAGTTGAGTTAATTGTTCTGTGGTCAGCGGCTTAGCATGGTCGTCGGGCATAGCACCCTCATCAGTCACATGTGGCACTGTCAAGTGGTTCAGCTACTTGCAACACTGTGGTCAAATATTTTCAATATAATCCCTTGTGGGTCAACAGAGGATGATACGATTATGTGTATTTATGTGAATTTGACTCTGCTGACAGAAAATTCCGCACTTGGACGATGGAGCATTGGATAGAGTTGGCAGTGACAGCAACCAAAATGTACTTAGTTTGCACAAATAAATTTGGTATGATTTGGAAGTCTTCGGCATTAATTGTGCCGAAACTGCCAAAAATGAACATGTTTGTATGCTGTTTCTGACTCCACGTTAACTATGTGCTGTCTTTCAGTTCAACCCAATTACCACGTAATAACAGAAAATTTTTCTAAGTGTTGTTACAATGATTATCTGAACTCTGCACTGCACTGTACTTTCTTTTGGGGCGTTACAGCATAAACTTCACTCCAGTCATCTGTGATCAATAACAAGAAATAAGTAAGTAAATTTTACTACTGTAATTTGTCGATTAGTGAACCATTATGATCAACTAGACTTTGAAAAACTATGATCGACTTGAATAACTGTTGGCAAGTTATGAGTTGACTTGATTTAGCAACTTGATCAACTACAGGGTCTCAGGCAAATGCAGTAAGTTCCGTAACCAGAATTCGTGTGAACTTTAGTCTTGATGTCACTCAGATGTCAGCGTCAAGAAGTCCCAGTTGCTGAATGGAATCTTGAAGTTGTTGGGACAGCCAAATACTTTGTAGTCAAAATTCATATGTTGTGCAGTGTCTGAAACCCACACACACCCACAGTCAGCTATCCAGCATATGACAGTTTACTTTAGTTCTGCACCCCTTTTTATCTCTGGTATACTGTCAAGTCCACTGGAAGAAATTTTTAACATTACTGTTTTTACGTGGCTGTCAGTATCTTTAGGTCGACTGTTCGACAGAGTCGACCTAATAAAGATGGCCTCAAATGTCCGTCCATACGTGCGTACGTACGTCCACAAAAAGTTTCTTAAATTGCAGTGAAATTTGGCGTGTAGGTAGAGGTCGATGAGTGATGCACGACGGTATGCAGTATGACCCGATCCAATGTCAAGGTCACGAGCCCTTCAATGTTGGAAATCTGGCCATTTTCTCATAAGCTATCTTCTCTGTCATTTTCAATGGGAGCTGGCAACTGACCACCGATTTTTAAACTAGGGCACAATATCTAAATTTGATTGGCCTGATTTTTGATATTTCTGTGTCACGTAACTTTGAACTTGGCAGAAACGTCAGTTGCAAAGAGTCGACCGCCATTATATCTCTGGTATGCTGTCAGATCCATTGGAAAAATTTCTAATATTACTGTTTTTACGTGGCTGTTAGTATCTTTCTTATTACTCTTTATGGTGTTGTTTGCTTGCTGTCAGTCATCTGTTAGTGCACTCAGTTGATTTGTTGCCTTTGTCTTTGTTGTGTTGTTCTTTGTAGCCACCCAGTTGAGTACTTTTCATTCGTTCTCACGGATATTAACAGCCAGTTCAAGTTCGGTTTTTGTCGTCTCTTGGCCAGTTCTCCACCACACAGCTGCCTCTGTTTTGTCAGGTACATACTAATATTGTGTTAGTTAGTTGATAAAACACGCCCGTGCCACTTATTCCCCAACAGTTTCTTCCTGAACAAGTGTAGGAAGAAAACCAAGGAGAACCAACTTTATCTGGAAAATGACAATTAACTGGAGGTAGGTTAAGTTAGTAAAAAATTTTCATTTGGAGATGCCGAAGTTATCTTGGTACTTGATTGAAGAGAATTGTGATATCTGGTACAGTGGAGTAACCTATAACTGGATTGTGGCATTCAATGCATACAGTTTACTGTTGAACTGTAGACTATGTAATGAATTTTGTATCATTGGTTTGTTTTGTAGCTGTTTACCATGGCACGAGGTCTTTTATGATCTGCTGGATCATGTGTCAAATTGTTTGAATGATGTAAAGAACCAGTCTATTTTTCCATTGCTGGGCTTACTCTATGATGTCAAGCAGTTTAAGTCTGGTGAACCGGTGTCCGTTGCTGATGTCAGTATAAATCAGGTTAGCTACATTTATAGCATAATTACTTGTAGTATTTAAAAGTCTCCGAAGATGGCAGTGAATTTTGTTCGTTTTACAGGGCAGGTGGCATATTTTAGCTGCCTGAGATAGAAGAAGACATTCACATACACCGAGGTCCGTAGCAAGGGAGCTCATTCCCTTTTGCAGTGTGTTGAACCAGTGAGGGTTGTGAGATCACTTAAGCCAGCATATGACCGATGTAGGCCAGATGGCCGGCTCATTTAATAACCAGCATCTTTAACCGACAGATCAGTTTGCCAGCAGTCCTGGTAACTTGGTGTTTCTTTCCTAGCAGTAGCTGAAACCATTGCCATTAGTCACTGTGCCTACCTGTGGAGGTCGAGTTACATACTGTGTCATTTGCCCATCTAAAGATGGTCGTTTATCCTATTACTAACCGGGCTTGACACAGAGTAACTTTGTTGCTCCCACTAAGCCAAACTGCCGTGTGATAGTAATATCTGCCTGAGATAGTAAATTAGTAGTGTCAAATAATGTCAGACAGCAGCAGCAGCAAGACGGTCTCTGTGTACCAATAGGCTTGTATCTTGTGTACTGAGTGCATGCAGTGTGGCCTAATAATAATATGCATTCTATGTGGCTCCATAACACCAGTACATGTAACAAAAATGAAGTTCATTGATGAAATTTAATGGAAGAGCTGTATATTTTGATGTTTTGATGGTTCTATGTGGTTGTATAGCTTGAATGCTTAAGTTTACTTACCTCACACAACATTGGCTGGTGCTAAATGTCATGCTCGGTGGCATGTGTATGTATATTTTGCAGAAATATAGCTTCGTGTGTCCTGTACAGAATCACCTGCCTTCAGTTCCAGAAAACGTATGCAACATTCTATGTAGTGAACATATAAAAGAAAAAGTCATTGTACATGCATTTCTCTCAGTGGTTTGACACTGTTGCTTCGGCAGCTGGAATGGCATCTGCTCTAGTTATCCTCAAAGGTTCTGTTTTTGATGACGTAGCCTAATCCGGTGAAACCCACGATCAGGCCGGTTAAACATAACTCACAGTGTCGGCAACTACTAGTCGCACTTCTCTTGTGCCGTCATTCTAACATTCTGTCATATATTAATCTTTTTTATATTAAATCAGTTTTACTGACAGTTTTTAGTGTCAAGTACTGCTATTAAATTATAATCCAGCTTAGTACAAGTTTGGCTCCATTATAACGCACTCAATTATTGTGTATATTGTGACTTAGTGACTGAGTCAGCGTGAATGAATGCTGAGCATGCCAGTTGAAATGGCTGTGAAACGGACACATTTCTCTCACTTCATATGTCTCTTCTCAACCGCTATCCTCTCACTCCTCCCAACCCCAGTGGCTGGCTGATTCAGCAGTAAGTGAGACACCTAGGCATCAGATGTCAATTGATCTAAGATATGTACGCTGTAGCAGCAGACTGCTGTCGTCACTGCTGTGTAACTGACTTAACGTATGGCAGAAGCTGCAGAACAGTTGTGATAATGTTGTTATAAAGGTTACAGCGAAAATTTAAATGACCAGTACCTCATCAAAAAAGCATAAAAATTACCCTACTTTTACTAACATCGCTGTTAACTGTGTGACTTGTGACATAAAAAACATTTCTTTTCACTAAGTCTTTCCTGTAATTTTAGTTTGTGTACCGTGTACTAGAAGCACTTTTGCTCATGCCACGTTAATCTGTACGTTTCTAACTAACTAATCTTTTATGCGGGCCTGTACTGTAAACTGTTCAGTAGCATTCAAACCAGCAGACACAGACGGCCATTAGTACAGTTATATGCGTGTACATCGGGTTTTTAACTTGTTGTGCACTGTGTAAACTAACTGTCATCACAGTCAATGAGCACATACATTCAGTCATTTTATGTTTCGCTTAGACCAAAGTCTAAGACTTCAGTTTAAGACCATAAGTTTGCTGTGACACCTAATTAATACAAAATATAAAGTGATGGTAAAGTTTGGTCTTAAACTAAAGTCTAAACCAAACTTATCACTTAGACTAAAGCTTAAGGACAAAGTTTGCTCTAAGACCAAACTTAATCTAGGCAATCCGGATTGAAACCAAAGTCTAAGACTATCTAATGCATTTAGATAGGCAGTGGTCACTAAACCCTTTGAGTTGAGACTTTAGTCTTACACCAAACCACTATCTGTCACGTAAACAAATATAAACAAACTTGTCAGTGATGATGTTGTAGCTGGCAGTATAATTAGTGACTGTGGTGAACCAAAAGCACCTAACAGTAAAAGAACAGCTTGCCAAATCAGTCTAATCAGTCAGACAGTCATATCACTGAGAAATGCAAAATATATCTGCGTTTAACTGAGATTGGACGTTTGGTCTGAAACCTGGTTTAAGACCATCTAAGACCTCGGTCTCAGATTTTGGTATAAGATTTTGGTTTTGGAGCAAAGTCTAATCTGAACTCAGTCTAAAACTAGGTTTTACCCATTCAGATTAGTTTTTTCTCAGACTGAGTTTGGTCTTGGCAGAAGTGACCCACTGTCATTCGTTATTAGGTTGCTGTTTTGTAGTCAACTGCAGTTGCCCAGTGTTCCAAGTCACAGCTTATACAAATACAGGTTGATTGACATCAACGAGTGTCGGCTACAATTAACAGTGTGCTTCAGTGTAACATGGTTCTGCTTTGTTGGCCTACAAACCGCATCATAACAAGACACGACTGTATTTACAGACAGACAGCGGTAGAATTTAAAATAAGCATAATAATAACAATGATGGCAACATTTTAAAGATGCATTTGACAGCTAAAATACTTTCACAAAATATGCAAAGTGCAGGTGATATGTTGTCAGCTGGTTGTAATAATGTGGTGTGTCTAATTAATGCATTGGCCTATTGGCCAACAGTTGCCGATATGCTGCTACAGCCAATATTGAGAACTGACCCTTACCTGACACTAACTCTAACACTAATTTTCGCACCGTTGTACAAACAGTCCGCAATTTTTGTCAGCCAAAACTGGGAGTAAATACGTAATTAATAGCACAAAATGTTGAGTGTTTAACAGATTCTATGTATCGATGGTGCCAATTGGCTGATACATTGATTAGTCACTGGTACTAATGACAACATTGACAAAAATTCAGTTGATGACAGCAGTGAGAGTAGTGATTGTGACTGTCTGTATGATAGTAGCAGCAACTCTTAAGTGTAACAGTTGTTGTTGTGTCTGTTGTTACAGCTAATTTGGCTTTATTCTTGCCTACTTTTCCAGAGATACTCTAATTTAGGCTTTGCTCCCAAAAGGTCATGCTCCAAGAATCTCCATTAATCCGACATTAAGTGTAAAACAACTCCTTTAGCCTGTTTAACTGTTAAAAACCACAACATTTAATCCCTAACTCGTGGTCCAAGATTCTTGGACCACGAGTTAGGGATTCAATGCTGTGGTCATTTTATGAATCAGTAAAATGAACACACAGCACACTTCAATTTTACAGCCATTTTGCAGGTCAACCTATGTTAGTCGGCACCCCCAATTATGAACTGGAGGATTTTGTTGGTGCAGAGTTTTACTGCCTGCATGCCCTTGCTGATGGCAACAAGCGCATTCAGGTTAGGAAGAACGTACTGGAGTTCTCAACAGTGTTGCCTACCGTCTGTGTACCATAACACAGTCTCCGTACTGTACACAGTGACTGTAAATAGTCACGTTATCATCATGTCACATCATATCAATAATGAAGTGCGTTATGAAGGTTTTATGCTTGCTTTGTTGTAGCGAAATTTTACTGAATTTATTAACACTCTTGGTGTGGTGGCATTATTGAATATTTTTGCAAGGTAAAACTCATTTTGAATTATCGTAGAAGCAGTATATTGTGACTATTTACAACACGGATTTTCAGTGTTAATATTAAATTGTATCATACATGATGACCTATCTGTGGTTTTATGGCAGCATTGGTATTTGACTCCGATTGTATTGATAACTAGCCACATAACAGCATAATAAGCAGATACCATAATAGCAGTCCAAATTAATGCAAAGTTATTTTTAACCACGAAAATGCATTCTGTGATATCTGTTTGTTGATATCTGTTTATTGATTAAACAATTGCAGTTAACTGTTTTGAAGATTATACTTTCTCTAGTACAGTAGCCCATTATGTTGCTTTATGCCTGTTTTTAAACCAGAAGTGAAGCATATGTCATGTTAATGCTACTGTTGTTCCTGTGGTCTGGACCATGGCTTGTGGATGAGTCTGCTTCTCTGTTTACCCATTGTTGTGTGTGGTCTGTTATGCAGCATGATCAATGAACGGCGCATTCTTATGATATCCGAGACTCTCGGTCGTCTTACGGCTTGTGTTCACAGTGCAGCTGCACTCATATACCCAATGCACTGGTCAGTTTGCTGCTTAGTTTTTGTTTTATTGATAAATTTTGCCAGTTTGACGTGCTCTGTTGCTAATGGGGAAATGTTAGTGCAGTTGTTGATTTCTGTGTGGTCAAAAATACTCACTATGGTTTGATGTGTGTGTGGTTTTAGTTTTGGTCTTTGTTGAGTCATGCTGTGTGTGTTTGAGAGACATTGTTGTCGATATGTTTCAGTTAGTCACTCGGTCAACTTATTTTAGTGTAGTTTGCAGTAATGATGGAATCGGTTTGCAGAGTGAAAATGTTATTAGAACATACATGTAAAGGTATAAGTTTTTTCTCTTTAAGCCAAGTCATCATAAGGTGTGACAGATGCTGTAATTTTTGTCTGGCAGGCAGCATCTCTACATTCCAGTCTTACCACCACACTTGCTGGAATACAGCTGGTAATTCTTTCCAGTATTTGATATTAATGACTAGCTTTCACCTTTTCACATTTATTCATAGGCTGGCAATGAATACCAATATTGTAAGTTTTTAACACTATATCATCTGGTAGTATGCATTGCTATTTTAAATTTTACTTGCCACATACTTTATAGATTTAAAAGTCATAAACTTGTCATACTACTTCTGCAAATGATGCAGGCAGTGGCTACTTAATTTGCATACTCTACTGTAATAAATATAGTGTGTTGTACAGTAGTATTAATTACAGTTACCTATTTGGCCAGCACTAAATTGTTGATGTATTGTCAAGACTCAAATGTAAGTTATAGCCATTTCACTATTATTTTCATGTTAGAGTTCTTTAATGTCATAATTGTTAGCATGCAGTTAAAAAACATGTGCACACATTTATGACTTATGCAGCTCGTTGATTTGTTTTACCATTATTGTGTTATCTAGACTTTACTGGTCTGTAACTTTCATATTTTAGTGTTGTGATTTTTATTTGTTATTTGTATGAATTTTGATGTGTGCTTGTACTTACAGTGCACCAATGCCATTTGTTATTGGAATCCACTCATCTCTAATGACGGTAAATTTGCTTTTATTAATGCACGCTGTTATAAATTCTAAATTACTGATAGTATTACTTTATGATGACTGGAAGTTGGCATGCTGGTCTATAAAAAGTTTATTTTATTATCCATTAAGTGTCTGAGTGCTGTTTATTAGAGTTAAGCCTCTGTGTACTGGTAGGGAGCACAATACAAATGTCTCGGTTACTGCTATACTTTACCTTGAGTCAGTTATTTTGGATGTACTGAGAGACGTTTTTTGATGCAAGAGATGATTATAACAGGCATGTCTTCAGGCAGTCGTCGATGTTGAAAAACGCACTGGCTGGATATTTTGTTGTGGTCGGGAGTTGAGACTGTGATGAAGGCTAGGTACGGATGTTCAGAAGCAAGCGGCAAGAGAGCAGTGCCTCATTTGTTTGTTATTGCGGGCAGAGGCCCAGCCTCCTCTGGACCTTAGCGCTGAGACCATGTAGCGGTCCAGTGCACTTGCCCAGGGAGAAGATGGGAATTGGTAAGTGTGTGAGATGTGTGCGCATGACGTGTGGGGAAGGCGGGTTGAGTAGGAGTGAGCAGCATGTCGGGTATTTCTATAGCGCGTCCCTTCTAGGCATGGCTTGCTGTCTGGCACTATGTGTTACGCCAGCCAAGGCTATTTACTTCGACTCATGCCAGCGCAGCAGACAACCTTGATGCTGCTAGATCAAGTTGCCTGCAATGCTCACAGTTTATAGAGGACACCATGAAACCCTCTTTTTACTGCCCGGTATTATCTCCCTGTTCATTATGTGTGTAGGAATTACTTGATATAACTCTTTGGTAGGTGGACAAATCAAATCACAAAATGAATTTGTATAGTGCCGCTTACAATACTGGACAGTGGCGCTGAATAGAATAAAATGACATAAAGTACAATACAATAAAATAACCGAAAAATTAACAGAAATAATAGTTTGACTAAAAGTAATGAGTTAATTAGGCACTGTATGCTTTTCTAAAAAGACTAGTATTAGGTTTGAACCCTGGCCACTGAGTGCGCCATGCTCTATTGTACATGGCGCCCAAATGCTTAGACCTCTGAGCCACATGGGCAGGTCGAGCAGTGCCTCTTCGTTAAGAAATCTGTTTGCCATTAAATAACTGCGGCATTCATGTTTGCAGAAAATCCGCCAGGCAGACATTGGCGATGTTGTACTTATTGACATTGATGCAGGCTCAGTGACCACACAGTATAATGATCTAGAACTGTTGCCAGATGACGTAGTAAGTTTCTCTGCAGTTATTGTTGTTCTCAGAACGCTTTCATCATTAAAAATAATTTCTAGAGATGCACCGATAAGACACCGGCTGATTATCGGTCGACCGATAATCTGCGCCTAACAATTGGCCGATTACCGATTAATATAACAAAAAATTATTTTGCTGTCTTATTTAAGTTATTTATTTAGGCTCCGGTTGTTATCTGAGGACTCTTACTTACTTGACGGACTGCAGACCAAGCAAGTCTTTAGTTTTTACCTGCGCGATGCTATGCTAGCACGGTACTTGCTGCCATCGTGTGTCTGTCTGTCCGTCTGTCTGCCACAAGTCGGCTGTTCTACGAAGATGGCTAAACGTAGGATCATGCAAACAACGCCATGTGATAGCCCAAGGACTTTAGTTTTGTGACGCCAACAGCCATTGGTTGGCAACGCCCCATTCCCCTGAAATTTGCGCTCAAATTTACCCACCCCCTTTCGAACACAGCAGCTTCGACCATGGATACACCATGTTAGTGTTGTTATGACCACCAAACTTTTACCGCCATCGTGCTTGGCTACCACCAAACTAACACCGCCATCGCAGTGTTTTGCAGTGTTCTTGGTGGTCTTTCTGGGTGCGGTTTCCTGAAAACTGCCTCTCACTTCCGCAGAGCATCGATAGTCATCTAAATGTCTCATCATTTGATCCAGTGTGAATGCAGGGTGAGTGAGTCGGATTCAGCGCACCGCCCGCCTTCCCCTGCACATCCGCTTCCCCACTTGCAAAGGATAGGACTGCTGGGACAGCAGGGACAGTCTAGGCACTGTACTTGATGAGACCGTCGCATTGGTCTCACTTAGTGCACCCCCTACCGTCGCGTGCAGTGAGCAGTTAGCACATTCCAGGACAGCTGGAACAATGTGACACCCACCTGTTTCCGATTAACAATCCTAGCCTTGACATAAACCATATTTGCCACCAGCACTGCATTGGCATGCTAAAAAACACCGCCACCGACCGAGTTGCAAATTCCTGCAACTGCAACAACACTACACCATGTAATAAAAACTTGTACTTACCAGTTGTGTAAGTGACAATCAGCTGATACCAGCTTACTAATCGGCCGATACTGATTATTGACAAAACGGCCGATAATCGGCTGATACTGATTATCGGCCGATTATCGATGCATCTGTAGAATCTATCCTGGTGTATTTTGTGTACTCCTCGCTTTTTAGTCATGGAAACAATAACAGATACCGATTTAATACCATAGTGATAACCGATATGTACTGTAAATCCTCAAATAGAAACCAAGCCTCAGACAGAAGCTACATTGCAATACCGCATAAACAATTTCAACCATATTGAATGTTCAGCATAAGTGAGTAATTTCTAAACGTTTATGCACTATCCATTTAGCGACATGTTGCCTTAGTTCACTGTAACATTGTTGTACTAATAGAAGCTAGATCTGAAATAGAAATGGGCCTCAAATACAGGCTTTGGGTCTGGCACAGTTGTATTAATAAAAGCCGACTGCTTCTGTTTAACGATTTACTGTAAAAAAGTTCTGATCACTAATTGTGACAACATGCTTAACTCGTTCTGTAAAATGTGCATAACTGAGAGCTGTATATGTTGCTAGTGTCACTATGAAAATGTGAAAGCAGAAGAGTGCACAAGCTTACCAGTTACAACACCTACAAAACAGTTGAGTGACCATGTTTGTAGGTGTCAAGCTTGCGCCGACAAATCAGAACATATCTCGGTGACAACAAGTCGGCTGCGCATGGTGTAGTTGGAGATGGAGTTTCTCGAGCATTCCTCCAGGCAATGGTTGCTCTAATAGGTAGCAAGTGTTCAGATACATGTATTATTAAATACAGTTTGGCATTATTGTTATTTGTATTGCAGTAGGATGTGCATTTGCAAGAAGCTCAGCTATTACAAAGGGACTGTGCGACATGCAATGTCAGTTGAAATCTTGTCAGCTGTGAACAGTCATACAAAAAATTCCATTTTAAAGGTTTCGCTGTTTGATAAGTCATATATCACTTCCTGTTAGTGATCTGTAGTAACAATGTGTATTGCACTGTTTCCGAGATATTGCCACATGTACAGAGTATGTAACTGCCTATGGCCTTGAGAAGAATAAGTTTTGATAAGACAGTGGAAATAACAGGCAACGTGTGCTTTCCAATTCATGTTTAAACATATTATAGCTAATACATGCTATATTTCCTGAGGTAATGAGCAAGGCAGGTTTTAGAGTGCAAAAGTGACCTTCCGGGTCACTCAAGGTCACTGGTATTGGTGCTGTTCGATATTCCACACACAGAGTTTGCAGTGCCTAGTTTCACCCTTTACAAAGATATGATTGGAGTCCAAAAATTTTAAAATAGGTTACATGATT